>Ga0066640_10002120_pt1 | contig 11900 bp, 15 predicted proteins | sample CryGeyCG2114_020_2_FD_59505 | JGI IMG/M metagenome (GOLD analysis project Ga0066640, IMG submission 59505) | Groundwater microbial communities from aquifer - Crystal Geyser CG11_big_fil_rev_8/21/14_0.20 | ecosystem: Environmental > Aquatic > Deep subsurface > Groundwater | place: USA: Utah... | reverse complement strand
CACCGTTTTTAAGAGTTTTTTTGAGGAAGAATAAAAATCATTTGACGCCATTATTGCGGAAATTACTGCAATTCCATGCGCTCCGGTTTGCATAATTTTGCTTGCGTTTTTCTCGTTTATTCCGCCGATTGCATAAATTGGCTTTTTTACGGATGCGATTACGTCGCTTAAACCAAATATGCCTGCTGGTTTTGCGGCATCCTTTTTTGTTTGGGTGGAAAACACGGGCCCGAAGCCTATGTAATCGGCAAATTCAGAGGCGGCTTGGGCTTCCTGCAGATTAGAGGCGGAAATACCCAAAATCAATCCTGCGTATTGCGCTTTTTTTACATTCTCCTCGCTGAAATCATCCTGCCCCAAATGCACTCCGTCCGCATTGCTTGAGAGCGCAATTTCAACAGAATCATTTACGATGAATGTTGTGCCGTAATCCGAGCAGATGCGCCTCAATTTCCTTGCCATTGATGTTTGCTCCTTAAATGAAAGTTCTTTCTCCCTGTATTGCACCATTCTTATTCCTGCCTTGCAAGCGGCTTTCACTGCTTCCTCTTCCCTTGCGTGCGAGAGGAGCCTGTCTGTAATCAAATATACTCCTTTTTCTGGCAAGTTTCCACGAAGCCCTGCCTCGGCTTCCCGCTTATCGCCGGGCAAGTTTTCATCCCGCCTGGGCAGTCTGGTTGCCTCGCCTTTTCGCCTATCGCCTAGCAAGATTCCACCCTCGCATTTGAAGCGGCAGTTTCGTCAAGCGAATATGCCTCATCTATTAACTGCCTTTTATATTCTATAGGAAGCAGGGTTTTTTCCGCAGCCAGCTCCCCCGCAACCCCGAACAATGCAAGCGCGGCTGCGGTTGCATGCACGTAATCTTTCTCAACCGCGCAGAAGCAGGCAATGCAGGAGGCAGCCATGCATCCGGTGCCAACAATCTCGCCCATAATCTCGTGCCCGTTTCTTACCAGAAATGTCCTTTTTCCGTCTGAAACGATGTCATCCTTGCTAGTTATTGAAACTACACACCCGAGCTTTGCCGCAAGGTTTTTTGCAATCTTCTTGGGCTCGCCTGCAACGCTTACTGATTCAACTCCCCTTACCTCTGCCTTCACTCCGGCGATTGAGCCTATTTCTCCTGCATTTCCCTTAAGCACGGAAATGTTGGAATTTTTCAGGAGGCGCAGGCAGGCATTCGTCCTCATTTTTGTCGCTCCTGCCCCGACACAGTCAAGTATTACCGGAATCCCTTTTTTGTTTGCGGCTTTTGCAGCCAGTTCCATCGCATCTACCAATTCGGAAGTAAGTGTTCCTATGTTCAAGACGAGTGCGTTTGAAATGCCCGCCATTTCCTCAACTTCCTCCCTTGCGTGCGCCATTATGGGAAGCGCCCCGAGGGAGCGCGTTAGTGAAGCGCATTCGGAAATGGTCACCCAATTCGTGATGTGGTGCACAAGCGGCTTCTCCTTTCTTATCTTTTCAAGTAATGCGTATGGCTGCAATTTCAAGGGAATCACCGCTGAAAAAAACGCCTTGAAAATATAAAAAGCAGAGCATTACACTTTTGTATACGAGGGAAGCACCGTCATCTTCGCAACCAGAACCGCCTTGTCAAGGAAGGAAAGGTCATGCCTTTTTGAGAAAACATCGTAATTGCTTTTTTCTATCCTTTCCAGCACCTTTGCGTAAACCGCGCCCATCAGAAGCGCCCCGAAGCGGGAATCCCCCTCAACGCATTCAAGCACCGAATATGCTTTCTCATAGTATGCCCTTGCGCGCTTCACCTGAAATTCCATCAGGCTCCTAAAGCGCGGGTTGAGGACGCCTGAAAGCAATTCCTCCTCCGAATAGCCGTATTTCTTCAAATCGTTTAAGGGGATGTATATTCTTCCCTTGCGCGCATCCTCCCCGATATCGCGCAGGATGTTTGTAAGCTGCAGTGCAAGGCTTAGGTATTTTCCGTATTCTTCCGCCTTTTTGTCTTTTATTCCGAATATGTGAAGGGAGATGGTGCTCATTGTGACTGCCACGCGCTCGCAGTATTTGAGGAGCTCCTCAAAAGAATCGTATCTTTTTATTGAGAGATCCATGGCGCAGCCGTCAATGAGCCCTTCAAACGCTGCCTTTGGTATTTTGTATTTTCTAACGGCATCGTAAAGTGCAGTCATTATGGGGTGGGTTGTTTTTCCCCTGTAGCACAAATTCAAATCCCGCCTCCAGCGGGCAAGAAGCGCCTTTGGATTCTTTTTTCCCTCCTCATCCACTATGTCATCCGCGTAGCGGCAGAAAGCGTAAGAAGCGAATATGGCGTTTCTCTTCTCCTTTGGAAGGAAGGAAAAGCCGAGGTAAAAGTTGGTGCCCCTCTTCTGCGTGAGCTTCTGGCAGTAATCGTAGCATTGCGTAAGTGAGTATTTTTTCAAGAAAATCTCCTATCTTTTTTTCGGGCGCCATGCGCAGTTTGCCGCATGATTGCAGGAATTGTTTCTCCCAAGCAAGTGTTTTGCGAAGGGAGTTAAAAAGCCTTTTGCAAGCGTTGGCTTTGAGAGGGAATGGAGAAATTTTCCAAAATCCTTTTCTTTTTCCGCCTGTGAAATAAGGTTTGCGAATGCGGAATCGCCTCCGAATTCATAAAGCGCGCGGTTTAGGATGCCTAATTCAAGGCGGGAAGCAAATTCTTTTTTCCAAAGGGAATCGTAATCGCTTCCGTCAATTATGCTCTTTGCAGCCAAATAGCCCGAAAGGAATGCGTCCCTCAAGCCGAAGCCGAAAACGAAATCCTGAAATCCCGCCGCTTCTCCAACGTAAAGGGAGGAATCCCTTTTTGCGGAAGAGGGAATGTGAAAGGAAACGAAATTCGTTTTGTATTTTGGGTTTTTCACGTTGAAGGGTGAAATCTGCGCAAGTTTGCTGCGCGCAAGCTCAAAATATTTGTTTATGCCTGAAAAATCCTTCATTATTGCAACACAGAGAGTTGCTGTTTTGTCCGCAATCAGCAAATATGCGTATCCCTTTGGCGCTATTGTATTGTCAAGAAGGAGGAGGAATTGGTCTTTGGCATTTGTTTCAAAAACCATTTCACGCGCTATTCCTTCCGCAAAAGAAGGGCCTGTTGCAAGTATATTCGCATCCTTTGCCTGCGTGCCAAACTTCAGCTTCACGCCTGTTTTTATTGCCTGCTTTTTCAGTGAGTAATCCAGCATTCCCTTTTCATTTCCTCTTCTTATTAGGTACCAGAGAGGGCGTGCAGAGGAGAAAGGATGGCTGGCGCCTTTGCCGTCAATCACCTCAACTCCATAAAGCGGCTTGCAGTAGAAATCCTTTTTTATCCCTATTCTTTCCAGCATTTCCAAAAAATCCTCATCGCAGGAAGTATTCTCAAGGCACTGGAAAGAGCCAACCCACCTTGTGCCTGCGTTCTTTTCCTTTTCTTGCACCTGCACCTGCAAGCCCGCGCGCGCAAGGGATATAGCGGCGCATAATCCCGAAGGTCCTGCGCCTGCGATTGTTATTTTTTTCATTGAATCTTGTTTTGGGAGTGAGGAATATAAATTCAATCATCCAAAAATTCACTTTATGAAAAACCCGTTTGACAAGAAAGGAAAGGAAGAGAGGGAAAAGAAAGGCGCTGCGCCTGCGAATGCACCCGGAAGAAAAACAGAGGGGCCGATTATTTATGCCGACTCGCAGGAGGCGGAGCCTCCTTCTGGCGAAGGGAGTGAAGCGCAAAACACGCACAAAAAACTCAAAAAATTTTCCCTTGAGCCTGAAGGGATAATGAAAACGGTTAAAGGAAGGAAATGAGAGAAAGCTTAATGAAAAACGTGAGGAAAAAGGAGGAGAAGCAGCTTAATCTGCTTCAAACGCCCCCTTTATCAGCCTCTGCGCCTCCTCCCTCTTCTCCCATTCAACTACAAGGAAGATTTCACTCATCGTATTGTAGAATCCATAGATGTTTATGCCGTTTTTTGAGAGCGTGCCCGAAATAAGCGCAAGCGAGCCCGGAGTTTCCTGCAAGCCTATCCCGTTTGTTTTTATGATTGCAAGCTCTTCCCGGACAGCCATCGCAATCGCTTCCTTGTGCCTTATTATGATGTCGTGTATTGACTGCGCGACCGGCATGAAATTCTCCGCCGGGAAGTAGAGCACCACCGATTCTGAATCGGTAGTCATGCCAAGCAGGGCAACCTTCTCTTTTGCAATGTAGGAAATCAAATCCGCCATGAACTCGTGCGAGGAGGGAAGGGAATTGCCCATAATAGTAAGGGACTGTGCTTTATGCAGGTTTATTTCAACATCAAGCTCTGGAAAGGTATTGGTAATTACAGTGCCCTGCGCATCAAGCGAGGCGGATTTGTTTGAAATCATCTTTACGTCTATTCCGGCTGGCTTGTAGTAGAGTGCTTTTTTGTGTATGAACTTCCGTCCTGAATCGGACATTCCGGCAAGCTTTAGCGCGTCTATCTTATCTATTTTCTGCGTTCCTGCTATCCTTTTTGGGTCGGACGTGCGTATGCCATCTATATCGGAAATAAGTATTATCTCTTTAGCGCCAAGCGCATCCGCAAGAACGAATGCCGTGCTGTCCGAGCCGCCCCTTCCTATGGTGGTGATTTTCCCTGAAAGCGTTTTTCCTATGAAACCCGGCACGATAAGCGCATCCGCTTCTGCAAATGCCTCTGCCAGCCTCACTGCGCGTTTTTTCGTCTCTTCAGCAAGTATTTTCGCGTTCCCGTGTGCGTTGTCAGTTATTATCGGCCAATTATTTTTTTCAATGTCAAGGTAGTGCGCCTTCACTCCAAGCGACTGCAGAACGGAGCAGAATATGCGTATGGAGGTGCGCTCCCCCATCGCAAGTATGTCGTCTATGTTCTCCTTGTTGCCATTCTCTCCGTTCGGGTGCGTTTCCTCAACAAGCTGCATAAGGTCATCGGTGGTTTTTCCCATGGCGGAAGTGACTACGAGGAGCTTTGTGCCGTTTTTTATTCCGGTTTTCACAAGCTGTGCCGCTGACTTTATCTTTTCAGCCCCCTGCAGTGAGGAGCCGCCTATCTTAACCACTAGTAGGGTTGAAGCGTTTTTTGGAGTTTTTTTATTATTTGTATTTTTCATATATATCACATGCGCACAGGTTTCTTGAAAAAAAAGAACAGGAAAGAGCGCGCGATTTTTTAGCAATAGCTGCAGCTAAACCAAGTATAGAAGAAGCGCCATGCGATGTTTGGCAGGTTCAGCATATTCTACATTTAGAAGGGAGGGGGTTTATAAAGATGGTGGGGGGATAAGGGGTTTATGATAGAAATTTTCCTTGACAGGGGGGCGTATGAGGCGGGCGAGAGTATAAATGCGGAGATACGGCTCACCCTCAAAAAAACAGTAAAGGCAAGGGGCATTTTTGCAGCTCTAAAGTGCGTTGAGAGGAAAAAGGTGAAGCGCACAAGAGTTTTGGACAGCTATGATTACGCGCGCGACGCGGAGCTTGGGGTGCCGCGCAGCACCAACGTAAGGACAACGGAAACGGAGCAGGAGAGGGTTTGGTTTTTGCAGGAGAAGAGAGTTGCCGGAGAGGGGGAGTATAAAGAAGGAACGTTTCAGGTCGGGTTTTCCCTTCCGAAAAACGCGCCCCCCACAAGCCACGAGTTCGGGCATGATAACCTCGTGCATGTTTGGAGATTGAGAGTTAAGCTGGACGTGCCGATGGCGCTTGATGAGAATGCAGAGAAGGAAGTGAAGGTTCTTGGGCTTTGAATGAAATAAGAAGCTTTTTAATTTTGGAAAACCAAAATCCCAAGCGTAGGTTTTATGCCCTCGTAGTATAACCTGGATAGAATGCAAGCCTGCGAAGCTTGAGACCCGAGTTCAATCCCATATGGGGGGCTTCGCCCCCCCTGAGGGTTTCACCCCCCCAAGAAAGGGGATGAAAAGCTGAATAAATCTCGGCGGGGGCGTTTCTTTTTCTTCTGAATCCCTAATCAAAGGGAAACAAATAAAAGGGTTGCAATGGAAATCATTTTCTATGGAAAACAAACATCTTATTATTGCCGGAGCTTTGGCGGTTGTTATCGTTTTAGTGTCAGTGCTTCTCCTAGGTGGAGAAAGCCAAACCCCTGTTGATGGAAAAGTTTTGAAAGAGAAGTTTGATGCAGCGGTTGAGAAGGTTGCGCAGATGAAAAAGAACGGCTGCGAGGTTTCGGAGGCTCAAAGGCTTCTGCAGGAAACGAGGAATGCATATGTGCAGGGTGACTTATCCTCTGCAACGGCGATACTGGCACAGACGGAAGAAACGATAAGGAATGTGGATTGCCCGGGTGCTCCGCCGATTCAGCCCCCTGCAAACAAAACAAACCAAACCTGGAACGGCACGCTTAAAACGAATTCCGACTCCATTCCGAAATATTCCAAATTTGAAATCTCCTTAAAATCACCCAAAACCTATTCAAATCCCTTTGACCCGGAAGTGGTGGCAGCAGAGGCGCACTTTACTACTCCTTCGGGGAAAGATGATATTGCCTATGGCTTTTGGTACCAAGAGTATGAAGTAAAGAAGGAAACCGTCCAGAAGAATGGGAAAAGCGGGGTAAAAGAAGTATATTCTCCAGTTGGCGAGCCGTTCTGGATGTTCAGGTATGCGCCTGCAGAGTTGGGCAAGTATATGTATTATATCACGATTGAGGAAGGAAGCGCCGCAAGCCTAAGGTATCCGCAAAGCGGAAAGATGGAATTTAATGCAGTGGAATCCAGCTCAACAGGATACATAAAAGTAAGCGAAAAAAGCCCGCAGTACTTTGCATTTGAGAATGGAGGAACCTTCTTTGGCATCGGCAGGGGGCCTCACGATGTGTTTGCCAGCCTGGCAAAGAACATTGAAACGCACAAGAGCTATGGAATGAACATGATACAGTGCGAGTTTGAAGCCCCGTTTGGGATGGAGCACGAAAAACTTGGAGAATATGACTTGGAAATGGCGTATCAGGGGGATTTGGCAGTTGAGCGAGCTGAAGAGCTTGGGGTTTATCTGCAGATGGTTCTGACCCATTTCTCAAACTGGGTGGACACTTACACGCTTCCGCCGGAGGCGGGCCTGCAGGAGTTTGAGGAAGGGCTTTTCCAGATGTGGCGCGACAGCCCGTACAACAAAAAGAACGGGGGCGTCATTGAATACCCCGGGCAGTATTTCACAGATGAAAATGCGAAAAGATATGCCAAAAACAGGATGCGCTATTACATCGCAAGGTGGGGCTATTCGACCCACGCCATGTCCTGGCAGTTCTGGGGGGAGCTTGACAACGTCTGGAACCTCGCCTCCGAAGAGGGGAGGAAGCACATAACCCCGCAGGGAATGACCGGATGGCTTTCCGAAATGGGCGCCTACATCAAGAGCCTTGACACGCGGCACCTTGTCACCGCCAACATAAACCAGGACTACGACCCGTCTGACTCGGGCACGAAGTGGAAGGAAGATATGTGGCACATGGAGACTATTGACTACATAACCTCGCATGATTATTCCCTGTACAACGAGATGGAGCTTCCCGATGAAATCGGCTATTACTACGATTTCGGAAAGCCCATAGTGGTTCAGGAGTATCCCTGCAACAACAACATGGAAGTCTGCCAGCACAACCTGGTATGGCGGCTTTCCTTAAACGGGCTTGCCGCAACCCCGATGAAATTTTCCTATGATGACGGGCACGATGAATACACGGTTTTTGCGGACTTCATCCGGGGGCTTGATACGGCAGAATATGAAACCGGACTGGCTGATGCCGAAGACCTGACCCCGGAGGAGGAAATCCAGCCCCTGGTAGTGCCGTTTGACAAGAAAGGCACAACCGCAACATTCCGGGAAGGGGGGTACATCTCCCCCGTGAAGGTATACGGAATCTCAAACAAAAAGCAGGCGTATTTATGGGTGCATGATATCACGCACAATTCAGTCGAAACTTCAGATGACGGACGGCTTGCAGAAGTTGCAAAATATTCCTCCAAAACCATCCAGAATGCCAAATTCAGGCTTTCGGGGATGGAAAACGGGGCATATTCAATTGAGTTCTTTGACACTTGGGAGGGAAAGGTCGTTTCAAGCTCACAGCTGGACGCGGACGGAGGCTCCCTTACCATTGAAGTGCCTGCCTTCAAGAAGGACATTGCGGTGAGAATAACTAAAAAATAGCGCGCATGCCATTTATCGCGCCTATGTTGCGTTGGGTGCATCCCTTCAGTTCCGCCGCTTCCCTTGCACTTATTTTCTTTACCGCCATGCCCCAGTGAATGGCAAGCAAATCTCCTTTTTTTATCTTTCCAACCAAGCGCACTCCCGCACGCTCAAGCACAATGTTTTCCTTCCTCCTTCCGAGTGCAAGTCTGCCTCCCTTTCTGCATATTGAAAACCTTTCCACAAGCACGGTTTTTTCGCCGCAGGAAAGTATTTTTCCAGAAGTAATGCAGCACTTATTGTAATTGGCGGTATTTCTCCTTACCTTATTCGAAAGGAAATTCACATAAAGCACGTGAAAGGAATGATGCGGGAGAGTTCCCTTTGGAAGATTGTTTGCGAGCTTACCTGCGCGCTGGCTGTTCTTTCCCGCAAAAAGCTCTTTTGCAATGAAATGTTTCAGCGCTTTTTGTGAAATATTCTCAAGCAGTTTATTCCCAATCCAAAAGGCATTAACGGCGCGCCTGTCAAATGGGAAACACCCATTCTCGCTTGCAATCAGCTTCAGGTATGCGTAATGCGCCCTGAAATGCTTTAGTTCGGTTTTGAGCAGCCGGCAGTCCTTCCGTTTCATGGCATGAAAAAAAGAGTTTTTTCCGCAATAGCCGAATGAGTTTGGGGGAAAGGCGAATTTTGCTGAAAGGAGAACACCGTCTTTCAGTCTATCAAGTCCGTGCATGACGGAAAGCCCCCAATGCCCTGCGCAGGGCATCAATTGCACCCGCGAAAGCAAATGCCCCGATTGCAATCAAGAATAGGGAAAACGCCTCCAGGGGCGCAAGCGTCCTGCCCGCAAGCGCCGTCTCCAGCACTGCCGTAACCACTCCCCCCAATGCGAATATTGCGGTCGCCTTCAGCACGGGAAGGCGCGCCAGCGCATTATACCAGGTCAGAAGGAAGGCAGAGAGGAGAAGGGAGGTAATGAAAAGCCATTGCAGCAGTTCGGCATTAATTTGGAGAAGGGCTCCTGCTGAATTCGTTGCAACCATGAATGCAATCAATACAAGAGAGCCAAAAAACATCCTGCTAATCATTACTACCCGAGGAGGAGTATCTGCCATCGCCTTCCTTGAAATAGTGTATTCAAGAGCCCAGAGAAGGGTAGCGGCAAATACGAGAAGCTGGGGGAAGCCGAAAGAAAGTTGCGGGGGGAGAAGGAGGGCATTGCCAACCAATATGGTAAATCCTGCGAGCATTTCCTTTCCAGTGGGCTTTTCCTTCAGGATGAAATAGCCGAAAACGCCTGCAAATATGAAAAGGGAGCGGAATATGAAGGAGCTTACCAATGCCCCGCCTAATTTCAAGCCTGTGAAAAAGAGCGCAAAGGGGATGCTTCCGCCTATGACGCCTATAAGCAGAAGGTATAGCCACTGCTTTCTTGACAACGCCTTAAAACTGCGCCATTCCCCAAGAAAAAGCACGACCGCTGCTAGAAAAATGAACGCCCCGATATTTTTCAGCAGCGTGTATGCAAGCGGCTCCGCCAGTTTTACCGCCGCTCCGTTTGCAAATACGGAAATGCCGCTTATCAGCGCCGCCGCAAAGGCAAAAACTATTCCCTCGTTCCTCCCGAAAGCCATAGGTTAGAATGTCAAGGCTAAAGTATTAAAGGAATGCTGGTGCAGTAGTGAAAATATGTCAAGTTCTCTTATTGCAAAAGTGGATGAGCGGGGAAGGCTTATCATTCCCGCTTCTTTTCGGGAGATATTGAATATAGCAGAAAATTCAAGCGTGCTTCTTACCTTAAATACCGAGAAAAAAGCGCTTGCCGTGCTCCCCTTTGCATCTGCCGGGGAGCGGCTTTACTCGGTGCGCCTGGCGCTTTCCGATGCGCCCGGCTCCCTTTCAAAAGTCCTTTTGCTTCTTGCTTCTGAAGGGGTAGATTTGGTGCAGAGCGAGTCTGTTGCATCTGAAAGAGGGAGGAAGGCGCTCTGGAAGGCGGTCGTGGAGATGAAATACTGCAAGAGGAGCGCTGTGGAGATGAAGAAGCTGCTTGCAAAGGAAAAGGCTGCATCGGAAATTGAGTTTGAGAGGATTTAGCCGTATAAAAGTTCTTTTATAGTGATTTTCTTGCTTTTAGCGGGTTTTTGAAGTTCTTTTATAACCTCTTCTTTTATCTCCCTTTCATCAACAGGATGCCAATCATGTTTTGCCATCCAATTAATTTCGCTTTCGCTGAATGCTGCTTTTGCCTCGTATTTTTGCGTGAGTTCAAACCTTTTCAGATGCGTTGCATTGGAAGTGCCTGCTTTTGCCATATATGCACTGCATGATTTCTGCTGCCGATATTTATACGAGTATGCTCCGAAAGCCTTTTAAACTTTTATGCCCATAAATATGGGTATATGGGAAAAGAGTGGGAAACGCTCACTCGAAGCCCAAATAAAAAAAGAGGTGAAAAAAATGGAAATGAAAAAAGAGTCTGGAAGGAATGGGGGTGAAGGCGCAAAGCGCACGGAAAGGGGTTTGGTTCACTGACGCATTGGGTAAAGTAAGAAGGGGAGAAAATCTTCTTGTTGAGGAAATGCCTGAAAAACGGCTCCTAAAAGGCGCGTTTGGGGAAACCCTTGAAGAAAAATATCCGTATTATGAAAAAGACGGGCAGAGGAGGATTGCAGATAAAGGATTTGCCAATTTAACCGACGGCAACCGCATAGAACTCCGGTTGAGGGATTATCTCATATGTTCCCTTGAGAAGCTCGCCGAGGGAAATGAGGCATTTCTTAAGGACATTGCGGTGTATTCCCTGATTGGAGCGCTCACGGATGTGAATTTTACTGTGCGCAACATTGCGGCAACGGAACTTGGGGAGCTGAAAGATGGAAGGGCAGTAGTGCCGCTGAAAGAGGCGCTCAAAGACGGCGAGTTTTTTGTCCGCGTGAGCGCAGCCGAGTCCCTTGCAAAAATAGGGGATGCTGATGCCGCAGGAGCAGTTGCATATGCGGTGCAGAGGGAATATGATGCCATACCTTACGGAAGAGGCATGCTGTTTGTAGCGGAAAAGCTGCAGGCAGCACTTGCCGAGCTTGAGGCAAAGAATGACATAAGCAGGCACGTCCTGTGCTAAGCAGGAGGTGTGGGGATGGTAAAACTTTGTCAGAAAACTGCGCAAAACCGCGTCGAGGAATGCGTTGAGAAAGGGTTTGCAAAAAGACTCAACGCGTTTCCTCCTCTTGCGGAATGCTTGAGCAAGGAAAAATGCAGCAGCAGGTACGTTTCCCGGAAAGGAATGTCAGTTTGCATGCAAACTCTTCCCGAAGAGAAAAAAGCAGACTCAACAAAACCAATATAATCATTAAGCTTCCAAACTCCCTGCAAAGAGGTGCATTTCAATGGGAGAGGTAGCAGTGAAACTCAAAATTTACCCTGAAGGGATGGAGGAGTTTGAAGAGCTCAAAGTGAAAGTGAAAACCGAGCTTAATGCAAATAAAATAGAGGAAGAGGAGATTGCTTTCGGGATGAAGGCGATAATTGCAACAGTAATTGTCGGGGATTCGGCAGGCGGAAGCGACGCATTGGAGGAGAAAGCCTCAAAAATTGCGGGAGTGTCGCAGGTGCAGGTGGAGAGTGTGGATAGGCTTTAGCAGGAGCCGTTTCCCTTCTTCTCCTTTCTTCTTTTCCTTTTCTTTTTTCCCTCTTTTCTTCTTTCTTTTGTCTTCTTTTCTTTTCCTTTTTCCCTCTTGTCTTCTTTCTTTTGTCT
>Ga0066640_10002118_pt1 | contig 11903 bp, 5 predicted proteins | sample CryGeyCG2114_020_2_FD_59505 | JGI IMG/M metagenome (GOLD analysis project Ga0066640, IMG submission 59505) | Groundwater microbial communities from aquifer - Crystal Geyser CG11_big_fil_rev_8/21/14_0.20 | ecosystem: Environmental > Aquatic > Deep subsurface > Groundwater | place: USA: Utah... | reverse complement strand
AAATTGGCCGAGCTTGTTGCCCGTGAAAGCGATGAAAAAAAACAAGCTGCCCTGCTACACGTTAAGGTGGGTGGGGTCTATAACTTTAATGAGATTGCCTACCACTTTGGTGTAACAGACTCGCGGGCAAGCCAAGTCATGAACGAGCTGATGGACGCGTTTTATGTGCAGCGCTTGATTGACCGTGATTTAAAATCTGTTCAAATTGACTTTCAAAAACTGAAATTTAATGACAAACGTGTCCTAAGGCTGCTTGCCGAAACTTTCCAAAATGTTGACGACAAGCGCGCCGCTGAAGTGATAAAAACCTTCCAGCCCGATTTTGCAAAAGAAGACCTTGACGCCCTGTATAAAAAAAGCAAACAAGCACAGGCAAACAAAAAAGAGCGTAAGCTGCGTTCTTCTGCCGCAGGGGGGCGTAGCCCCGCCTTGCAACCCCCCGCTTACGATAAAATTTTTACCGATAAAGAAAACAAAGACTACCCATTACTTGAAGTGGGCTTACGCCCCATTTCAAGCCTGAAAGAGCTTGACTTAGAGTTTCGTTCGCCCGAACCCCCAGAAACATTTAAAGACTTTGTTGAAAGTTTTGAGGCAGGTTCGCCGCAATTTCCTGCGATTGTTTCGGAAGATGGCTTTATTATTGATGGTCTGCGCCGCATTAAAGCCGCAAAGGCAAAAGGGCGCACTGATTATCTGTGTCTAACACGCAAAATTACCACTGAAGAAGACAAAAAGCGCCTTCGTGTGGTGGTGAACATGCGCCTACATAGCGCCAGTAAACCCGAGATGTATTTTGCCATCAGCGCGTTAAGTGATATGGGCTACTCGCAGCAAAAAATTGCCGACTGCCTTGGCACAAGCCGCACAAATGTGTTGGTGTATTGTAAAGTGCGTGACAAAGCCTCGCCCCGCCTGCGTGGGCTTTTTGAAGACGAACTGATGCAAGTAACCAATGCGTCAGCTTGTGCTGACCTGACAGAAGAACAGCAAGAGCGCATTGTGGTGTTTATTCGCAGGTATGGGCCGCAATGGTCAAAAGGTAAAAAATTCAACAAACTTTACGATGCTGTTCTTGAGGGCAAAGAAGACAAACTTGTTGATGCGACAGACCGTGCCTTACACCCTGCCGAGCCCACAACCACACCAGTGAGTAATGAGGTTGCAGACCCAAAAATAGGTGCTTTGCAAAAACAGCTTGAAACGTATGCGATTGCTTTAAAAGACCAAGAAATTTGGGCGGCTCAGCGTGAGGGGGTGATTAACCAACAGCGGGAAGAACTTTCTGATATAAGGGGCGAGGCTGAGGCTCTGCGCCGTGAGCTTGAGGCCGCTGAGCTGATAAAATTTGGCAACCCCAAAGCCATGGAACAAGAAATGAAGCAACTACGTGAATTTTTGGCCGTAAGTGAACGCCTTGCCGCTGCGACGAATGGTATTCAGCGGGCAGGTAAAGAAATTTCACGCTTAGAGATTCGCCGTAAGCAGGCGGTTGAACTCACACAGCTTTCTGAAAACCTTGAAAAGGCGCTCAATACCTTGCGCCTAGAGCTCCATAATGCCTGCCGTGCCTTGCGCCACACAAGCGAGAGCGAAGGTTAAAAACCCGCAGTTTTTTGCCTGTCAGGAATTGTTTTATGGGGATTTGCGCTTATTTATATAAGAAGTCAGGGATTTAATACGGGCTTCGGGAGATAATGTAATGTTTAGCAAAAAAACATTTCTAAAGTTTATGGTGGCGATGGCTGCCGTTTTGGTTGTTTCGGGGGTGGGGGTGCTGACGGCACATGCCCTTGAAGACTATACCCGAGCCTATGGTTATGGCGGGGTAGTGCGTGCGCCAAATGTTGGTAACGGCGAAGGGGCTTTTGGTGATGGTGGCGCTGCGGGTAGCTCAGGTGCAACTCAGCGGCCTATTTTAGAAGTGAATGCAGGGTTTGAGGCAGGCGGCATTTTGGGGTGTTCAGGCCTTGATTTGGGCGGTATGTTGCAAAACACTTTTAACGTGGGCAACTTGGGTGACGAGTTTAAAAACTATCTGCAAAACACCATTGCGACTGAGGCTTTGTCACTTCTTTATTCACAACCGGGTGTTTCACAAGTGCTAGACGGCATGAAGGCTATTGGCCATGCCCGTGTAAGTATTCAGCAAGAGCAATGTAACGCCAACGAAATTTTGGCTAACGTAACCAACAAACGCCTACGTGACGAAGGTCATGCTGAGTGCATTCAAGATAACCCCACTGATGCAGGCTCTTGTGCGGGCGATAAACTGGCCGGCTATGTTGAAGAAATTGCGAAATCTCGCCGTTGGTCGGGTACGTTGCATGACCATATATGTAAAGACGACCCCGAAGCAGGCGCTTGCCGCTTTTTGCCAAACTTTGCGTATGATATTGCTAGCGGAGAGGGGCGCGCGACTCAAGCACAGCTTCCACCATCGGTCGTGGCGGGTCAATCAGAATATGTTGCTGAAAAATGCTTTGAAAGACGCGCTGTTGTTGCGTGCGGCGCTGTGAGTGAACTTGGATATTCCGAGACTATGCGTCAAGTGGCCTCTGGCGAGAAAAAAGTCACCTGTAAAGAAGCCGCCCCCCAACAACAGCAGGCGCAGGTGCAACAGCCGCCTGCAGAGCAGCAACCACCCGCAGAGCAGCAGCCGCCTGCGGATCAAGAGGCGCAAGCTGCACAGGCAGGTGTTGATGCAGACTCATGTAAAATTCAGGTGGGTGATAAGAATATTGACGCAAGTAATGTCTACACAGCACTCAAAGATGGGAAACTAAACCCTGCACAGCTTATTGAAGCCCATACCGAATGTATTATTGCACAGGAAATCCACGGCCATGTCGATGTGAAAATGTGTATGCTGTCTGAAGCTGAACGTGTGGGCATGCGTAAGGCCTTGGCGCAGTCGGTGGGTGCAAAATCTGCGGTGAATGTGTATAATGCCTTGATACAAGCTCTTTCAGAGGCTATTATTAACTCAGGCGGGGGTGAATCTGCTGATGCTGAAAAAAGCATGAACCCCCAAATGCTTGAGTTTATTGCCGCACAACTTGAGGCATTTAAATCTGCACGAGACTCTATTATTACCGACCAACGCTTGACGGAAGATGTCTCACAACGGGTTAGTGCAATGAACGACCGGATTGACGGGCTACGGGAAGACAATAACCGTGCTATTTCGGGAGCTTCAACCCGTGGTTTAGGTGCATCTGCTGGTGGTGGTAATCAGGCTTATAGGGATTTATTTAGGTAAGCCATATCTAAAACACAGGGCTAAGTTCAGGGAGCAAAAAGAATATGGCATATAACTTTGGGGTTGATCAGAACGATGTTATGCTGACTTTGGTGAGTTTTGCCAGCCAGCACGAATTCTTTAATTTGCTGTCTATTTCAGGTGCTGAAGCGCAAGGGACCCTCGGTTGGCTTGCATATGCCGCGGGGTTAATTGGGTTTTTACTGCTTGTCTTGATGCCCGCTTCTTGGAGTGTAAAGAATGTGGCTGCATGGTTTATACTTTTTTTGATTGTACTCGTTAGGCCTTTGGGGGAACCGCTCTTTTTTTCCAACCCAGATTCTGACGCTTCTGTTTCTATGGTTGATACAACAATTTGTACGGGAAATGTTCTTTCAGGGAAAGAGTGTATGGAAACTATGGAAGGCATAAATATTGAAGGGCTTAAAGCGGGTGAGGTCGCCATCGCCAATGCGCCTATTGAAATTGATCCCGCAAAAAATGACCCATTTAAAGTATTTTCACCGCAGGCGGTTATTATTGATGTGATTAATGATCTTAATTACGGCATATCTACACAGCTTAATGGTTTGGGGCCGCGGGTGGTGGATCGGCAATTAGCGGCTCTTGAGACTGTTCGCCGCAATGCAACGGGTGATACGTTTTCGTCATACGCAATTGCAGATTTTTTAGCTAGCTGTGGTGCACGCAACCCCGATATGGCTCGAGTTGCCAGCACCCCTAGCGCCAAAGTTATTGAAAGAGACCCAGACCTTTGGCAAAAAATGGCAAAAACCCCCCTTGTTTTTGCCGACGGTGTGCAAATGTTCAAAAACTATGAGGCTTTTCGACGGAATAGGGCAAGCGATGTTGCTATTTATCCAACTTTAATTTGTGCGCCGGGAACGTGTGCTGAAGGAGGTGCTATCAATGCTTTTGATATAGATAAAGACCCACAACTTACAAAGGCACAGTTTGAGGGGATGAAGGCCCACTCTATCTTCTTTAACTCGGCCGCAGATTTTACACGCATTGCTGCCCCGGCCCAACGCACGGAAGAGGGGGATATTACAAAACCCTCTGGTACTGACGCAGCAGCAGAAAATATTTCAAACTCTCTAACACAGCTTGGCGAAGATGCTGTTAGAAAAATAATGGGGCAAAAGGTGACCATGGTTGTGCCCGTGAACGTTAAGGCGGCGCTTGAAGGTAAATCGCTTAGCAATGCGGCTAACCTTTCAGCCTATAATAGCCTTCAAGAACAGGTTGATGCTGGTATGGATAAAGCTTTTGCTGATGCGGACGCTGCTGCGTCAGTGGTAGCGGGGATCCTGTCGTCAAACCACCCCTGTGCAGGAGCTGCTCACTTGGCTGGGGCTGTTGGCGGTACAACGCGGGCGAGAAATACCGATAGTCTTTTGAAGGGAGCGGCAAAATTTCTTGGCCGTGCGAGTGATTGGGTTTCCACAACTACCTGTGATGCTGTTGTCGCAACTGCAAAGTTTGCCACAAGAGCTGTTGTGAGTAGTGTTACGCACGGGATTTTGGGACAGTTGGCCAATAGCTTGGTCGGCCCTACTGTTGAAATTAGTAATAATGGCGATGAGGCAGCGTATATTGTAACCAATTGTGCACAAATGCACACTATTGCGGATAAACGACACAACGCCGCTTCGGCCAACCTTGATATGTTTAAAAAACAATTGGCTGAACTTATGGAAGAAAACAAAGAACTTCTTGCCTCACAAGGCTTTGAGGGGGTTGAACCTGGGCAGCAGACAGCTCTTGTTTTACAGACAATTATAGAATCTCAAACAAAGTCATGTAAAGGCGTACAGCGATGCATACAAAATAAAACAGGCCAACTACAAGAAATGGCGCGTATGAGCAAAGAGTTGGGTTTGGCTGCTGATCGTGCTATGGCCGAAATTATGGTACAACAAGTCGCAGAACCTCAGTATAATAACGTGACGCGAGAAATTGCCAAAGACCTTGGGCAGGCAACGGCGGGCCTTTTGGTTGGGCTAAAGGCAATGATTGGAGGGTATGGTTCGGGTACATATGCTGAAATTATGCCGAGAATTGTTTCTTTTGCGGTTTCTTTGATGATTATTCTAACTCCACTGGTCTTTATGATTGGGTTGCTCGTACCCACATGGTCCTTAGGGGTTTTAATAATGTCAATTGTCGTGATAGCGTATTTTCTGCTCACAAAGGTTGTTTTTGCGATGATTAGTATCGTGATGGGTGTTTACATTGCCGCAGGAGAGGCTGGGGTCATTTCTCATGAAACATCGGATTTTGCTGACTTGGTGGTGGGTGCTGCCTACACAAGTGCCTTTATTCTAACGGGGTTATTTATGTTCTCACTTAAAAACCCTTTGGCGGCTATTCAACAGGTTGCCGGTTCGGCCGATAAGGCATCAACTATCTCTGGTGCAGAAGCGTTAGGCGTGGCGATGGGACTTATAAAGGGTGTGAAGATGATTGTTGGCGGGCCTAAAGCTATTGCAGCATTGGGTGGCAAGGCAGCAGGCGCCGCAGCTATTGCTGGCTCAGCTGCACAGTCTGGTGCGGGTTTTGCAGGGCAAGCTTCCAGCTTTATAGGCGCACTTGCAGGGAGCGGGGGCGGGTCTTTAAAAGAAGCCTTTACCGGTGCTCATAATGATACAGTCCAAGGGGCTGCAACAAGGGAAACTCTGAGACTCAGAAGCCCTGAGGAAGCTCAGGCCATCGCCCAGCGGAAATTCTTAAAAGAAGACGGTGCTGTGATTGATGATATGCTGAAAAACAACGGTGGCGGTTCACTTGCTGTGCCACAGCGCACAGTGGTTGACCGTGGGGGGAAAAAGGTACCTGTTGAGATTGATTCTATCCGTGAAGCGCTGACCGATGTTTTCAAAAAAGGCGGGCATGATGCAGGCTCGGCTATTAGAAACATGATAGCTGGCGCAACAGGTGCTGATGGTAAGGTTGACCCATCAAAATTTGGTTCTGTTGATCAGCAAGCCCTAAAAGACCATGGAGCGGTGCGGTTTAATGCCAATGCTGACTTGATGCGCCAAGCTGACCCAAACATTGACTTTTCTGACCTTGAGAGAAGAAAACTTGGCAAGTTAAGCGAAGACCAAAAAACGTTTGTGGTGCAGATGCACCCCGGAACGGGCCCATCAATCTTCGATTCATAGGTAAAATAAGGGTAAAACCAAACCTTAGAGGCAAACCTTGTGTGTGAGGGCTAGAAAACCAAAAGAACATAGGTATAATAAAAACAATGAAAACATACCTAACGGATTGGCCTAAAAAGCCAGACACAAAAAATGAGCAAGCCAGCAATGCGGAAACCCTCCGCATTGCGGCGCTTGAGCCCGAGTGGAACCTAGCGCAAGGGTGGCACCCTGATGTTGAGGTTGATAATTCATTCTATGACCCCCAACTGCGGCGGCCATTGGCAGAAAGGCAAGTCGCCCACATGCCCCGCCTTGTGGGCCCAGCCCCTGAAGGGGCGGTAACTGGCCACGTTATGTTGAAAGACAGCGGGTATACTGCAATCACCCAGCCTGACAAAAATGCCCCGATTCTTCCCCTGTTTGTCCGCGACCTTGCGGGGCGGGTTATCTACATTGGCACCACGCGCCACAAACAAACAACCAAAGACGGTTTGGCGGAGGTGCGCATGCCTTTCGGCAGTGTACTGGTTACCGAAGAAATGGCTGGCTATAACCTGTTAGAACGGGTGTTTTTTAGCTGTTTTAGGTTTGTTGAAATGTCTGACAAGTATGTGGGTAGGGTTGCCGGTGGAAGTGGGCTTAGTTTAAACGTCACATATTTTGCCCCAAACCTGTACCCGTACAAGCTGCGTATGGACACCTTTTACCAAGACGGGTGGCGCTTACCGCAAACAGAGCGGTTGTTTGTGCACACAACAAATGACCCTGCATTAGCCGAGCGGGCTGCTGCTGCCCTTATCAAGCTTTGGGAAGAAAAACCAGAAGGCCAAACTTACGAGGCTTTTGCTGAAGCCCATGAAACCCAAATTGCTGATTTTTTTAAACGGGGTTGTACCCTTATCCCGACGGTTGAGGGGTATAACGGCATTAACAAGGTTGATGATAATTTTACCCATACAGGTTTTTGGCCCGGCCGCGCGGTGGTTGGGTTGCATGATATTGTCGCACACGAGCCAAGCGATGCCCCGCAGGGGACGATTTTAAAAGTTCTTGAACCCGGCTTTGTAACTGAAAAAAACCTTCACCCTGCCCGTGTGGTGGTAAGTGATGGCATGAAATATAAAGCAGAAGAAGGGGGGCGCTATACGAAGCCCTGCCCTACAAAAGTATTCCCGAATTTGCGGTTGCCCCACCAACGCCTTTCGGTAAAATGGGGCGCGGCATGGCTGCCGCAACACCCAGCTGATTTTGAAGACCCCGCCATTTGGGGGTGGGAGGAGGCCTCAAACGGCCGCTTTGTCCAATTGCGTGGCCCTGTGTGGGACCCGCTGCATTATTACTATGCATGCACACCGACGGTTATTGAAAGTTTTAGAAAAAACAGGCTGCGCCAAAATGTGAATCTTGTCAAAATCCCTGAGGAAATGCTTACGCGGTTTTACCCCGTGGTTGAGTTTCAAGGGTTTGATAGTTTTAATATCCCGAAAAAAAAGCAAGAGGCTTATGCCGCCTCTCTTTTGCCGACGACCCTCTTTCACCACAAAGATGCAAGTTGCCTGTGCGGGGTTGGCTACCACCCGTTGCCAATACCTTTTGACTATGAGCTTGATAGCTGGTGGTTCCCTGACCTTGCGCCAAAGCGCCGTGTGTCAGATATTATTCCGTTAAATGTTGAAAAGAAGCTCGCAAATATTATTCGCCCGAATATTCCACCTGATAGGTTCGGTGCGACCATTATTGGCGACAAAGAGGCCGCCCCTTGGGCGACAGACCCTTTGTTGCTTGCCTCGTTGCGTGATGACCCTCTTGAGAATTACCCCTACTTAAAGCGTTACCTTGCGCCTGAGGTTTCGGACGAAGAGATTTTATATCTCGCCTTGCCATTTCTGAATGAACGGGAAGACAACACACCCCAGCTTAGCCAATTACCAACAGCGATTATTCGCCATATGGAGGCTAATTGGCCCGGCTTATATCAGGCGTTTTTTGCGGCCTCACGGAAAGCGCAGCAAGTTGAGGCCTTTAGATATACTATGTATACCGAAGATTTTTCAGGTTATATGGCAGCCTTCTGGAATATGACCCTACTAGAAGAGCTTTTTGACCGTGCGGAAGAGGCCAAAGACCCTAAAGCCAGCTTGCCGAATGCGGCGGTCATCGGCTCGGCCGAGTTTTAAGAGCAGGCGCAAAGCCCTAAGTGTATTAGCCCTAAGTGTATTAGCCCCAAGTGTATTAGAATTGCCACGCCTGTGCGTTAAAAAACCCCTCGTGGATTGAAAAACCTTAAAGAACAAGCTATGCTGTTGTTGGGTACGTATAAAGTGCTCAACCATATGTGTGGTGCTTTCCCCTTTTTTGGGAGAGAGGGCGCCCTAGAAACATCTTGATAAAACAAGAAAGGCGAACCATGGCAGACCAACTGGATGGCAAAAAACCAGGCTTGGCCGAAGGGATTGAACGCTTCAACCAGCTTCCTAAAAATGCCAAGCTCGGCATCATTGGGCTTTTTGTGTTCTTCTTTCTGGTGTTTTTGATGCGCAGCGGCGGCGATGACCCCGCGCCTACATCGCAAAACCTTGCCCAACAGCCCGCCCAATCACAAGTTTTTGCGTCTACAAACCAAGGCAAAGAAGAGGAAGAAGGGTTTAACCCCGTTGGCCCTGACCGTGCCTCGCTACGCCGAGGTTTTGTGACCCAACAAACCCAAGCATTACAACAAATGCGAACTGAAATCCAAGAACAATCAACGCAGCAGCAGCAAGCCTTCCAGCAGCGCACCCAAGAAATGCAGCAGCTACAAGTTCAGTTGCAAGAGACGATGAAAGTCCTCAGTGAACAAATGCAATTGATGGAGCAGTCAAACGCCCGCCAACGCGATGAAATTAACCGCCTTGTAGAAGAAGCCCGCCGCCAAGGTTTGCGCTCCTCGGTTGGCAGCCAACAAAACAATGATGAGCGTGTGCGTCGGCGTACGCCTTCTCGTATTTCCGAAACACGCCTAGGGGGGGCAGGGGGCCCAAACGTGGGAAATGACCAAGCCCTCTTGCAGGGCGTTCTTCAAACCACTACCGGCCGCACCGCAGGGATTAATAACCAAAACGACATCCTTGCAGAAGAAGAGCCTTTACCCTTTATCCCCCCGTTAGGCTTTATTAAAGCAACTTTATTGAACGGGGTTGATGCGTTGGCCACGAGTGGTCTTGCAACGCCGGCACTTGCTCGGTTACATGGGGTTTACAAAACGGCCATGAATTCAACCGTATTTTTAGACGGATGCTTTGCTTTGCTTGAATTTGAAGGTGATATTTCAACCGAGCGTGCCCGCGGCCGCCCAAGCCGCATGACTTGCGTTTACCCAGACCGAGGGGCAGTAACGTATGATATTGCTGGTTACGTTGTTGATGCTGAAGATGGCCTAGAAGGTGTCCCCGGTGTTTTCTATGAGGGGGATTCTGGCCGGATTGCTTTGGCCATTGCCGCGCAGTTTGCCGCAGGTGTTGCTAACATTATTGCCAATAACCAGCAAACAAACGTCACCAGCGCCGAGGGGAACAACCAACAATTTTTGACGGGCAGCGAAACCCGTGGAGCTATTGCAGGGGGCGTGGCCTCAGCCACCAACCGCCTGACCGACTTTTTGCTTGAGCGTGCTGAGCGTGTGGCGCCGTTTATCCGTATTGATGCGCTGCGTAAGGTGCATGTGGTGCTCCTCAGCGGGACTGAACTGCGCGCTGAAGGCAGCGCTTGGTCACTTTTGTTTAATGCTGAAGATGATTTGTTGTAATTAAAGACGGAAGAGTGGAGAAAACTCAATGAAAAATATGTTGCGCAATTTGGGTGTGATGGTGTTGGTTGCGGGGGCTATCTCGGGCTGTAAATATTACGGCGGCGCACTGCCCCCTGAAAACCCCATTTCTATGGACGAGGCCTTGAGCCGCACTTCAAACCGTGCGCCGATTATCGGGCCCGGAGGCGAGCCTTTGCCCGCCTTGCCACGGCCACAGATTGACCGCCCAAGCTATCTTCCTGAAAAAGAATTGGCCGTGGTTGCCCCGCCCAAAACCCTTTTGGTTTGGAACTACCCCCATGTGACCGATGACAACACCCGTGTGTTTGGTAATTGGTCAACCATCTTTTTAACCGACCGCTACGAATGGGTTCTGCCTGATAATGAGCAGCCCGCCTTCGGTACAGGCCGATAGTTATAATTAAGGATACCCCCCATGGCAGACCCTAAAAACCAGCAGCACAAAGCCCCCGCGGGGAGTGTTTACACCCCTGTGCGCCAGCGCATGTTGGTGGACCAGTTGCCATACTTTGAGTTTGAGGAAGATGAAAAATCACCGTTTTACCGAGTACATATGCTTTCTGATGGGGCATTGGGGGTGTGCTGGAAAACCCCCGTTCCTCCTTCATACTCGTATGATGAGGGGCATTTGCAAACTGTGCGTGAATTGCAAACGTTTTTAGAAAACCTCCCCGCGGATTATGAGGCACAGTTGATTATAACCTCTCATAATAACCTTGAAGACAAGATGAAGAGGTATCTTCAGTCGTCCCCGCCGAATGACCGTGCAAAAATTTTGCGTCACTCACGAGCCGAAAAACTTTTAGAGAGCGGTTTTAACGGTTATGCCATTGCGCCGGGGCGTTATTCAATGCTGCGGGATACGTATATGATTATTACCCTACGCACCCCTGAGGCTTATGCCGAATATGGGCTGTTTAAATTTTTGTTCCAAGCGGTTGAGTCGGTTGCAAATTTTATGCTGAGCCACGTAGGGGTGGCATTGCCAGCGGTGATGGATATTATTGCAAAGTCAATGAAGTCAACCATGAGTGAGTTTCAAGAAGCCCTCGTCTCGGCAGAATCTACCCTTGATGGTATGTTCCGTATTGAGCGCATGAGCCTAGAAGAGATTAAAAAACACTATTGGCAAGCCTATGCCCCTTCATATAAAGAGCCTGGGCAAAAAGTCACGGTTGACCCTAACCGTGACTTTAAAGACCAAATTTTCCCCATGCCGATTGAACATGATACCGATATTGTCAAGATTGGGTATGACTACCACGGCACAGTAATGCTGGCGATGATGCCTGATGCTATTTACCCTGATTATTTGGGGCTTATCCGCCGGACTTTGCCAACCCAATACACGCTTTTTGTAAACATCAAACAAGCCAACCAAGCCATTGAGAAAACAAAATTAACGGTGAGTGCTGCCTTCAGGCAGCGGGTATCAACCATGTTTTCTCGTGAGGAATCTATGGTGGTTGGCCAAGAGGCCTCGGAAGTAAAATTGCGCATGGTCGGGGGCCGCCGCATTATGTTTATGCAGTTAGGGGTGATTGTGCATGGCTATAACCGCCGCCAAGTAGAAGAACGTATGCTGCGGATTAACTCAAACTTCAAAAAACAATCGGTCGTGCCAGATATTGAAAAAAGCATGTCGTTGCAGGCGATGGTATATAGCTGGCCGCTGGTTTTTAGG
>Ga0066640_10002103_pt1 | contig 11958 bp, 11 predicted proteins | sample CryGeyCG2114_020_2_FD_59505 | JGI IMG/M metagenome (GOLD analysis project Ga0066640, IMG submission 59505) | Groundwater microbial communities from aquifer - Crystal Geyser CG11_big_fil_rev_8/21/14_0.20 | ecosystem: Environmental > Aquatic > Deep subsurface > Groundwater | place: USA: Utah... | reverse complement strand
AAATTTTACTAAACCGATGTGAGCACACATTCAAAAAGGCTTTAAGCTCACCATCAAAATTCTTAATCACTATTGATTGATTTAAATAATCAATAGTTATGTACTGATTGGCCTCTTGCAAATCATCTGTAAATCCGACAAAAATCCACATCTTGGCGAATGCGGATTTTTCTTGTTCAAAAACTAGAGGGTCATAAAAATAATGTAACGGAATGAGGGTTTTAGACTTTTGCATTTTTTCCTATACCGCGGTATAGCCTCCATCGACTGTCAAACATATTCCTGTAATCCATCGCGCCGCATCTGATAATAAAAACGCGATGCTGTTTGCCACATCTTCTGATGTTCCTAAACCCAAAGGATGGGCCTTTTTAATCAGGTCAATTTGTTCTGCTCCCATCGCATTAAAAAGCTTTTGAGTCATGGGAGTATCGACCACTCCAGGTAAAACGGCATTCACGCGAATCGATTCTAAGGCCAATTCTACGGCCAGTGATTTTGTTGCGGCAACGACAGCCCCTTTACTCGTAGCATAGGGCAAAATACCCACCTGACCTACGACTCCAACAACTGAAGATAAAAATACGATAGAAGCCGGCCGGGTCGAAATTTGTTTTTGACGAAATGCTTTAGCCAACATCACGCCAGCCGTAACATTGACCCGCAAAATATCATCCATATTTTCGACTGAAATCATTCTTAAGGGCTTAGCCATGTGAATTCCCGCACAGTGAACCAGGCCATCTATTAAGCCAGTTTTTTTAACTACCTCAAGCATCCAAGCACTAATATCGTTCAAGCAATTCAAATCAAAGCTTTCAATACAATGCCCATCTCCTGGCAACTCCTTAGTCAAGACATTCAGCGTTTCCAAATTGCGAGCAACCAAAATAACTTTTGCACCTAGTCCTGCTAAAGTTTTTGCGGCTTGAGCACCAATCCCACTTGATGCGCCAGTCACAAGCACCGTTTTATTGGTAAAGTCACATAAACTCATTCATTCTCTCCAACGACCACTGGCTCTAAAATTTTTAAATCTTGTGCTTTGAAAATCAGTGTTGCCCACGAAAATCCTACGCCAAAACCACAAAGCAAAATGGTTTGATCCTGTAAAAACTTCTGCCTTTCTAAACACATCGTAAGTGGAATCGAGGCAACGCTAGTGTTGCCATAATTCTGCAAACTCATCGGTACTTTAGTGTTATCCAAACTCATTTTTTTAGCAAGATGATTTAACATAAATAAATTGGCCTGATGGAAAAAAAACAAATCAATTTCGTTTTTAGTCAGCTTAGCAGACTCTAAACACGCCTGAATTGTTTTCGGAACCTCGCGTAAGGTAAAGGCAAAAATATCGGCACCACTCATGAATAAATCGGTTTTAGCACGTTGATTACTCCCCTCAGCCAACTCTCGTTTTGCCAAACTCAGCTGATAAGGCAGACGACAGGCTCCCGCTTCCACGCACAGCTTATCAAAACCAGCTCCATCAGTACCTAAGTCAAAATAAAGGGCATCAGCACTAGAATTATATTCTAACAACGTAGCACTGCCTGCATCTCCAAACAAAAAAGCGACAGAGCGATCTTGTGGCGACACTAACTTTGAAATGGTATCACCCGCTAAAAGCAGCGCCTTTTTATACAAACCCGAACCCAAAAGCTTTGCCAAAACAATTAAACCATAGGTGTAACCAGAGCATCCCAAATTAATATCAAAGGCCATTATGTTTTTCTTCAACCCCAACCTGTTCTGCAAAGCACAAGCCGTGGCGGGCAAAACATAATCGGGCGTTTGGGAAACAAAAACAATGATATCAATGTCACTACAGTCTGTATCTAAATCTCGCAATAGTTTGCGGGCTGCTGCATAACATAGGTCTGAGCTACATTGTCCCGCTCTCACAATTCTCCTTGCCACAACGCCAGTACTTTCAACAATTTTAGTCACTTCATCCGCTGAAAATTCCGTATTATTCTCATTATAAATTACAGTCTCAGGCACTGCAGACGCAATACCTAAAATTTTTACAGACTGTAATATTTGCGTATTCATTAGGAAGCCATAAGCAAATTAACAATATCATCAACGGTATTTGCTGCATTAATTTGAGCGGCAGAAAGAGATTTACCAAACTGCTCATCAGCAAGGGCAATTAAGCCGATCACGGCAATCGAATCCCATTCCTTAGTACTCTCATTTCCATTTAAGGTTCCTGGCGCTAGCTCAACAATTTCATCTAATAATAACAATATCGCTTTTTTATCCATTATTTTCCCTTAGTTTTTTCCATCAAATTTTTCCATGGTTACCTGGCCCTGCTGACTAACACCATCACGTTGAATCACTTTCAAAAAAGTCAGGCCTAAAATTTTTATATCGAGCCAAAATGATTGATGATCCACATACCAACAATCTAACTTAAACTTTTCTTGCCAAGACAAACTATTACGACCATTTACTTGTGCCCAACCCGTAATGCCGGGCTTAACGTCATGACGATGCCTTTGCTCATGATTATACAGGGGAAGGTAGTCAACTAAAAGAGGGCGAGGGCCAATGAAGCTCATGTCGCCTTTTAATACGTTAAATAATTGAGGTAGTTCATCTAGGCTCGAGGCTCTTAAAAATAAGCCAAAACGGGTTAATCTTTTGTCATCGGCTAAAAGATTTCCATTTGCATCTTGCTTATCTGTCATGCTGCGAAACTTATACACTGTAAAGATTTGCTCGTTAAAGCCTACGCGCTGTTGTTTGAAAGAAGCAGGTGAACCTAAAAAAAACCTTACCAAAAACCACACGATAATCACTAGCCATGAAAAAAGTATAATCAACAACAGTGCTAAGCTGAAATCAAAAATACGCTTTAAGCGGCTAGCCCACATTTGCTTTATACCAGCCGATGGCTTCTTGTAGTCCTTCAAAAATAGGGTATTCTGGCTCATACCCCAATAGAGTCTTGGCTTTTGAAATGTCAGCTAAAGAATGCCTTACATCTCCCGCCCTAAACTCGCAATATGTGGGTTGATGCTTGGGGCGATCTAACAATTCTTTTAAAAATCCATACACTTGATTCAAGGTGGTTTGATCGCCAACGGCAATGTTATAGACTTGATTCATGGCTTCAGGTTTATCAGCAAAAGCTGCCAAAATATTAGCTTGAACGGCATTTTGTACATAACAAAAATCACGTGAGGTTTCGCCGTCTCCATTAATATAAACAGGCTCATTTTGTAAAAGTGCTTTAATCCAAATTGGCAACACAGCTGCATAGGGATTGTCAGGATTTTGCCTCGCGCCAAACACATTAAAATAGCGCAAGCCAATAGTTTGAATGTCATAAACAGTCGAAAACGCTTTGGCATAAAGCTCATCGGCCATTTTGGTCGCGGCATAAGGCGATAAAGGATTACCCTGATGGGTCTCGACTTTAGGCAATATCGGTGAATCTCCATAAACTGAACTGGATGAAGCAAATACAAAGCGCTTAACCTGCTGATCTTTCGCTGCAACCAGCATATTTAAAAATCCGGTGACATTGGCTTCATGGCTAGCTAAAGGATCTTTGATTGAACGAGGCACACTGCCTAACGCGGCTTGATGTAAAACAAAATCGATATTTTCACAAACACGCTTACACGCCCCTGGATTACAAATGCTGTCTTCTATGAACTCAAATAAGTCTGGATCGCCGCTTTTTGCATTATGGGAAGCCAAAACAGCCTCTAAATTGAACTTGTAACCATTGGCAAAATTATCAAGCCCTATGACTTTTTGATTATGAGCAAGCAAAAATTCCAAAAGATTACTGCCGATAAAGCCCGCAACCCCTGTAATGAGCCATGTATACTGTTTACCAGAAAGGTGTTGTTGAATTTCTGTAAATTTTGTCATCTATAACCTCCAGATGCTGACGTCTAATTTGGCAAGTGCTGATTGATCTAAAATACTTTTCACATCCACAATGATTTTATGCTCGGACTTAAAACGTGAAGCGAGCTCTGCAGGCGACAACTCTAAATATTCTTGATGCGCAACTGCTAAAATCAGCAAATCCAAGTCATGCAAATCTTTTAGGGGACTCAACTTGAGCTGATATTCGTGCTGCACCTCTCTGGCATCAGCATGTGGGTCGTTAATCATCGGGACCATCCCATATTCTTGCAGCTCATGAACAATATCAGTCACTTTGGTGTTGCGAATATCTGGGCAGTTTTCTTTAAACGTTAAACCCAAAATACCTACCCGCGCTTCGGCCAAATTAACCCCGGCTTTAGCAAGCAATTTAACTGATTCAGAGGCAATATAAGCACCCATACCATCATTCACACGTCTTCCTGCCAAAATCACTTGAGAGTGATAGCCCAACTCTTCAGCTTTATGGGTTAAGTAGTAAGGGTCAACCCCTATACAGTGACCACCAACCAAACCTGGTTTGAACGGTAAAAAATTCCACTTGGTTCCTGCAGCATCAAGTACTTCGGTGGTATCAATGCCTACTTTGTGAAAAATCATGGCAAGCTCATTCACAAAAGCAATATTTAAATCACGCTGTGTGTTTTCGATGACTTTGGCCGCCTCCGCCACTTTAATACTTGAGGCCTTATAGACTCCAGCTTCAACAACACTGGAATAGACCTCAGCCACAACCTCCAAAACTTCCGGTGTTTGCCCGGCAACAATTTTACGAATTTTAGTAAAGGTATGCTCCTTATCACCTGGATTGATTCGCTCAGGAGAGTAACCTACAAAAAAATCAACTCCACACTTTAAACCTGAAAACTGCTCTAAAATCGGAACGCAACGCTCTTCGGTTGCACCAGGATACACCGTAGACTCGTAAACAACGATATCACCCTTTTGTAAATGAGGCGCGATCGTTTTCGATGCAGCAAGCATCGGGCGTAAATCTGGTTGGTTTGCTTCATCAATTGGGGTTGGAACGGCCACAATAAAAAAATCGGCCTGTTTTAAATCTTCGGAATTACACGTAAAAACTAAGTTTCCTTGCTTTAGCTGAGCCCCTGTAACTTCACCGGTATGATCTTGATATGCTTTTAACTCAGTAATGCGCTTTTGATTAATATCAAAGGCAATGACCTGCTGTTTACTGCTAAAAGCCACAGCCACTGGTAAACCTACGTAGCCAAGGCCAATAACAGCAACTTTACAATTATGCATTGTTCGTTTTTCCTAAAATTGTTTTAATAATAACTTCATTTACTTTTTTAACGTCATACTTTTTTTCTACTAACTGACGACCAGCTTGTCCCATTCGTATACATGCCTCAGGATTTTGAATGAAATACTCCATTTTTTCAACCAAAAGATCAACATTGCCTACAGGCACTAAAAATCCGGTAACCGTATCAATCACCGTTTCTCGACAACCTGGTGCATCGGTTGTAATAATAGGTCTTGCTATCGCCATCGCTTCTAATACAGATCTTGGCGTGCCTTCTCGATAAGAAGGCAAAACAAAAACAGAACAGGCAGAAAGGTGGGGCTTTACATCATCAACCTCGCCAATGTACTCTACTGCCTTAGATTCTAACAAAGTTGATAATACAGTTTGTTTATTTCCTACATGATTATAGCGTGGCCCAATAACCACAAAGCGAATATCTGAATACTTTTGTTTCACCTGTTCTGCTGCATAAATAAACTCAGAAACTCCCTTATCTACAACGATTCGACCAATAAACAAAAAGGAAAGTTTAGAAGGTAACGCCTGCGGAAAAAACACCTCTAAATTAACACCTGACCCATTAATTAAAACCGTCTTTTCAGAATGGGTCAAGCCTAAATTAACAAACTCTGCCAAGTCATCGGGGTTTTGAAAAAAAATCTTTTGGTTCAGCTTCAATGCAAATCGATACAATTGTTTAACAATTTTATAGATCACTCTTTTACGTTTTGAATGAATATTTGTAAAGGCTGTTCCTAAACCTGTAACCATAGCAAAGCGATTTGATACCCGTGCACACCATGCTGCTATTGAACCATAAATAACGGGCTTAATGGTATAACTTAAAATCGTATTCGGCTTATTTTTTTTTATAATTGAATATAAGTACCATAAAGTTTTTACATCAGCAAAAAAATTAATCCCTGTGTTATTTATTCGATACCCCATTACTTGCACACCTATACATTCAAGTTTTTTTATAATTTCAGGTGTAATTTGACTCTGATCTGTTAATGCAACCACTTCACAGCCCTGCTTTATAAGTGCTTCCATTAGTTCATAGCGGAATAAAATTAAGGATTTGGCATTGCTTGAAATAATTAAAATTTTATTCATAAGCTCTTCGTGACCGCATTTTTCTATATTTTTTACTAACCAAAAAACTCATTGCAATCAAAAGCATAAAAGGAGCTGTGAACATAATTTTCTCTCGCATAGCCAAACCTAAATTAGTATTTAACAGCCCTAAAAATCCAATGCCCATTAATAAATAAAACTCCATGTACTTCAGCAATTGCTGATACCTTGTTGAAAAAAACTGATATAAAAACCGACGATATTTACAGTAATGCCAAGTCAAATATAATAAAACCAGATTCTCTACCGATGCAATCACACCAATTAAGTTTTTAACCCCCAAAAAAAGAGGCAAAAATAAGTTTGCGAGCATTGTATAGGGTAAAAAGAACACCAGATAGCGAGGATCATGTGTTGGCACAGAAATTGCTGTACCGGAAGATAGACTAATCTGCGCCTTAAGCGCACGCTGTGAAATACCTGATATATCAGATACCTGACCATATTTTAAAATAACAGGTAATGCGACAACCATAAATCCAACAAACACCAGCAACAATAAAACTCTAGTTTTAAAATTAACCTTTTTTGAAAATAAACCTAACATCATTATTGCACCCACCATCACCAAAAAAACTTGCGGCCTTAAAAACCATATAAAAAAACCACCAATGATTGCTAACATAACAGGTTTAAATTTAGGTCCACCTCCATTAAAAATGGATAAACTATAAAAAATCAGGCTGATAGATAGAAACATAAAAGAGTCTTTGCCAACGCCAGTGGACCAAAGCATAAAGGATGGCCATAACCAAATTAAACTATATGGTACTAAATGATCATACTCTCTATGTGTAAAACCTGCTGTTTTTGCAAAATGGACATAGGTTCTAAAGTAAAAATAAGCGCCTAAAAAACCAATGGCATTTGAAAAATAATATTGACTTAATAAGGTGGTAAAGCCTATTTCTTTAAGTACACCTGAAACCAACTGTGCAAAATCTGTACCAAAACCATGGAAGACTAAAGTCGCATTTGGAAAATAATTTGCACTAGAATCTGATGGGGATAGTTCATAAACATTGACAGCAATAATATGTGCCAATAATGCAGTAAATACAATTATTGATAATTTTGTTGTTAAAAGTCTTCCTGAACCAATAAAGAAAATTATGATAATAAAGACTAAAACAAAAAAACTTATTCCAATACAATTGGAATAGATAAACTCATACCCCATGCTTTACCCATTTATTGATCCAAAAACCTTTCTTATCATAATGTTTTTTAAGATATAAAAAAACAATAATCATAAAATAAAGCACAAAAAGTCCTTTTACCGCATAGAAGTTTCTTAAATTAAGCATATTGAAATGCTTTAACCCATAAATAGATGAAACATATGAAAAAGAAAAAATGATTGGCCATATTAACGTTAGCCTGCTGTATTGAATGCGAATCTGTCGCTGTGAGAGTCCGTACGCAACCAAGGCATTTACCAAAAACCCTAACATCGTGAAGGTGCAAACAGCAAAAAGATGAAATCGGTGAATAAAAATAAAGGTACCTAGCATATTTACAGCCAACCCCACAAATGTACTTAGTGTATTGAAATATGTTTTCCTAACCCAGGCACAACCAACAGAAAAAATGGTAAATGCACCATTCCATAAAAATGCTAATAGGATAAAATCAGCATAATAATATGCGCCCCAATAATTATGTGGTGCAAAAAGCCTAACTAACAAGGGCAGTAAAAAAGACAAAAACAGAATAACCCCAACCCCAAATAAGAAGTAAAAATCTAAAACTTTAGAAAAAATGGCTTTTGCATGCTCGACTTCTAATGTATACAACTTCATAACATATGGCCCCCAAACAAGTCGAAAAGAGTCCAAAAACAACAAAATGAGCGCACCGACACGAAAAATTAAACTGTAAATTCCTAAAGCATAAAGCCCCATAAAATGCATAACAAAAAATCTTGAACTATAGTTCATTAACCAACCCCCTAAAACAGCAGGAACAATAGGCACACCATACCAAAGCATCTTTTTAATTGCTGGCCTTACTTCTATTTTTTGAATTAATGGCATTGAAAGCAGTGCTAATACTGGTAACAAGATAATGTTAGGTGTAACAAATGCCCACACCGCACCTAATATGCCCCAATGAAGCTTAACAACAAATAAAACTCCACAGAAAAGAGACATTAATACTTGCAAGCTATTTAGTGTCAAAAACACCATCGAACGTCCCTGCATTCGGACCAAAACTAAAAATAGTCCCATAAATTGAGCTGGAAATAATCCAAACATAATTGCCAACATTAAATGAATATATAAAACAGGAATGTTAAAGGAAATAAGCCCGACACCAAATACAAACCAAAGAAACAAGTTACTCATTAGATAATAAGAAATTGCACCACTAAAAAGACACGACAAAGTGCCTTTACTTTTATAATCATGGTACTCTCGCATAAATCCACTTACAACTTGGGTTTCAAAAAATATAAAAACCATCATATTTATCGTTAAATAGAGATCGACCAAGCCATAATGTTGAACTGAAAATACACGTGTATATAGTGGCGTTAATAAAATAGGGGAAATACGATTAATAATCGCGCTTAACGTATAAATTGATAACTTAGGTAACCATGAAGGTAGCTTCACATTAACTCTCTCTGGTGGCGGTTTTTTTATCTACGCGTTCTAATAGGCTAATATTAGGAAAGGGTTTAGATAAAAAGAAGCCTTTTGGAATTTTAATTTTTTCAAAATTTTGGTTTTTAAGTGCTTTATCTGTTATAACAAAAAGGTCTACTGAATATTTTTCAGCAATCTCATCTAAAAAATTCAATCTAACCTCAGGATAGCAAAAAACATATTTTTCTGAAAAAGCAGCTCTTTCAGCACTCTCCCATAAAATGGGATATAACGTGTTGTGCTGTGTCTCAACAATAACAGGCCAACCAAGATATGGAACCCCACAAATATTTAAAGTTTTTTTATGTTTTCTAAGATAGTTGATAATGTTTTTTTCATTTTTTTCTTTATTATTTTGAGTCTTTAGAAAAGCTAAATAGTCAACAACCAATCTTAACACTCCCCATATAATAACTAAATAATAGACCCATGCAGGAAGAGAACTATTAAGCAAAATAAGAATGATAAAAAATGCCACATGAATTAGATAGCGCTCAGACTCACCTAAAAATAAAAAATAACGAATACTGGTAATAAAATACACTAAGGCTGCGCCCATTACATAAAAAACCGGTAATGTTAGAATCTGGTTAAATAATATTTTTTCTAAAATAAAATACAGCGCCAGAAAAAACACTGGAAAGTTTAATAAAACAATAACTAAAGGGTCTTTCAAGAAGATAAGTTTTGCCAATTCATCAAAACTTTTAACTTTAAAGCATCGAAAAAATGATACCCCAAACCCTCTATCGGAAACCCACATTTTCCTTTTCAAGTTTTCTTTACAGTAAAAAAACAAATGTTGTATTTGTGCAACTAAACTTATACGACAAGACTTGCTAACTACCATTGCAATTACAAAAGCTAAACTTACAGGAAGTAATATAATGACCTTTCCTGATAGTGCAGCAACAAATAAAGAAATAAAAACTAAAGCTTGCCTTGAAAATTTACTTGTTAAATAGACAAAAAAAGCCAGCACACCCGCTATTATTAAAAATAAAAGTTGGGATTTAATACAATACAAGTAAGTACTAATAAAAACCCCCATACAGAGGATTTCACCCCACAGTCTTGGAGTAAACTGAATTGTACGAGGACCAAGCATAAGCGTAGTATACATAGCTGGGGAACAAACATAGACTAACGCACCTAAAACAGCCATTTCCTCTGAACACCCTAAGTATAAAAAAAGCAAAAATAAAACCCCACTAAATACTGCATCAAGAACGAGATTAATCGAGTTTATAACCAAAGCGTCGAACTTTTCAGGAAAGAAAGAACAAATGATATGTGCAAAGGATGGGTAATTAAAATTTCCATTTAAAACAAGCCTCTCTTTGATAACTAAATCCTGATTAAAACGTCCAACTTTTCTTAAATATCGAATCAAAAAAATATGGAAATAAGTGTCAAAATCTATATGCTTATAAAAAAACTTATAGCCCCCCCGAATTAAGATCGCCATAAAAAAAACAAAAATAGTTTCAAAATATATCACTTTATATGCCCTCACTCATCTTTATAAAAGTTAAAAAATATTTTGTATTTCATATTTTTAAAACTGCAGGGTTGCCAAATGCCTTAGAGCCGGTTGGAATATCTCTATTCACGAAGCTGTTTGCACCAATAATACTCCCCCTACCAATTCTAACCCCTTTAGTAATAATAACATTAGGCCCAATATAACAATTATCTTCAATATATGTTGCAGCATATTCATAAGGTTCAACTCCACCACTGACAGCCCATTTTATACTGTCATGCGAATAAATTTGGACCCCCGTTGAAATTGAACAATAGGAACCAATCGTTAGCTCACCACTGCCATCTAAAATTACATTTGAACCGATCCAGGTGTGTTTTCCCACATTAACATGGCCAAAAATCAACACATTATCGTAAACCGTACTTCCCTCATCAAAGCCGTACAATTGCGCTCGCTCTGATCTTTCAACCAAATAATCTGCAAACGGTAAAAAGCGATCATATTGTTTTTTTTTATCTTTTTGAACTTTATAATAAACTTGACGCACACATTTTAAAAACAATCTTTCAATAAAGCCAAGTCTCGATTTATCTTTCATGCAGTCTACACCATTCATTAAAGTTCAATAAAGACCAAATTAATAAACGACGATTTTCAACACCATTCAGATGTTCATTAATTAATTTTTTGGCCACATTTTTATCTAAATAAGAGTAAATAGGGGCATCATGCTCTACAAGCTGTTTTTTAATAAACTCAATACTTTCCCCTTTAAACCAACTGGCATCTGGTGAAGAAAACCCTTGTTTAACCCCCTCAGTGTATTCCTTTGGCATACAACCAGTTAAGGCTTTGCGCAAAATCATCTTTCCGTCATTCACTTTACTAAAATACTGCGCACGTTTATCTCCCAGACTATTTTCATTAATTCGAATGACTTCCTGTAATTTTCCAAGTTTTAAGTTCACAGGAACCTTCATTGCAAAATCTACTAAATCATTATCTAAAAATGGTACACGTGTTTCTAAAGAATGTGCCATACTCAATTTATCTTCTACCACCAATAATCCATGCAAAAACGTTTTTGCCTCAAAATACAGTGAATGATTGACATAGTCTTCTGGTCGTCGCAAATTATCATGATGGCGTCTAAATACATCTCTAAAAATATCACGAGTCCATACATCCTCCACGTCACCCCAAACAGGAGAAAACAGTTGTTTTAATTGACGATTATCAACTAACCTCTGCCAAAAAACGTAATACTTATCAATATAATCTTCAAAGTGATCATTAATCGCTGCACGATAATAACGCCAAGGATAACCGCCAAAAAGCTCATCTCCGCCAGTACCAGATAACACAACTTTGACAAACTTACTTGCCAATTTTGCAGCATAAAAATTTGGATAACTTTGACCCACGCGCGGTTCTTCTAAATGCCAAGCAAACTTAGGTAAACACCGCTCCATATCGCCTGATTTTAAAACCAT
>Ga0066640_10002100_pt1 | contig 11966 bp, 13 predicted proteins | sample CryGeyCG2114_020_2_FD_59505 | JGI IMG/M metagenome (GOLD analysis project Ga0066640, IMG submission 59505) | Groundwater microbial communities from aquifer - Crystal Geyser CG11_big_fil_rev_8/21/14_0.20 | ecosystem: Environmental > Aquatic > Deep subsurface > Groundwater | place: USA: Utah... | reverse complement strand
TATTAAAACGCTGGCGGTTATCAAAATCATCCCATGTCAAAAGAAGCTGGGCGCACTTGATTTTGTTCTTTTTAAATAGCTCAACATATGTTTGCATCAATTTGGTCTGCCCGATCGCCGCGCTGGCCTGCAGGGACGGGAGATCCGAAGGCCTGAATTTTTCCTGCAGCTCTCCCATTCCAAGCACGATGGCGCCGGAACTGACCAAGATCACGTCGATCCCGGCACGCCGGAGATGCCCGATCTGTTGCGCCAATGATCCTAATCGCGCGGTCCGCGGCTTCATTTTATACGTTGCGATCACGCTGGATCCGACTTTTACGACTATCCGTTTAATGGGGCGCGGGAATTTTCTTGACATAGAAGTTCTCTCACTTTTACAACCAGTTCGTCTAAACCTTCGTTATTGAGCGCGGAAACAGTTAAGATTGGATCTTTAAAAACCTTTTTAAACCGTTTTAGATGATGTGCTGATTCCGGCAAATCCATTTTATTGGCAACAACAATCTTGTGCTTAAAAAATAACTTATCACTGTACTCCTGCAGCTCATAGTTGATTTTTTTAAAATCATTAAGCGGGTCCCGGTTTTCACTGCCGGACATATCAATAACATGGACCAAAATTTTAGTCCGTTCCGCATGCCGTAAGAATCTGTCCCCCAATCCCCTGCCGAGGTGGGCGCCTTCAATCAACCCGGGCAAATCCGCCACGATAAAATCAAATTCTTCGCCCGGCACAATGCCCAGAATAGGTTGTTTGGTGGTAAAAGGATAATTTGCAATTTTGGAACGAACTTTTGAAATACTCGAAATGATCGTCGATTTTCCGGCGTTAGGAAATCCGACAAGGCCCACATCGGCAATAAGCTTTAATTCGAGACGAACGGTGCGCGATTCACCGACTCCGGGAGGAATCAGCTCATGGCGGTGCGCATTGCCCCGTCCGCCATTGCCGCCTTTTGCCACCACAACGGACTGGGTATCCTCAATAAGGTCCTGAATTAAAAGATTGGTCTCCACATCCCAGACCAACGTCCCAACCGGAACTCTTAAGATACAATCCTGACCGTCTTTACCTTTTTTCCCCTTGCTACTGCCATGCCCGCCTTTCGGGGCCTTATAATGTTGTTTAAAACGGTAATCCAAAAGGGTTTGAATACTCCGGCTGGCAGTAAAGACAATGTCTCCTCCTTTACCACCGTCGCCGCCATCAGGCCGGGGATGCCGCGTATACTTATCCGAATAAAAGCTTTCGCACCCTTTGCCGCCGTTGCCTGCTTGGAGGAAAATTCTTGCTTCATCAACAAAAATCATATTGAATTACTTGCTGACGGCTATTTTAGTAATATTAAGAGTGGTGAGTTTCTGTCTATGGCCTTTTTTCCACTTGGAATTTTTTCTTCGGCGGAACTTAAAGGATATCAGTTTCTCACCCAGGCAATCCCGCAGGACTTTTGCCGTAACCTTGACATCTTTCAGGTAGGGTTGGCCAACCATCACCGCTTTTCCGTCGGAGAAAAGCAACACTTTATCCAGAGTAATACTCTTGCCTTCCTTTTCATCAAAACGGTTGACCGTGATATTGTCGCCTTCCGAAACTTTATACTGCAGGGAACCAACTTCAACTATCGTATACATGTAAACCTCCTCTAAAGACCTCTTTATTGACGAATAAACTTACTGTTAAAACAAGTGTTGCATTATATATGATTGGAATGGGAAAGTCTAGATTTATGCGACCTTGATCCGGCCCCGGCCTTCGCAATATGGGCAAGGCCCGAAAGAAATAGCTTCAATCGTTCGTCCGCTTCTCTTTCGGGTCATTTCAACCAGTCCTAACGAAGATATCCTGTTGACTTCCGTTTTGGCGTGGTCTTTCGATAAAGCATCCTGCAACGCCTCAAGGACCCGGCGTTTATGATTTTCATGCATCATGTCGATAAAATCAATGACAATGATACCACCCAAATCCCTTAAACGCAACTGTCTTGCAATCTCCGGCGCCGCCTCCATATTGACCATAAAAGCCGCCTCTTCCGGTGCGGCGTGAGTTTTGAATTTGCCGCTATTGACATCCACGACAATCAACCCTTCGGTCGGTTCAATAACGACATAGGCACCGCTTTTAAGATAAACACGGGAATCATAAATCTTGTTCAATTCATGGGAAACATTTTTTGAGTCAAATAGCGGGACATCCCCTTTATAATGATGAATTTTCTCAACCATTTCCCTGCCGATCAAATTCTGGACAAATCTCCGCAACTTGATGAATTCTTCTTCCGAATCAATAATCAGCTTATCGACATCGTCCGTTAAAAGATCCCGGACAATTTTCCAGACTAAGTCATATTCTTTATGCAACAAGGCAGGGGCGCTAGTTTCATCAGACAACTTCTTTATTTTTTTCCACAGGGTATATAAAAACTTCGCGTCACGCAAAAGCTCGCGTTTACCCTGCTGGAGAGACGCAGTACGAACAATAAACCCGCCCGTTTTGGCAAAATCAAATTCCCTTAAGACCTCTTTTAAACGCTGCCGCTCATCCCGGCGCTCGATTTTCTTCGAAACCCCGACGTGCGAATCAAACGGCATGTATACAACAAATCTTCCGGCAAGAGTCAGGTGGGTTGTTAGCCGGGCTCCTTTTGTTCCAAACGGATCTTTAACGACTTGGACCAAAATTTCCTGTCCCTGCTTTAATTCGCAGGGTTTTTCTTGTTTGCCGTGCCGAGGGTGCCTCCCCGGCTTGTTGGTTTTTTCGGGACTTTCAGGCTTTTCTACTTTTTCTTCAGTAACGCTCTTTTCCGCCTCGGATTGCTTGGCATTTTTGTTAAAGATTTTTTCTAAAAATCCTCGCGGGCCCGTGACTTCCTCCTCTATCAAAGGGCTTGTTACATCCGTCAGATACAAAAACCCATTGCGCTCCTGACCGATATTAACAAACGCACCGTTAATAGACGGCAGGATGGATTCAACTTTTCCTTTATAAACATTGCCGAGGATGGATTGATGGCGCTCTACTTCTAAATAAAAATCATCCAGACGCCCATTTTCGATGACGGCGACTCGCCGTTCATCTTGCCGGACATGGATCAAAATTTCTTTAGAATTTTTCTGCTTGCGGTGCTCTTTTGAGTTTTTTCTCACAAATTTACAAGACGATAAACCTTATCTCCGTGACGTGATTATGTGTCGGGAGTAATGATATGCGGAGTTAAAAAAATCAATAAATCCGTTTTTGTTACCGTCTGCTCCTTTTTCTGAAACATTAAACCCAAAATCGGAATATCTCCAAAAAAGGGCGTCTTTTTCTTTATATCTATAATCTGATCCTTGACCAATCCGGCAATAACAAGAGTCTGGCCGTCTTTAATCATGACAATCGTCGTTGCCTCTTCCGTGCTCAAACGGGGCAACGTTGTGCTTTCAACCGTGACAAAATCCAAAATGTCGGTTATCTTGGGCGCAATTTCCAAGGTAATGAATCCGGTACTGTTAACATGAGGTGTTACTTCAAAAATAATCCCTATGTCCTTATATTCAAAACCATTAACCTGCAACCGGGCCTGTTCTTCATTGTAAACATAACTCGGGATCGGGTACTGGCTTCCGACAACGATCCGCGCTTTCTGGTTATCAAGAGTGACAATCCTCGGATTTGAAAGAATATTTGTATCTGTTCTGGTCCTCAGTATTTCCAAAATGGCCTGCAATTGGCTAAAATCAATTGTCCCAAAGGTAAACTGGTCCGTAGCCGCTTCCGGAAACGGGTCGGGAATAAATTTGTTGTCCGATTCCCGTCCGACATACGGCCAAAGCGATGGCCGTTTGGGACCGCTGACTCCAACCTGGGTCAACCAGTCAACGCCCATATTTTCCTGGTTACTTAAAGTTGTTTCAACAATTTTAGTTTCAATCAAAACCTGCGGAGTAACCGTGTCTAATGTTTTTACAACAGTCCCTATCAATTCGACATTAGCCGGAATATCCCGGACAACCAATGCGTTAGTCCTTTCATCAAAATCCACCGAACCTCTTGCTGTTTTCATTTTCTCAATAGACTCAATAACAGTTGAGGCTTTGGCGTAATTCAAGACAAATGTCTGCGTCACCAAAGGTTCCTGCTCGGCAAGGAGCATGGCATCTTCCCGCCGTTTTTTAAGATTCTCGATTGTGGTTACGATAATGATTTCCCCGATCCGGTCATAACCATAACCATAGGTCGAAAGAATGACATCCAGTGCTTTTTGCCAATGCACATCGCGCAGCTGTATCGTAACTAAACCTGCAACTTCCGGGCCGGCAACGATATTGACCCCGCTTTTAAGCGACAGTATCCGAAGGACATTGCGAATGTCGGCATCACGAAAATCCAAACTCACATTTCCACTGTCCGATACAGAAATCTCTTCAGTTGCCGGGGCAGCGTCTTGCGCGTGTGAAAACGAAACTCCGATAAGACATAAAATCAGGCTGACACCGATTGCTAAGATACTTTTCTTAGCCATCTCATTCCTCCTTTTTTAATTTAAGCGTAAATTCTTCTTCCTCCTTTTGGAGGACAACGCTATCTTTTTCCACGGACTTTATGGTAAACAGCCCGATCTTATCTTGTGATTTAACCACAACACCGTTTATAATAGCAAGGTTTTTATTATCTGCGCCGATAATAATCCCCTCAAGGATCATGTCCGAAATCATAAGGTCCGTTTCATAATTGATAATCGCCCCTCCGGGGGACACCAATGGCCAAAATGGATCCCGTCGGCCATGATCGTCATAAGCAAAAATCTGGGCATCTTCCGCAAAGGCCGGAAGCCCGAGATTTAAGATCATAATCAAAATAAAGACTTTAATCAACTTCATTTCTCTGCCTCAAAAATAATTGCATCAATCGTTATCTGGGCCGTATGGGCAGACGTGTTGTCTGCTCCGCCTAAAAACTCAAATTTTGTCACATTCAAAAAAACCTGCCCTGTTTCAATAGCATCGATGAACCGCCCCAGATTATGGTACCCCCCCCTGGCATTGACCAAAAAAGAAAACACATAATATTTTCCCTCTTTATTGCTCAGGACCGGATCCTGGGATTCCCGTACCGGCTGGACCTGATCGATCTGCACGCCGCTTGCTTTTGCCAAACGGGAAACGCTCTCTAAAACTACCGGCAATTCCTCTCTTAACACGATCCCGCTTTTAAGGTTTTCCGCCTGTTCCTTCAACCGGGCAGAATCAACCTCATACTGTTCTATGCGTTGAATATTATCTTTCGCAGTTTTTATGTCATTGGCCAAAATGGTGATTTTGGGATTTAGCGTTCTCAGTGTTTTTAACTGCCATTGCATAAGCACAAAGTAGTCCAGCAGAAAAATAAAAAGCAATATTCCGCCGAGAAAATAATATTGATTTTTCTCGTTAATCTGCGGAAGAAATTCTGAAATTTTCCCTATTTTTTTCATTTTAATTTTGAAGTAATAATAAAATCGACGACTTCGACGGATCGTATCTTCCGGCGCTGGATTGACCCCAATTCCACCCCTGAAAGTCCGTTCATAAAATTTTCCTGTTTCTTCAAATTTGAAACAAAACTCCCGATGCTGATCATTTCATTCTTGACCTTTGATACAGCGCTCCCCTGGATTAAGAGGGATTTTTCATTAAAAAATAATCTGCTCAGCCACACTTCACGGGGAATACTATCGCTGATAGCATTCAGTTTTGGGGCCCAAAGAATCCTTTGCCCTGACGTAATCGCGCTTAACGACTTTGTCTGCCCCTGAAACAAGCGCAATCCGCTCATAACAACATCAACTTTTTCTTTGTTCGGCAGGATGGATTCCCACTGCTTTTGATAACTTTTATTCAACGCGTATTTATAGAAAATGATAACCTGAAGCACGACATGGACAAGGATCAAAAGGACGAACAACCCGCCGATCAAGCCGATGATAGCTTCCCGTGGGATGTTCAGCGAGGAAACGAGCCCCTTCTTTTTCTTTTTACGCAGGTGTGGTGGAGCTAAATTTATTTCAATCATATTGATATAATGCTAAACCCAGGGCCACGCCCAGTCGGTGAATGTTTTGTTGAATCTCTTCGGGGACAACTTTCTCACCCAATACAAATGCATCCAATGGATTCCATCGCTCAGCGGGGACATCCAGGCTTTTGGAAAAAAATTCCTGTGCGCCGTGCAGCGCGGAGGCCCCGCCGGTCAAAAGCAGTTTCGAAATCTGGACGTTCCGTTCGGTAATAAAATAGTCAAATGATAGACGGATCTCAGAAACAAGGTTCATCAGGATAGAATCACAGGCACTTAAAATTTCTTCTTTTTTTGCGCCTGGCTGGTGTTTCAACTTCTCCGCTTCGGCAATATCCAGCCCAAGGGTATTGCTGATGCGCTTATTGAATTCCTGCCCACCGACATAAATATCACGCGTAAACCTGGGCAGGTTATCCTGCAGGATAATCAAATTACTGACGGTCTCCCCCATATCCAATACGGCTACCACTGATGATTTTACATCTTCTGGCCCCGCAGGCGCTTTACGTTGATTCCCCTTACCTAAAGCATTAAAAACGTTAGCAATGGCAATAGGGTTGATGCCGATAAAATTGCTCTGCACTCCGGCATCTACAAACAGCTTGATACGGGCATCAATAATTTCTTTTTTGGCTGCCGCCACCAGCACGGACATTTTCTTTTCTTGCCCCTTTGGGTCCAGGATATAACAATCCGTATAAATTTGGTCGGAAGGAAAAGGAAAATATTTATCAGACTCCAAGTCAAAAGATTTTTTTAAATCATCAATCGACATCCTCGGCATATCAATATAGCGGATGAGGGTGCCTTTACCAAAAACAGCCATATACGGGGATTTGGAAGTAAGTTCATATTTTGTGAATATATTCTTGATCGTTCCGGGAAGGTCATTAGCTACAATCGGCTCGACGCCCCAGTTAAGAATCTTAAAGGATTCTTCTGCCCTGACCATCTCAACGATCTTGCAGGATCGCTCGCCGATATCAATGCCAACGGAGGAATTTATTTCTTTCTCGGGGAGAAAATCTTTAACAAATGTAAAATATTTATCTAATAATTCTTTCATCTCAAACGCAGATATATTGGGTTAACCCGGAAGTATACTTTAAATTTTCCCAGTTTATGCTAACTATTGTACCAAAATTACGTCTTTTATGGGAAATTCATATATTATTTCTTTTTGCTTCTGCCCTACCTCCTGCCCTTCCGTCTTTTTCAAAGGGGCAGTGGCTTCGGATTCCGGAACCGGAACGAAAGCTGCGGGCATGGATGAGGGTCGGGGGCTTTCCTGCTGCGATGGCGGGGGGAGAGAACTTGCGGCGTTATCACCGCTAATTTCGTGTTCAATTTTTGCATTAAACCATAGAAGAACACCAATGACGATTATCAAAACAAAAAAGATTTTTATATTTACAGCACCCTTAATGAACTTTTTATTCATATTAAAAACCGCCTTCCTGCCAAGCGACTTTATCAGTAACATCATTGGTAAAAACAATAAAAGTATTCAATGTAGGAAAATACGGCGGAGCTTTACCCGTCGACATGCGGCTGTCATAAACAAAATTTCTGCCGTATCCGGAAACCTGCGACCCGGTCGAACCATTAAACAGGCCGAATGCCCCGTAATAATCCGAAATAACCCCTCCCAACAACGTGGCGGTGCCTCTGGGGCTGCCCGAATTATAGTTGTCCACCTGAAAAACCCCGTCCCGAGCCAGAATACTCCCGTGAATATCCACATTATTAGGCGAGGACGTTCCAACGCGGACGTCACCGGCCCAGGAAACAATTCCCAAAAGGTTAGTCGCGCCGTCGGCATTAGGGGGAACATAGCTGGCACTGCCGGGGCTGTTGACCGCAGGCGTATATTCACTGTAAACAAGATTATTTTGAATAACAATATCATCAGCACTGGCGACAGTCAGCTCTGTATTTCTCTGAACCGTTCCCCCGAGGCTTGCGATACCGCCATCGACATAAATAATCGTCCCGACGTTATCCGTTCCGTCAGGGCATCCCGCATAAGAGGAGGTACCTCCGCCAACAGTCTGCACGCTGGTCTGGGAACAATCACTGCTGACTGTAATAATTTTTGTCGTCCCTCCCTCAGTCACCGTATATACCGCATTATCGCTGCCGTTAACCGTTAACGTCACGTTAGCGGTTCCTTTGACATAAATCCCTCCCGTCAAAGCCGTCCCGTTATTAGGGACAAAAATTCCGTTACTGGTACTCGTCTCCGTACCCTTTGCCTGATCAATCATGTCCTGCTGTTGAACAGAGGAAGAAAGAGTGATCGCATCGGCATCCCGGGTAAATCCGGCATTAAACGTCGGTACGTCTTTGCCTGGATTTGAATCCGCATCCAGCAGGACCGGGGAACCATTATTATAAAATCTCGCTAAATCAGCCTGTTGCGTAACAAGGCCTTCAAACGTTCCGCTGGGGTTTAATGCAAAATTATACGTCCCGTTAGTATGTGTGGGGCCGGCAAAATTGGTCTTATCCGTAAACCAGACATTGGTCCCATCCGGAAGGGTCTGGTTATTAGTAAATAAAGCATACCGGGCAAAATTATCGTGCTGCACCCGGACAGTAAAATCACCCCTCAAAAGAACACGGGAAGAAACATTTCCCGCGCTCCCCGTAGAACGGACTTCATAAAAATACGGAAAATCCCAGGAATCCAGGCCCGTATCCGACGGATTAGATTTTTGCGTGACAACAATATTATAAGAGTAAGTTTTACCATCAACACTGACCGGGGTTGCCAGCATGTGGGTTGCTTCCGCGCCAGTAACAGTAAATTGCGGGCTCCCCGCAAGGAGAGCATACGACGATAAGAATCCTAACCCATCCCCGCTACTAACAGCAGATTGAGCGGCATTACTGATCGTCTGCGGATTAGTCGCGTTCACCGTATCGCTCATATAGGTATTGATAATGGTGTTGATCTGTTCAAGCCCGGCCTCCGCCCCTCCATCAGCCATATATAACGCCTGCTTGAATTGATTTTCACGCCGGACGCTGTGGCGCTCATTAACCGTACGCAGAATGAAAATACTGCTCAGCGCCAAAAGAACAAGAATCACCAGCAAAGTGATTGCAAGAGCGACTCCTTTCTGATTATTTAGGCGCATAATCCATCCCTCCTGTGCCCTTTTGGGCCAAACGAACTATCAACAATATTACCCTGCGTTCCGTAAATATACATTCATGCTCACCGTCGCCGTCATAGTCCTGTTCAAAGCTGATTTTTTCTGTACAGCAATCTGTATCGTTATCACATTATTATCCACGCTACGCGTTAGTTGAAAATCTGAAATATTCTGCGCAAAAATATCTACCCGCACCTGGCCTCCAACGCCATTTAAAACCCGGCGCAACAGTTGATTGTTGGCATCCAAACGGTATTCAACAGACGCGTAGTCTACTGTATCGCAATCATCGTCAGCATCCATGCACCCGGAGTTGGTACAACCCCATGTGAGCGGGGCCCCCCAATGCGCAACATCGCCGTTGGCATCCAAAAAATTGCTTCCCGCCTCGCAAAGGACCGGCACTGAGAATTTGACAATGTCGGTACCGTTAGGTCCGCCCCCATCAGTAATGGCAACCTGATCAATCCCGCCGCTATCAAACCCGGACTGACGCAATTCGCTGGAAATACGGGATAAAGTTTTACGGACATTTTCCTGAACCTCAATGTTGGCATCTGTCGTAAACCAGGATGCCTGTCCCGACAATAAAACCCCATACATCGCCGCAAGCATGAAAATGAACAACGCCACCACAACCATTAACTCTACTAGCGTAAAGCCTTTTTTGGACACGCCTTCCCCCTTAACGATTATAAATATAATCAACTAACTGAACGGATGAATCAATCCGGCCGTTCGCATTGGAATCTTCTCCCGCATCCAACTGCCCATCCAAATCCGTATCTTCACCAAAAACACGCCCGTTGGACTGCCGCCAACAGAACGTCGCAAAAACCTGTAATAACTGTGGATTAGTATTATCAATACGGACAACACCGATCCCATCAACTCCGGCCGCAGTAAATGTCTGGTCATTATGTGTCGCAAAAATTTGGGCAAAAGAAGTATTTTTGATTTCTTCGATTTTACTGCTGGCCGCTTCTAACCCCAAAGTTGTATTCCTGGATATCTCGTTCAGCTCCATGCAACGTAAAAAAGTCAACAACACTCCCAAAAATGTCAACGTCAGGATGACTGCCGCGATCATCAGTTCAACAAGAGTCAAAGCGTTTTCGTCAAAAGCATGTTTTCTCATATCTAAATCCGAATATTCTGCCTGAGACAAAGAAAGGGGCTTTTGGCCCCTTTCTTTAGACTCAGTTGTAACTACATGCGCTACAATTACGGTGTCAAGATCCCGCCTGTTGTAATCGTATACGTTGTTGTTCCTGAAGTTCCCACAGCGGTTGGCGCTGCAGAAAAAGTATACGACCCTGTTCCAAAAGTACAGCTATACAAAAAACCGGATATTGTCTGACTGCAGTAATTCGTATTGACATACGGCGGCGTGGCACCTGTCAGGGATGTAACGTTCCCCGGATAGTTACCATTATTAGCCGTCGCAAACGTTTCAGATGCAGTGGATAATGTCCTCAGCGTACTTTTGGCTAACGCATCGTTGGCTGAAATCTTCGCCCTCAACAAGTTCGGGATCGCGATCGCGGCCAATAAAGCAATAATAGCCACAACGATCATGATTTCAACGAGCGTAAAACCTTTTTGATGTCTTTTCATATTTTCCCCCTCCTTTCTGACCATCGATTGACACTGAGGCTGCTCCGGCCAGAAGGAAAGAGATAGAATTAAGGTATAAAGACGGTTCCCTTTATTCTCTTGCCTCTCCTGGTGATGGACCAGATCCCCCTTGCCTGGTAATCTTTTTTGATTCTAACAACCCCTAAAAGGGTTGTCAATTCGTTTCAAATAAAAAAACCTATTTCCGTCCATCCATTCGAAGGAAATAGGTCACAGCTATATGCCTCTCTCATGCTAATCTGTGGCAGCTGGCTACCCCTGAGGGGCCCTCTAGCTTTGTGTCCCATCCTTGCGAATGGTTTACCTTTATCGGCAGATTAACCGTAGTTTTATCTGTCACTTAAAGTATACCATGCCTCTGTTAGGTTTGCAAAAATTGTGCTTGAACGCCACTAAATACCAACCGGAAAAAATCAGCGCAGGACCTGGGTGATATTAATAATGGGCAAGAACAACGCAATAACGATAAATCCGACGACAATCCCCAAGAATCCGATAATCAATGGTTCAATAATACTTGTTAACCCGGCAACTGCCGCATCAACCTGGTCTTCATAAAATTCAGCAATTTTATTAAGCATTTTCTCCATCTGCCCGGATTTTTCGCCAATGGCAATCATACGCGTGACCATGGGCGGAAATACAGGGCTTTTCATAAGCGGTGTGGCGATACTTTCCCCCTCTCGCACGCTATTCTTCACATTCTCGATAACCAACTCAAGGGCACGGTTGCCGCAGCTTTTGCCGACTATATCCAAAGATTCGAGAATAGGGACACCGCTCTGCGTTAAGGTCGCCAGAGTCCGGGCAAAACGGCTGATCGCCACCTTACGCAAAAGACTGCCAAAAATAGGCAGCCGTAATTTTAAACGGTCAATGGCCAGGCCGCCTTTTTCCGTACGGTTGAGCCGGGCAAATACAAATCCCAGAATAATCAACCCGGCGATATACCAAAGTAATTGCGTTTTAATAATATTACTGACCGTCAATAGAAGCTGCGTCATTGCAGGCAGTTCCTGGTCAAAAGAGGCATAAATCCCGGCAAAAGTGGGAACAACTTTAACCAACAAAACCGTCGTAATAATAATAGCCATGAAGACAACAACGGTCGGATACACCAA
>Ga0066640_10002096_pt1 | contig 11976 bp, 14 predicted proteins | sample CryGeyCG2114_020_2_FD_59505 | JGI IMG/M metagenome (GOLD analysis project Ga0066640, IMG submission 59505) | Groundwater microbial communities from aquifer - Crystal Geyser CG11_big_fil_rev_8/21/14_0.20 | ecosystem: Environmental > Aquatic > Deep subsurface > Groundwater | place: USA: Utah... | reverse complement strand
GTGATGAGCATGGCAGGTAAAAATGGAATCATCGTTTACAAATACGATCCAAAAAACCAAACGTTAAAACGTGAATGGGTTGGTACAGTTAAATCTTCATGGTGGTAGTTTTTTTTATTAGGCCAGTCTTTATTGGTCAGCAACATAAAATCAGCCCCTTAAACAAACTGCCCACAGCAAAACCCAGAAGACCACGCCCACTGAAAATTAAAGCCACCCAGATGTCCGGTTACATCAAGGACTTCACCTATAAAGTATAATCCTGGCACCTTCTTTGCCTCAAAAGTTTTAGAGGATACTTCATTGGTATCGACCCCACCCAAGGTGACTTCAGCAGTACGATACCCCTCGGTACCATTTGGCTTAATTTTAAAAGCAGATAGGCCATCTGCAATATTTTGAAGCTCTTTTTCATTAAACTGATTAATAGGTCTATTAGAAAAATAATGCTCAGATAATAACTCTGCAAAACGGACAGGGAAGAGTTCGCCAAGCAAAGTTTTTAACTCTACTTTGGGCCTGGTTTGTCTTTTTTCTTGGAGATAGGCAAGCACATCAAGATTTGGCAAAAGGTTGAGCTCCAGGACATTTCCAGGCTGCCAATACGCTGAAATTTGCAAAATTGCAGGCCCACTTAAACCACGATGCGTAAAGAGCATCGCCTCTTTAAAAGTTTGACCATTACATGAGGCAGTCACATCAAGTGCAACCCCTGAGAGCGGGGCGAAATGCTCCAAGTCTTCCTTATGCAATGTTAGTGGGACGAGCGATGCACGCACAGGAAAGACATGCAAACCAAACTGCTCTGCAATTTTATACCCAAAAGGGCTTGCACCCATTGTTGGAAAAGAAAGTCCTCCGGTTGCAACCACGAGAGAAGAGCCCGCAAAGCGTCCTACTGATGTTTCCAATGAAAAACTGTCATTTTTTTTAATCTGTGTAATCTTGGCTTGAAGTTGAATTTCAACCTTTGCTTTTTGGCACTCATTTAATAAGAGCTCTACAATCGACTTAGCAGAATCATCACAAAATAACTGACCTAATATTTTTTCATGGTAGGGCACTTTATATTTTTGTACTAGCGCTTCAAAATCAAACTGGGTATAACGTTTTAAAGCTGAAATGCAAAAGTAGGGGTTTTCTGATAAATAATTATCAGGTTCAGCATACCGATTTGTAAAATTACAGCGCCCACCCCCAGAAAGTAAAATCTTTTTACCTACTTTATTAGCATGATCCAGCACCAAAACACGGCGCCCACGCTGGCCTGCAGCAATGGCACACATTAAGCCTGCAGCGCCTGCACCTAGAATAATAACATCATAATTTATCGTATTACGTCCCATTTCAAACTCAATTTAACTTTTTTTAGGCAATTCCCAGAAAGCATGTTATGATACACGAGTTAGCACTCAAATACTTGGTGACTAACACAATAATGTTAATTAAATAAAGTGAGATAATAAATGGCTACTGGTACCGTAAAGTTTTTTAATAATGATAAAGCATTTGGTTTTATCACCCCTGATGATGGCAGCAAAGATGTATTTGTACACCTTAATGGTGTTAAAAGCGGCCAATTGAGAGAAGGCAGCAAAGTAAGCTTTGAAACCCAATCCTCTCCAAAAGGTTTGAATGCTGTAGATGTGGTTGTAACAGACTAATTCTATTGCTTATTAAAAAGCATACATAAAAAAACCACACATTACGTGTGGTTTTTTTATAGCTGAATAAAACTTATGAGTTACCCGGCGAGGTATATTTCAAAACTTGTTGCACCCAAGTTTGAGCCAATTGCTCGAATTCAGCGCCTGTGTTAGATTTATTCCGAAAGCCATCACCGCTAATCGTGGTTAAGCCTTCACGAAGTAATTTACCGCTCACGCTATCTGTAAACTTCACCTCAACAACTAATACAGGCTTTTTCTCGCTCATTCCCGTTGCAGCAGAAGCCAGTGTAATTGCTGCAGAAATTGGCACTAAGTTACGCACTTTAAAACCCTCACCTTCAAGCTCTGCACCGGTAATGCCAACTTGTAATCTTGCAACACCAGGACCAGGAGTGTCAGTTGTTGCAATTTTTTGACTGACCATTTGCTCAATACCGTTTTGAATATTAGTTTGCGCAGCCTGAATTTCTGCATCTGTGATACCTTTATCATTTGCTGTTTGATAAAGCACCACAGGAGCCACAATTACTGCATGATACGCATTTCGATTAAAGTCAGGACTGTTATATGCGTAAATTTGCATATTTTCTGGTGGGTTTGCCACGGGCTTTAAAAGGCTATAGTCTGGCAAAAAACCTGAAGGTTTTGCCATTGCTTCCGTGGCAGGGGTACCGCTACTTGCACACCCTGCTAAACCTAAGCTCGCGCCAATAGTGAACGCCAAGAAACTTTTTTTGATTGCTTTCATGTTTTTCCTTAATTTATTTTTATCCCATTACAAAATAGCATTAAACTCAAGCCTGGAGCAAGTGCATTTACTATAAACCTAAAAGGATAAACAAAGTAGACTTTTTTTAAAATCAGCCTACAATGCAGTCTCACATAAATATGGGACTTTATAAATCATGGATGCTGCTGAACAGTGTGCACAATGCCAAAAAGACTTAGCACTTTGCATTTGCAAAGAAATTCAACCTCAAGCAACTGATCTACACGTACTCATTTTACAACACCCTCAAGAACCAGACCATGAGATTGGCAGTGCACGCTTAATGCATTTAGCACTTCCTAACTCCACACTTAAAATAGGCTTATCATGGCCAAATTTAGGAGCTGTTTTGGGACATAAAAATATAAATCCCAAACATTGGGCTGTATTGTATTTGGGAAGTGGCCTGAAGAGTGAAGAAAAAATTGAGAAAAAACCTCTGCAATTTGTTTCTCAAAAGGGCAACCCCATTGATCCACCAAATGAATTAGAAGGAATCGTAATTCTTGATGGAAGCTGGAGCCAAGCAAAGTCGCTTTGGTGGCGTAATGCTTGGCTTTTAAAATTACAGCGTATTATTCTCACCCCACAACATAAATCACTTTATCGAGAACTACGCAAAGAGCCGCGACGTGAGTGCTTATCTACCATTGAGTCTGTTGCAGAAACCCTGGAGTTGCTTGGTGAAAAACCAGAGGTCAGCGAACATTTAAGAATGTTATTTTCTCAATTACTCAGTGCTAAACGACGCTTGAATCGAAAACCACCACCTACGCCCGCATAATCAACAGGTTAATCTGTAAGACATGAATCTGTTTGACGAAATGCCTTAATAACTAAGCGTGTTGCTGATGCCAGGACTGCATCTTTAGCTGATGCATTCTTCTGACTCTGTGTAAAATAAATGGCTACAACAATAGGCGAGCAGTGGGGTGGCCAAATGACCCCAATGTCATTCGTGGTTCCATAATCTCCCGTTCCAGTTTTATCACCTACAATCCACCCCTTCGGCACACCTGCACGAATCCGTGTATTTCCAGTGGTGTTGGCTTTAAGCCATGCCTGAAGCTGTTGACGCTCGGTTTGACCTAAAGCCTGACCCAAAACCAGCTTTTGCAGACTGCGCGCCATCGCAAGCGGGGTGGTTGTATCACGCAGATCACCTGGAATAGCTGAGTTAAGCTGTGGCTCAATCCGATCCAACCTAAAAGCCCTATCATCAATGGAACGTGCAAAAGTATTAACGGCTTTTGGTCCTCCTAACTGTTCAACTAAAAGGTTAGCCGCCGTATTATCACTGTAATCCAATGCAGCAGCACATAAGCCCGAGACGGTCATGCCTTGCGGAATATGTTGTTCTGTAATCGGTGAATAGGTTATTAAATCTTGCTTGTTATACGAAATATTCTGCTTTAATAAATCAGAATTGCTCATGTTTTTTTGCAAAATAGCACCTACAACCATCAATTTGCCCGTACTGCAAAAAGGAAAGCGCTGATTTGCATGGTACTGGATCGTATCCTGATTAGCTGTATTAATCGCAAATACACCAAGACGCCCGCCTGTTGAAGTTTCCAGGGCTGCGAGTTCTTGTTGTATAGAAACAGTTTTTTCTAAAGCCCACATTGGTATTGAGGTACAAAGACACAGCAAGAGGATAAGGTAATAGGTAAAACGCTTTATACTGGCTCTGCTCCTTTTGTAAAGTCTTGACGTAAACTCTTGCAAAAACGCAGTAAAACCTTTGAGTACCAAGAGTGTCGACGATATTCAAATTCTTGTAATTTTTCATGGTAAATTTTTTGATCGTAGCATAGCTCATTTTGATAAAGCGCATGACGGGGGTCGGAGCTTGTAATATCTGCCATCTTTACAATAAGTGCTTGAATCTCATCATCTAATGAAATTAAATCGTTCATCTGCGTTTTAAGACTGCTATAAGTCGCACCAAAATACAAAAAAAGCGTAAAACCAGCTGCTGCAAGAAAATGTAAAGCAAAAACCATTTGAGTTGAATCACAGCTTGTATTATTAGAATACAAGATATCATACGCTAATTTTTTAGAATCTTAAAGAAACTATACAGCCTCAATTCTTGAACTTATACCAACTTTTAATTCAATCTAAAATTAGCGTACAATCAATTTAAGCTTTAGTTTAAGCCAGTAAGGGAGATGCAACATGAAGCATATCAAAACCCGCCTTTGTGATCTTTTGAATCTACACATTCCTATTTTTCAAGCTCCGATGGGTGGCACGGTCATTCCTCAATTTGCAAGTGCTGTTGCAAACCACGGTGCGCTTGGCATGCTACCACTTGGAGACTGGCCAATAGAAACATGCGAAAAGCTAATTGATGAAACCCTTGCCTTAACCAATAAAGCCATTGGTGTGAACTTAATTTTAGAATGGGATCAAACTGAACGTTTAGAAATGAGCTTAAGAAAAGGCATTAAAATTATCTGGTTTTTTTGGGGTGATCCAAGTTCACATATTGAAAAAATTCATTCTCATGGTGCAAAGGTTATTTTAACTGTTGCAAGTGCTGATGAAGCAAGAAGGGCGGTTGACGCCGGTGTGGATGTAATTGTAACTCAAGGTTGGGAAGCGGGCGGACATTTATGGGGGCAAGTCGCAACGCTGCCTTTGGTTCCAGCGGTTTGTGATGCTGTGGCCGGCAAAGTGCCTATAGTTGCTGCAGGTGGAATTGCTGATGGGCGTGGTTTAGCTGCTGTTCTGGCTTTAGGAGCAGAAGGGGCTGTTTTGGGAACACGCCTTCTATCAAGCCCAGAAGCAGGCATACATCAATACTACAAAGCGCAAATTGTTAAAGCTAAAGAAACTGATACTGTTTATACAGACTTATTTGATAAAGGCTGGCCAAACTCCCATATGCGTGTGTTACGTAATAGCACCTATGAAAATTGGTGCAAAGCAGGAAAACCCAAACCAGGGAAACGCCCAGGCGAGCACGACATTATCTCACACTATAGCTCAGGCCTAGCTGTTGAGCGATATAGCCGGAACTTAGCGGCTCCTACAATGGACGGAGAGTTGGAAGCATTAGCAAATTATGCAGGGCAGTCTGCAGGATTGGTTAAAAACATTAAACCTGTACATGAAATTCTAGATGAAGTGATGCGTGAAGCAATCACATCTATACAAGCTTCTTACAATTGGATTAAAACATGATAGCCACACACAATGTCACGCGTCACTTATTACGCCTTATCCCGCTTATGCTGATTATTATAGCTGTCGGTCTCGTCTTTCACTTTGGCTTAAACCAATATTTAAGCTTTGAGGCAATTAAAACGCATAAAAACTTACTGCTGAGCTGGATTAATATGCACTATCTGCTTTCCGTCTTCTGGTTCATTCTGGTCTATATTCTTGTTGTTGCTCTATCCATCCCTGGCGCAGTGTTTTTAACGCTTACTGCTGGCTTTTTATTTGGCGCGCTCTTAGGTTCTATTTATGTTGTTATTGGCGCCACAATTGGTGCAACCTGTATTTTCTTAATCGTTCAGTTTTCTATCGGAGCCTGGCTTGCTGAAAAAAATGGCACTTGGGTCAAAAAAATGCAACGTGGCTTTCAAGAAAATGCTCTACAGTATTTGTTATTTTTACGCTTGGTGCCTTTATTTCCATTCCCTGTCGTCAATGTGGTCCCAGGAATTTTAAACGTTAAAAAATCCACATACGTCATTGGCACTTTTTTTGGCATTATGCCTGGTTCTTTTGTGTATGCGTGGCTTGGCCATGGCCTAGGCTATGCTTTTTCCAGTGGTCAGGCGCCTAACTTGGCTATTATTTTTGAGCCTCCTATTTTTTGGCCGCTTATTGGACTTGCAGCATTATCATTAATCCCCATTGCCTATAAGCGTTATAAAAAACTTCGTCAAAAGAGTTAAGCAGGTTTTAAACTTTCAAAATCAGCAAAAACGATCAAATATTAATGCCAATACCTCAGGGCGATCCAGTGAAAACTTTACGACTTGAAAAACCAATATTTAGTAGTATAATATATTCATACTAATTAAGCATACTAAATTAAGGCAAATAACTATGACATCTTTAGCCCAAAAACTTTCGATATCTTTACCAAGTCACTTAGTAAGCTTTGTAAAAGAATATAAAACGGAGCATCACTTACGAAGTGATTCAGAAGTAATGGCTCTTGCTCTTAAAAATCTTGAAAAAACTTATTTGGAATTTTGCTATTCTCAGTCAGCACAAGAGCTAAAGAAAAGCCCAGAATTACAAGAAGAATCTGCTTTATGGGACAAGACGGCCGGCGATGGGATTGATAATGAAAACTGGTAGTGTAGTAAGGACTCATAAAAATGAAAAAAGGTGAAATCTACTTTGCAAACCTTGATCCAACTGTTGGCTCAGAAATCCGTAAAACTCGACCCGTTCTCATTGTTAGCAATGACAAAAACAACAAACATCATACTCTAATTACTGTTGTGCCTCTAACATCACAAATTGCAAGGGTTTATCCTTTTGAAGTGCTTTTGATACAGGAAGACTCAAATCTACTCAAAGACTCTAAAGCACAATGTAATCAGATACGGACTATCTCTAAAGAGCGGCTAATTGGCCAAAAACCTGCCGGAAAAATCACAGATGCTATGATGATCAAAGTCCACAATGCAATCAAGTTACATTTAGAAATAGATTAGACTCAGATTCGGAAGGTGTTGCTTTGATTCTAAGCCAATAAAGTCAATGGGCAGGACGGTTTTTCCACTAAATTGCCTTTTGTTGCGTAAATTTTTGCATTTTTAGAAAACACTTGTTACCCTAGAGTTCATTTTGGGCCGTTCTTGCTAAAAGAGAAGAGCAATGAAAGCTTGATCCAGATAACCCTATTCAAAAGGACAACAAACAACTGTATAATTATTTTATTAAAAACGACTCTATACCAATTGCCGTTTCTTCCTCGAGTGCATTATTAGATGCATTGTCTTTTACATTACCATTTGCATATGCCACCCCCATTGATGGAGCAGCACCGAGTTCTCTCGCTACTGAGGTATATAGCGTTGACGCAGATGGTAGTGCAGCAGAACTTCCAAGCATTGAACCTTTTTCAGGTAAACTAACCCGGTCAGACATTGAAAAATTCAATAGTGCGAATGCTAAATTTACTGGCTACCTCACTCCAGCAGCTCAAAGAGATGCAAAACTTGGCAATTGTGAAATCTGGTCAAGCTTATTGGTAATTGTAAAAGATAATGATTTCAAAAGCTTTATTCGTGGCTTTAACAAACCAACATCTACACGTTCTGCTTTTATCTATTTTCTTGGCAGTATCGCTGGCCCTAGGCATTATAAAATAGATCCTAAATTTAACTTTAAATTTGATCGACCTATCAAAGGGAAGGGCGTCAGCTTGCAAACCAGACAAGGCAAAACCTTAAGGGCCCACACAGCAAAAGAGCTAGGCGAACAAATGTTAGCTGAAATAAAATCTTCTGAAAAAACGATTTTCCTCGGCAGCACCCCTGATCTGAAAACATATGTAGAATCTCTACCTTCAGGCATGTATGCCTTAGAGTTACAGTTTATTGGAGAATCATCATCAATAGGACATCAAATTACGCTTTCTATCTCTACTGCTAGAGAATATTTCATTTTTGACACGATGCAGAAGACTGAGCTTTTTATTTCTTTTGAGGGCTATTTAAAATGGCTAAATGCGATCAAACCGCGCCTTGAGGAGATTTTAATTAGCCTAACCGCTTACTCACCTGAATTATTAGCGCATCCAATCGATATAAAACGTATACCCACTTATATGGATCTCCTTGCAGCATTTTATAAGGGTGACCATCGATCATGCAAAGATCTGGTCGTTGCTGAGCCTGCTTTGCTCTATAAGCCACTCCAGCTTTTTACAACCGCCATTTTTTATAAAAAAAGTCTTGCGGCAGTCAGGTTTTTACATGAAGAACTTGGTTTTTCTTTGGATCAAACAGAAAGATTTGAAAGGGCACCGCCAACGCTCCGTGTCAGTGGAATAATGCCCACCCATGCCCAAAGAAGCTTTTTCGGCAACCGTTCCGCTCCAATTTGCTTTAATCTCACTGTTTCAAGACCCAGCAACAATGCCTATTTTCGACTATCTATTGGAGCAGGGCGTGAATATAAATATGACTTTCATCAGCGAAACGGGGATCACGCACACACCGCTTTCCATGGCGATTAGAGCAAAAATCTATATGAAGCTGCCGAAAAGTTAATTGCTCAAGGTGCAAGCCTATCCAGAGAAAATGGCGTTGATCTAATTGAACGATGCGTTGAAATGTTTAACTATAAATTACTAAGAACACTGATCAAAGCGGGGATTGATTTAAAACAACCAGTCAATGCTAATTATCTCAATCCTACACAATCGAAAAGAATGCTAGATCCAATTAGTTTTTTCACTGAAACTGCCGGTGAGCAAGAAGATAGAGATCCTAGCATTGCTAAAGAGTTTGAAGATCTGGCCGATTTAGCAGATCAGGTAAGAAGAAAGCAAGCCCACCCAAAAGTTCAAACACCTTTGCGTAAAGCAATGGAGGGTGGTACAGCAGAGGCGGAAGTTAGTCCAAAACAACATACTGTAGGATAAAAGAAGTATTGCCTGCTAAATGGCAGTGATCTCAGTCTTAAAGCAACATCTCTGACATTACAACCGATTGTCGTACTTTTTTGTTACTTTCCGAAGATATTGCTTTGAGTCAAGGGTAGTAAATTCAAAGAGCAAGATGGTTTTGTTTACTGAGCGCCAGCTTTATTTTCTTATCTGTATTATATTGACTAAGAGCATATACAGACCAAGTTGTAGCTGGAAACCATCCAATTAAGATAACCTGCAAAATAAGGCAGATAATTCCTGCAAAAGGTTTGCGAATAGTAAAAAATTGCAGCCAGGGCAAAATAATTGCTAGTATTAATCGCATTTTTCCTCCTATAGATAAATGAAATTATTTTAACAAACAATTGATTTAAGTTAAATATCAATTTTTCAAAAGTTTGAGCTCAAGCTAGAATCAGAGGAATTGCAGTGACTTCAGCAATAAGCAATGCTCAAGCATAGTGAAATGCTGTTTCTGGAAGTTACTTTGAATTCGTATTCTTGGTAATTCAGGAAGGTGTTGCTTTAACTCAAAGCCAATGAAATCAAAGAGCAGGGCGACTCTATAACTTGAAAGGTGTTGCGCAACGGAAAAGGAGCTTTTTGTTGCGTGAATTTTTGTGATTTTACGCAACACCTCCTTATATCATACTATAAAAAACTCGCTATAAAATTTGACTATACTATAAAAAACTCGTATAACTCTCGCCATGAAAGAAAATAAACGCTATCTCAGTCACCAAATAGAAAAAGACCTTGCTCGTAAGATGGTTTTTGTTGCTGGCCCTCGCCAAGTGGGAAAGACGACTTTGGCCAAGCAGTTCTTGACTAATCTTAATTTAGGGTATTTAAATTGGGATATTCCTATGCAACGAGAGGCGATTCTAAAACATGAACTTCCAGATTCACCTTTATGGATCTTCGATGAAATTCATAAATATCGTGATTGGCGTAATTATTTAAAAGGCGTTTACGATCAGTATGGAAAAGAGCGGCAAATCTTAGTGACGGGTAGTGCGCAATTAGATTGCTATCGACGAGGGGGCGACTCTTTACAAGGGCGCTACCATTATTTACGTTTATACCCTTTATCTGCTGCAGAGCTAGCAATGACTAACGCAGCTGATTTACAACAATTACTGGAACTAGGGGGTTTTCCTGAGCCTTTTTTTATGGGGGAATCAATCGAAGCCAAACGTTGGTCCAGTGAATATCGCCATCGTTTAATTGAAGAGGATCTTATCAAACTCGAGCAAGTTCGTGATTTAGGCAATTTAGAGTTGCTCATGATTCGTTTGCCAAATTTAGTCGGTTCACCGCTTTCTATTAATGCCCTACGTGAAGATTTGAATGTTAGTCATAATACTGTAGCCAATTGGCTTCATGTCTTTACGCGTCTGTATGCGATTTTCCGTATTGCGCCTTTTGGCGCTGATAAACTACGTGCTGTCAAAAAAGAGCAAAAGCACTACCATTTTGATTGGACGCTTATTGAAAATCAAGGCATACGCTTCGAAAACATGGTTGCAGTCCATCTACTAAAATGGGTTCATTTTGAAGAAGATACTAAGGCGCGAGAGCTTGAATTACGCTATTTTAGAGACATTGATGGCCGTGAAGTTGACTTTATCATTACCGAAAAATCTATCCCCATCATGGCAATTGAATGCAAGTGGGGAGATGCTGATATTAGCAAGGGACTTAAATATTTTAAGAATCATTTTCCAGAATGTGAGGCTTGGCAAATTAGCATGATCGGTACTAAAGATTATCTCTCAAAAGAAGGTATTCGCGTTTGTCCAGCCTTAAAATTCTTAAGTAGTTTGATTTAAAAAAGAATGATCATTTGACATTGCAACCAATTCGTATAATGTATATTATGTTAAATTATATAATAACGCTCTAACCAGCCCTTAACACGCTAAGTGCCACCCCTACCTTGCAAATTATTTATATTTGTTATACAATTACAGCCCTACAAGAGTAAGGACAATTACATTATGAGGAACTCTTCTAAAATAGTTCTGCAGGCTCTAAGCGTTGCTGCTCTTACTGTTTTCATTACCCCTTATTCTTTTGCAGCGCCTACATGTGCAAGTTTGACAAATATCTCTCATGCTGAGATTCTGCCTGATGATCCGCCTTGGCCTGGAGTTGATCCAAATCCTCACCCTGTATATGTTTATGCAGCTTATGGCAATATAAGTAGCAGTTCTTTTTTAATTAATATCACAAATTACTCAGAATATATCACTGCTGCTTTAGCAGGAGAACCGATAGGTGGTGTAGTTGTACCATTCTGTGTTGCAGCACTCCGAACGGATGGAGCACCAAGTCCATCATGGACTTTTGATGATTATTCATTTCTTGCAGACCGTCAAGCTGATTTTGAAATTACAACTACTAATGCACATACAGGTACTGCCATTACAATGCCTTTAAGCACTGGTACTTATTCACTTACGGCCAAGAACACCTATTGCACATGTGGTGTTTATCCTGACAGTACTGACACTCCAATTGGAACACCTATTACCTGCTCATCAAGTGAAGCGGGAGCTAACCCAACTATTAACATTAATACACCTCAGCTACTGACACTTAATAACTATGTCCAAGGCTCAAGCTTTGGCATGTGCACTGATGACGTGGGTGTTGGCGTAGGCCCGGGAGCAATTATTTTTAACTTTTATGCTCCGGCCGGGACCATTCCTCCCGTTGGTCAATATCAAACAGACTTTTCACTTGGTGTACTCCCTCGCAATGAAAGCTAGTCAAAAATAATTACTTAATTACATGAAAAGTCCCTCAAAGCTCTAATACCTTCAAAACTTCCGCTTTGCAATGTGGCTTCGTAAGTTGCGCTAAAACCCTGCTCACTAAAAGTAAGCTGATAATGTGTAGCA
>Ga0066640_10002093_pt1 | contig 11979 bp, 9 predicted proteins | sample CryGeyCG2114_020_2_FD_59505 | JGI IMG/M metagenome (GOLD analysis project Ga0066640, IMG submission 59505) | Groundwater microbial communities from aquifer - Crystal Geyser CG11_big_fil_rev_8/21/14_0.20 | ecosystem: Environmental > Aquatic > Deep subsurface > Groundwater | place: USA: Utah... | reverse complement strand
TATTAGCTTCGCATCTTATGCGCAGCCATCTCATTTTAACTTGTCCAACGGCATGGAAGTAGTCGCTATTCCTAACGATAAGGTTCCGGCAGTGTCTCATATGGTTTGGTACAAAGTGGGTGCTTTTGATGAACCTGAAGGCAAAAGCGGCATAGCGCATTTTTTAGAGCATTTAATGTTCAAAGGCACACCGCGCTATCCTAAAGGGCAGTTCTCTAAACTTATAGCCAAAGCAGGCGGTAATGATAACGCTTTCACTTCGCAGGATTTTACGGCTTATTATCAGAATATATCAAAACATAAACTATCACAGGTTATGGATATGGAATCTGACCGCATGCAAAATCTAACATTCGATAATGAAGAGGTTTTAAAAGAGCGTGACGTTATATTAGAAGAGCGCTCTATGCGTGTCGATAATAAACCTGCGGCTATTCTTTCAGAGAAAATGAGGAAGGCGCTTTATCAGGAACACCCTTACGGCACACCGGTTATAGGCTGGCGGTCAGAGATGGAGGAGCTTTCTACTGATGATGCTAAAGACTGGTATAATAATTATTATACTCCTGCAAATGCTATATTAGTTGTATCGGGTGATATAACAGCTGATGAGCTAAAGCCTCTGGCTGAAAAACATTATGGAAAAATAAAGTCAGGCAAAGAGCATAAACATGCCCATTATACAAAACCCCTTCCCGCTAGCCAAAAGAAGATTGTCGTGAAGGATGAGAAGGTGTTAAAGCCTGAATGGGATAAGTTATATCTTGCTCCCAGCCAAAACACACAAGGAAGTGAACATTGCTATGCTCTGGCAGTTTTGTCATACATAATGGCAGGTTCTGATACCAGTCGTATGTATCAGGATCTGGTAGTGGAAAAGCAACTGGCCGCCTCAGTTAGCAGCTCATATAATGATTTGCATATAGGTAATTCCATTTTTTCATTGAGTGCTATTCCGGCAGAAGGCAAAAAAATACAAGATGTAGAAGATGCAATTTCTAAACATATCGCAGATTTCATAGATGATGAAGTGACTAAAGATGAGCTAAGACGGGCAAAGTCCGCACTTGTTGCCGAGATTGTTTATGCTAAGGAAGATTTGAAGACCATGGCTTATCTTTATGGGCAAGCAATGGCAACAGGAGCCGGTTTTGATTATATGGAAAAATGGAGCGATAATATTGAGGCCGTAACAGCAGAAGATATACAAAAAGCCGCGCAATATGTATTTAATGAGAACTATGCCGTTACAGGTTATCTGGAGGGCGTAAAATGAAATATTTAGGAATCATCATAGCGGTTGTAGCTTTATTTGTCGGTAGTCACTTATACACCGCATGGCTCGAAAACTCTGATATAGATCTCGATCTTGATGTTCAAACCATACGCACGGATAAGGGCTATGACATATGGATGATTGAAGATCACTATCTGCCGATAGTATCGGTTAATCTTACATTCAAAAATAGCGGTTTTGCTTATGACCCTAAAGGCAAATCAGGACTTGCCACATTGGTTGCAAGCTTGATAGACGAAGGATCGGGTGATTTATCATCTTTTGAATATCGTAAAAAATTAGAAGAACTTGCGACGACTGTTAGTTATTCGGCCGATGAGGATTTTTTCAATGTTACTATAAAAACCCTTAAACAGAATCTTCCTCAGGCACTGCAGGTGGTAAATAATGCGCTTACGGCTCCGCATTTTGAAGAAGAGACGATTTCTCGTATCAAAAAACAAATCAAAGTCGTTATAAATAAAAAGAATGAAGACCCGTCTTATGTTGCCGCTGTGGCATTTAAACAAGCAATATTCGGATCGCATCCTTATAGCAATTTAAAATATGGCAATGAGAGCGGATTAGATAATATTAGCCGTGATGATCTGGTGCGATATGTAAAAGATCATTTTACTAATGCTAATGTGGCAATATCTATCGCAGGTGATGTGAAGGCTAAAAATATAAGCTCCCTGATAGATGCAAAGATTTTTTTACCACCTGCCGGCAGGCTGCTTGAAGATATTAGTACTGTGAAGTTTGATTATAAGCCTGAGGTTAAATATATAGAGCGTAACATTCCACAATCAGTAATAATATTTGGTGGCAAAGGTGTTAAACGCAATGATGAGAATTTTTATGCGGCCTATGTAATGAATTATATATTAGGCGGTGGCGGCTTCGAATCACGCCTTATGGATGAGGTGCGTGAAAAAAGAGGCCTTGCTTATAGCACATACAGCTATCTTGAATTGCTGAAAAAATGTGGAATATTCGTAGGCTATGCAGGTACAAAAGCATCTTCTACCGAAGAGGCTATGCAAGTAATTAAAGAGCAACTGGCTCTTATAGCTGAAAAAGGTGTTAGCCGGGAAGAATTAGACGATGCCAAAAATTATTTGGTAAATTCATTTCCTCTGAAAATGACAAAGAATGAGAATCTGGCGGCCTTTTTAAGCGTTATGCAGACCAATGATCTTGGTCAGGATTTCTTGAATAAACGCAACTCATACGTGAATTCAGTAACTGCCGATGCTATACAAAATTTGGCAAAATCAATAGTTTCTCCTGAAAAAATGATATTTATCGTTGTAGGTAAGCAAAAATAACGTTATATCATTTGGCGTTAATTTTTGTAAAAAGTATTGTTAAATGCCATATTCACAACGTATAGAAAATTGTTTTGAAGATAAAATCGGTAAGAACGGTATTGCCCAAGGTGATTTTGCCGCCAATATCACTGAAGCTATAGCAGTTGCAACTTCTATTAAACAACAAACCGCAGACGCTAATTTTGCGATTTTAAATAATCTACAGGAAGATGAATATCTTGCGGAAATTATCAGCACGGTAAATTCGCTAAAAGAAAATTTTGATGAGCTTGTGGTGCTCGGAACGGGCGGCTCAACACTTAATCCCCAGGCTATATGTGCATTGGCACAGCCACATGAGGGAATTGATAAAAAAGTATATTTTATCGAGAATGTTGACTTTGATACTATTGAAAAATATATAGCCCAGTTCGACCTTGAAAACACAGCTTTTCTGGTTACCAGTAAATCGGGCAAAACAGTTGAGACTTTATCGCAATTTATGGTTTTTATCAGCGAATATGAAAAGGCCGGAGTTGAGTTTGTCGGTAAGCATTTTTATATAATTAGCGATCCTAAAGGAAGCCCAATAAGGAAAATAGGTGAGCAGATAGGCGCTACCGTATTAGACCATGAGCCCAAAATTGGCGGACGTTTTTCTACATTTACTAATGTCGGGCTTATACCCGCTGCTTTTTTAGGCCTTAATGTGCAAAAACTCCGCGATGGCGCTATTGCGGCTATGGGTGAGTTTATTGAGCAGGAGAAGAGCGTTCCCGTTATAGGAGCTGCCCTTGCGTATAGTTTCATGCAAAAAGGCACTAAAATCAACGTGATGATGCCTTATGTCGATCGGTTGGCTGCAACTGCAACATGGTATCGTCAGATATGGGCGGAAAGCTTAGGAAAAAACGGTAAAGGCAGCACGCCGATAAAAGCTATCGGGCCTCTTGACCAACATAGCCAACTACAGCTATATCTTGATGGGCCAAATGATAAGTTTATAACCGTTATAACGTTAAACAGCGGGGGGAAAGGCTCCAAAATAGATGCCGAATTTAAAAATATTAAAGGCCTTGATCATCTGCATAATAAAACTATCGGTGATATAAACGCAGCTTTGCAAGAGGCAACTATTAGCACTTTAGTAAATAACGGCTGTCCTGTTCGTCATATATATTTAGAAAATCTTGACGAGTTTAGTTTGGGTAGGCTGCTACTGGATATGATACTGGAAACAGTAATTACTGCAGGTTTGCTTGATATAAACGCATTTGACCAACCTGCCGTAGAAGAGGGGAAAAATTTGGCCAGAGAGTTGCTCGGTGGCAAGTAGTTTTTTTTAATCTTAATTTATATGTGTATTGTGATGTTGGATTTGTATAGGTTCAACTTTGTCATGTTGAGCGTAGCGAAACATCTTGTGCAGTAATATTACTAGAGATCCTTCGTTTCACTCAGGATGACAGAACTATCCCATAATTCTTTATTACTCGCCGGCCATCTCCGACAACTCAATCCATCTGTTTTCAGCCGCCTCTAATTCTTCTTCAGCTTTATTTATACGTCTTGAGGTTTTTTCGAATTTTTCCGGATTGTTCATATAAAGATCAGGATCTGCCATTATATGATGCAATTGTTCAATCTCTTTTTCCAAAGAGCTGATTTTGGTGGGCAAATTATCAAGCTCATATTGTATTTTATATGAGATTTTCTTTGTTTCATTTGGTGTTTTTGATTTTTCTTGCTTGTCTTTTGGTTTTATAGGTTTTTTAGGCGTTGAATCAGGTTTTTTCTTACCAGATTCAATAAGATAGTCGCTATAGCCGCCTATATAGCCGTCAACCTGTCCATTGCCTTCAAATGCCAGAACCTTACTTACCGTCTGGTCGAGAAAATCACGATCGTGGCTTACTACAAAAATTGTGCCGCTATAATTGGCAAGTAGTTCTTCAAGCATTTCTAACGTATCCATATCAAGATCGTTGGTCGGCTCATCAAGAATCAGGAAATTCCCCGGATTGGCAAGTATTTTTGCAAGAAGCAGGCGGTTTTTTTGCCCTCCTGATAATGTTCCGACTAAGTCTTTGGCGCTTTTAGGGTCAAAGAGAAAATCCTTTAGATAGCTGCATACATGGCGGAATTTTCCTCCTACCGATACATAATCACCGCCATCAGGGCATAAGGTATCCCACAGGCTTTTTTTTGGGTTTAAATCCTGCCTTTTTTGATCGAAATAAGATATTTCAACGGTCTTTGCGCGTTTTATAGTTCCCTTATCCGGCTCTAATTCACCTATCAGCATTTTTAAAAAGCTGGTCTTGCCCGAACCGTTCTTGCCTAATATGCCTATACGGTCGCCCTTCATAACTCGCAAGTTAAACCCATCAAGTATGACTTTTTTGTGATCGGCGTGGGTGAATTCCTTATGAACCCTATGGAACTCGCATAAAACCTTCGAAACCTGCGAAGGCTCTATCGGTTCCAGATCGACCTTACGCATGGTTTTATTAAACAGGCTTTTATCGGCTTTTAGTTTTTCCCGCGCTTTTTGCATATTTTCCACGCGGCGCATATTACGCTTACGTCTGGCTTTCACGCCTTTACTTGCCCACTCGACTTCTTGTGCCACCAGCTTTTCGCGCTTGGCAAGCTCTCTGGCTTCCTGATCCAGCAACATGGATGACCATTCGTCAAAATGGCCGAATCCTTTTGGGCATACACGTATATTACTGCGATCAAGCCAGAATATTTTATCGGTAATATTGGCAAGGAAGGTTTTATCGTGGCTAACACAAAGTAATGTTCCGCGATAGCCTTTTAAATATTCTTCCATCCACTCAATGGCCTCAAGGTCTAAATGGTTGGTCGGCTCGTCGAGCATTAGAATATCAGGTTCTTCAACCAGCGCCCTTGCTAAGGCGGCTCTTCTTATCTGTCCGCCTGATAGATTATCGACATTATCGGATGCCACAAGCTCAAAAGGTTCAAGCATCATTTCAACCATATAATGATAATCTTCAATTTGCTTATCTTTGGGAAGGCCGGAGAAAATATAATCAAATACGGTTTGTCCTGTGCGAGGTGCGGCGTCTTGTGTTAAGTAGCCTATCGTAGTGCCCGGATTTATCCAGCGCACTCCGCCATCGAGCTCTTTTTCACCGGTTATCATGTGCATTAATGTAGTTTTGCCGGCACCATTTTTACCAACAAGGCAAATTTTATCACCTTGATGTATGTTTAAAGACAAGTCCTCAAATAGCGGTTTTAAACCGAATGTTACAAATGCATCGTGTATACTTAGTATTAGAGGGGCTGTCATATTTTAGTGTATAATAATGTTGTACTATACCTCTCCCCGTGGGAGAGGTAAGATTTCTTCAGTTTTCTATAAGGAAAAATGATTAGAAATCTGGTGAGGGCTATCAGAGTTTTTACCCTCACCCTAGCCCTCTCCCATAGGGAGAGGGAACAAATAAATTCCATATCCTATTTTTCTTCAGTTTTATCCCTAAACATAAACAAATACAACAGATAACAAACACTGAAGGTGAAAACACCAGAGAAAATAACATCACTGGTAAAATGAGCACCTTGTATTATGCGCGTTGCTCCAAATATCAAGCCCAGTGTCATAGCGGAAGTTAAAAATAATTTTCTATAGGCGGGTATAGCAAAGGCCAGTGCAAAGAAATAAAAGCCGACCGATGGATCACCCGATACGAAAGAGCAGTTTCTATCACATTGATCTGACATAATAAAAGGGGGAGTAAACTGTTTTTCTCCTCCGAAAACTTCCGTATGATGCGGCCTTGCTCTGCCCCATTGGTCTTTAAATATCGTATTAACTACCAATCCCGGCCCTATTGCCAAGGCTAAAATAAGGTAGGCAAGCTTGCGTTTTGTAAGCCCGAAAAATTCTTTGCGAGATATGTATGATAAAACTAATAATCCTATCCATAAAAGCGACAATGTTATTGTTATATAGCGCACTGACTTATGCAAAAATTGCAAAACAGGGTGTTCATCAAGATAAAAGCCGCTCGCATTATTGTAAAATAATCCGGTGATTTTAATATCAATTTGCGGCCATATCAGGAATATAGAAGCGATTACGGCAGATATTATTATAAAGATATAGAATTTTTTGTTCATAATTTTTTAGTAGCCTTTGAATCCTGTTAAGTAATATAAATAATAATCATCATGATCGTCGCTATACGGTTTTATGCGGATATTACCGATAATTTCTTGGTCTTGAAAGTAATTATTCATAAACGATATGTTATCTCTAATAGTCACATATATAAAATTATCAGTACCCACCTTTTTAATATCGGTTGTAAGGTCAAAATGATCTCCTATCTTGCCTGTAGGATTCCATTTCACTGCATTTTTTGTATGCTCTTTTGCGTAATATAGCATTTCGGCATGAATCTTTCTCGAGTCGGTAAGAAGGGCGGCGTCAGGGTAAGAATCCAGAGCAACAGCGACCCCTTTGCCGAGTTCATCCCAGCCGTAAAGTCGGATGAACGGGTCTTTTAGCTTATATTCTTTTAAAGATGTAGTGCGTGCTGTAAATTCAAACCCTAGTGTTTTCCCGACAAAATGTAAATTAGTGGCAAGCAGTGCCAATATAACATGCAATATAATTGAAAAATGAATTAACCGGCGCTTATTATGCTCTAAAAGCCATGCTATAACAAGAATGGATGCGGGAACATATATTGGTGCTGCCCAGTTCGCATGGGCGCGAGACATCAGGCTTACGCTTACAATTACAACAAACAGCGGCAATATGAATAACAGCAGATATTTGTGCGATTCTATACGCATAGTTTTTTTCGCGAATGCAAAAATAATTAAAAGACAGGTAAATAAAACAGGGCCGAATACCCCGAACTGCGCTCCGATAAACTCTAGCATCTGATTGGGATAAAAGGCGATTCCTCCACCTTGAGCATTATCCTTTGTATGCATGAAGCTGGCAAAATGGTTATCCATATTCCAGATGAAGTTAGGCGAGAATATTGCAAGCGACATAATCGCGGCAATCCAAAGCCATGGATTTTTTAAAACCGCGCGGTTTTCTTTTGAGCAAAGCAGATAAATAAACGCAGATAGCGCAAATATCAGCATATTATATTTACTAAGCAGGCCGAAACCTGCTGTAATAGAAGTTAAAATCCACCAGCGGATGCGTTTTGTCCGAACTGCTTTTATGAAAAACAGCATGGATAACGCCCAAAATAATAAAAGCGGTGGGTCGGTAGAAATAAGGGCGGAAGATACGGTAACGGCAGGCAGGGTAATATAAGAAACTGCAGAATAAAAACCGACTTTTTTATTATATAGTTCACAACCCAGAAAATATACGGCTATAGAGGTAAATAGATGGATTATAGGAGAGCCCAAGCGGACGCAGAATTCTCCGTCACCGCATATTGACGTGGTGGCCGCAATTATCCATGCGACTACCGGCGGTTTAGAATAATAGCCCCAGTCCGGATTCTTCGCCCAAAACCAATATTGCGCCTCATCAAAGAACAGGTCAAACTGCTCAAGGCTCAAGAAATATACGCGATATGCGGTAATAATAAGCGCAAGCAGTACAAGACTTTTTAGACTGTATATCTTTTGTTCGTCGGTCATTTTCTACCTAAAAATCTGTTTATATAACAGTTATGTCATCTTAAGCGTAAGACCTGCTAAAGATTCTTCGCTTTGCTCATAATGACAAGTATCATCCAACCATACCTTGCTGTGGTGATGAAGCGCTGGCATATTCTTTTTTGGGCATGCGACCGGCAAGATAAGCCAGACGACCTGCCTGCACTGCCTGACGCATGGCTCTTGCCATCATCATAGGGTCTTTGGCATCGGATATTGCCGTGTTCATCAAAACACCATCGCAACCAAGCTCCATAGCAATAGCTGCATCAGATGCCGTTCCGACGCCAGCATCCACTAATACCGGAACTTTAGCATTTTCAACTATGATTTTAATATTTAGTGGGTTTTGGATGCCAAGACCGGAACCGATAGGGGCGGCTAGCGGCATAATGGCGGCGCAGCCTATATCTTCCAGTTTTTTTGCGTAGATTGGGTCATCAGTGCAATAAACCATAACATCAAAACCTTCAGCAATAAGGATCTTGGCGGCTTTTAAGGTTTCTTCCATATCGGGATAGAGAGTTTTCTGGTCGCCTATCACTTCTAATTTAACCAGGTTCCATCCACCTGCGGCTTTAGCAAGACGAAGTGTTCGCACAGCTTCCTCGGCACTATAACACCCTGCAGAATTAGGAAGATAGGTATATTCCTTAGGGCTTAAATAATCCTGTAGGTTGCCTTTTGATGAATCGGTAATGTTAACGCGGCGCACTGCCACCGTGACAATCTGGGCTCCTGTTTCTCGGATAACCTGGCTTGTATAACCATAGCTTTCATATTTGCCCGTTCCAACCAATAGGCGGGAAGAAAACTCGCGGCCGGCTACAGTAAATACATCTTTTGACGTCATGATCAACCGCCTCCCATAAATTGTACAATCTCTATGTTATCACCTTCATTTATAGTTGTGTTTTTATATTCAGATAGTGGAACTATAGCAAGGTTTTGCTCAAAAGCGATTTTTTCAGCATCAATTTTTAGTTCAAGCAGGAGTTGATCGACAGAAAAACCCTGTTTGAAATTATATTCTTCACCGTTTATCGTAACTTTCACTTTAATTTTCCTTATGCTTCTTGAGAAGACAAAATAGCCGATTATATGAGTTTATTCAATTATAATGTTGGTATAAAAGTGCTGTCATCCCTGCGAAGGCAGGGACCACACCTTTCCGCCTATGTGGGAATGACAGTTTAATTTAATAAATAAGTTATGTATTAACGCTCTTCCTCGGCCTTTAAAAAATTATTGCGTGCTATCTCATCAAGATTTTTATTCTCAATTTCTAATTCCTCAGACTTTTGTTGCGCAATTTTGCGTTCCAGTAATAATTCATATTTTTTTATTTCGTTGAAGATCTCACTTATTTCAAACCGGATGGGAGTTATTTGCTTGTCTATATCGCTTACTGCCGCAAAAATATTATTTTGGCGTTCATTAATCATTCTGCGATAATTTTCAAATGTCATGCTAACTGACGGATCTGTCGCCGCAAACTCTGCTTCTCTTTGTAATTCTGCGGCCATTTTCTTTGAATAACCCAGCATTTCATCTTTTTGCCCCTCAAGCCGGGCAAGCTCCTGTCTTTTTTCATCAAGATTACTTTTATGCACTTTAATAAGTGTTTCGATACTTTTCACCTATTTTGCCCCTTGCCCTAGTCCTAGTATGGCAGCAAGTTTCGTGTATCCTGATTGAAGATCGCTGGATTCATTGGGCTTTTGTCGCATAAAATCCTCTATCTGGTCGTAATATTCTATAGCCTCGTCTACAGATGGATCGGAGCCTTTTCTATATGCGCCAAGTCTTATAAGCTCTGCCATATCATTATATGTAGAGAGCAGTCTTTTTGCCTTAGTCACAATCGCATTTTCTTCATCGGAATTGCATCCGGGCATAGTACGTGAAATGCTTTTAAGTACATTCACAGCAGGAAAGCGCCCTCGTTCGGCTATGCTTCTATCCAGCACGATATGACCGTCTAATATGCCGCGTGCGGCATCGGCAATCGGCTCGTTGTGATCGTCTCCATCTACTAAAACGCTGAAAATTCCTGTTATAGAGCCGCCACTTACGCCGGGGCCTGCGCGTTCCAGCAATTTTGGCATTTCGGCAAATACCGTCGGGGTATATCCTTTGGTTGTAGGAGGCTCTCCTGCAGATAAGCCTATCTCACGCTGCGCCATGGCAAAACGGGTGATACTATCCATAAGGCATAAAACATCTTTGCCCTGATCGCGGAAATATTCTGCAACGGTCATAGTAAGATATGCAGCCTGACGACGCATTAGCGCTGATTCATCCCCCGTTGCAACGATTACTACAGCGTTTTTTAAGCCCTCTTCGCCTAAGTAATCCTGCAGGAATTCCTGAACCTCGCGCCCACGCTCTCCGATAAGACCTATAACTTTAATGTCTGACTTGCAATATTTGGTAAACATAGAGATAAGAACCGATTTTCCGACCCCCGATCCTGCGAAGATGCCCATTCTCTGGCCACGGCAGCAAGTTAAAAAAGTGTTGGCTACGGTTACTCCTAAATCTATCTTATCTTTTACTCGGCCTCTTGAGTGGGCGGGGGGAGGAGTGTTTCTAAAAGGATAGCTATGGCTGCCGCTGGCAAGGGGGCCTTTGCCGTCTATGGGCTCAGCCATAGCGTTTATGACACGACCACGCCAGTTATCGGCTGGAAATATGACGGACTCTTCATCCATCATTATAACCTTACAGCCCATGCCGACACCTTCTAAGTTGCCAAACGGCATCAGTAATACTCTGTTATTCTTAAATCCTATGACTTCACAGGTTATTTTGCCTCCTGATCTTGCATGTATAATGCATCTTGACCCGACACTTACTACCTTCTCCAGGCCCGAGCATTCTACCAGCAAACCTTTAATTGAGGATACACGTCCATAAAAGTGAACGTCCGGCAATCTTTCTATTTCATCTACAATATTTGTTAACTGGTTGTTCATGTGCTATAATTAATATTTAAGTCAATATAATAAGAAATAAATATAGTATAATAGCCAGCACTTGCAAACATATTAGAATTTTGTATTGAAATGGTTATTTTTTTTGGTGTTTGTTAATAAATTTCACCGAATGCTTTAATTTCTACTTGAAATCCACAACTTTTGGTGGGAATAATAAGTGGAGTAGGCCTGCGCGAATGTATCGTAACTATCAGGCATATAAAGAATGTAACTTTATTTTACAAAAGGGAGCTAAAAACAAATGCGGGTATTACTTGTAGAAGATGATACGGCCACGGCAAGGTCGATTGAACTGGCGCTGGCTTCGGAAGGCATCGTATGTGATGTTGCCGAGTTGGGCGAGGAAGGGTTGGAGATCGGTAAGATCTACGACTATGATATTATAATTTTAGACCTTATGCTACCGGATATAGATGGTTATGAAGTGTTGCTTCGTCTTCGCTCTGCAAAAGTTCAGGTTCCTATTCTCATATTATCGGGTCTTTCGGGAAGCGATGAAAAAATAAAAGGCCTTGGTTTCGGTGCGGACGATTATTTGACCAAACCATTTAACCGTGGTGAGCTTATTGCCCGTATTCAGGCCATTGTAAGGCGTTCTAAAGGACATTCCGAGTCAGTCATTACTATTGATGACCGCATTGTTATGAATCTTGATAGCCGTACTGTTGATATTGACGGTCGCCCGATACATCTTACCAGTAAGGAATATGGAATATTAGAG
>Ga0066640_10002091_pt1 | contig 11983 bp, 10 predicted proteins | sample CryGeyCG2114_020_2_FD_59505 | JGI IMG/M metagenome (GOLD analysis project Ga0066640, IMG submission 59505) | Groundwater microbial communities from aquifer - Crystal Geyser CG11_big_fil_rev_8/21/14_0.20 | ecosystem: Environmental > Aquatic > Deep subsurface > Groundwater | place: USA: Utah... | reverse complement strand
TTAATTTTCCTCTGCTGTCAGCCTGAACTGGCTTTTGCCTTAACAGGTCATGGCATCTGCTAAATGTCCCGAAAAGCTGGTCATCAAGGTCATTTCGGTCGGTCATGATAACAAGAGTAGGATTATCCATGCTAAGGACGAGCTTGCCTGCATAAAAGGCCATTATAAGGCTTTTACCAGAGCCTTGAGTGTGCCAGACAACTCCGCATCGCTTATCCCCTTTAGCTGCTTTTAATGTGGAAACGATAGCTTTATTGACAGCATGATACTGATGATAAGCTGCGACTTTCTTGTTTAATTTTCCCTGCTCTTTTTCAAAGACGACAAAATGCCTTATCAAATCCAAGAATATCTTTTTCTCAAACATCCCTCTCAACAATACCTCAATCTGCGGGATGCTCGACGGAGCGTTCTCAACACCGTCAATCGTCTTCCAAGGAAGAAATCTTTCCCAATTAGAAGTGATTGTCCCTGCTTTAGCCTCGATGCCGTCGCTGACGACCAAGACCTCGCTGAACCTGAAAAGAGATGGAATCTGAACCTTATAAGTCTCAAACTGGTTGAAAGCACTTTTACAGCTTGCGTTCTCATCAGCAGGATTCTTAAGCTCGATAACAGCTAACGGAAGGCCGTTTACAAAGATAATCACGTCTGGCCTGCGGTTGGCATTATTCTCGATAACAGTAAACTGATTGATTGCCAAGAATTCGTTGTTCTTGATTTTCGCCTTATCAAAGTCAAACAGCCAGACCTTATCCCCGACAATACGGCTTCCCTTCCTATACTCAACATCCACACCCTCGACAACGAACTTGTGAAACCGCTGGCTGTTCACGACAAGATTAGGGCTCTCAAAACGTAAAATCTTTTTGACTGCCTCATCTTTAGCTGCCTGTGGCAGATCAGGGTTGATCTTATCTATTGCAGACTTAAGCCTGTCAACCAAGACAACCTCTGAATAATCGCTTCTTTCAGGCTTACTGCCATCAGGGGCAATGTCAGGGCCATATATGACCTTATAGCCTATCTCGGAAAGGATATCCAAGACGACTTCTTCAACTTCTGATTCTGTTATCGGTTTTGGCATATAAATTACCTTGTTAAAATCTTGTCCCTAACAATCCACCGTCATCAGATGCATCCGTAAATGTCATACGCACATAAGTATCAAACTTAAAATCTTCATTGAAATCATTTCTGGGGATGGTATCTGAATTCATAGTACAGATATATTGAAAGCCAAGCCTTTCGGCTTCTTTTGCCACCAACTGTAAAGCAAGTGCTTTCTGTCTTTCATCAACATCTGCAAACAATATGCTGTCATGTATAAGAATGCCCGGAGATTTGTCTTTTTCTGCCCAAATCTGAGCGAGCATCAGGTCATAGCAGAAAATCTTCATATTGCCGATGCCATGACTGCCTGACCTCTCTATGTTTACACCAAACTTAAATCCAGTCTTTGAAACATCAATGCTGAGTGTTCCCGGCGCATCATACAAAGCCTGAGAATTTTCATTGAACAGAAGAACCGCCTTTTCTTTCTGGCTCTTTCGCTCTCCGAGGTCACTTGTCGCTTCCTGTTGCAAGAGTTCCTGTTCCACAGTAATAGAGCTTTTGCCTTGTTCAAATTTCTTTAAATTATCAATCCTCAATTCAAGGTCTTTAATTTCTGCAATGGTTTTCTGATGATTGCCCTGAAGCCTTGTGTACTCCTCAAGAGCCCCGTGCTCCTGCAAGACGGAAAGAAGGTCAGCCCTTTTATCAGATAATTCATGTTTTTGCTGTTCACGCTTTGCAATATTACTTTTCAACCTATCCATCTCAGTCTTTAAAAATTCTTTTCTGTTCACAACTACCTGCTTATGAAAATTAAGAACATCATCAAGCCTCTTCTTGACAGAATCATGCAGCACAATGCCTGCCTCTTCATAGGTCTTCTTAACGGTATCAGCGTTTGCCTCAACCTCCCCGCTAAGACTTTGCTCATAATGTTCAAGAAGCCTCTTATCATTCATGTTTGCATTAACAAGAGCGTGTATCTGATTCGTGATATCGTTCGCTTCCTGTTCGAGACTGCTATATTGAGGATGCACCTTAAAAGTCTTTAGTTGCAGTTCCTCTTGCCTTACTTTTGCTTCAAGCCTTATCTTTAAAGCTTCTAATTCGCCAAGACTCCCTATCATGCCTGCAAGAAGCCCCGACTGTGCTTCTTGCTTAATCTGTGCCAAAACCTTATTCCTGTCTTTTAATACCTGCCAACGAGAAGCATATTCCCATCCCAGTCCGAGAAGATATGAATTGTTTACTTGAATATTCCATTCAAGCTGATTCTTATACTGCTGGAAAGGACTCAAGAATGCTCCACTCTGGCCGTTTCTTCTGATTAGATATGATATCATGCTCCTAAAAGTAGGATTGTATTTCAAATCTCCATACGAGGCGTTCAAGCCAAACATCAATGTCCCAAGAACAGAATTCCAGTCCCTTGAAGAAAAGACCTGATTCCCAGTCTTCTTATCAACCTTAGGCTGAATAGCCCATCCAGAACAATCACCTTCGACTATTATTGCGTTCTGTTCGGCAGTATTTCTCGTTATAAAATATTTCTTTCCAGCCAAATCAACTTCTAAAGTAAACGACCATCCCTCAAGATTTTCTTTCTTTAGCGTTTCACCTTTGTTTGCTCCAAAGCAAAAGTGGATAATCTCGATAAGGGTAGACTTACCAAGCCCGTTTCTCGAATCCTTCATAGTCGCTTCTTTTGTCCTCTCTGCAAGGATAACATTAAATCCCGGCTGAAAGTCTATTCTCCTAAAAGAAGGCTTATCACACCTTATGGAATGAATCATTAACAAACCCTCCGTAAAAGACCATCTTCAAAATCAATTGCACCCATCATAAACAAAAGGTCAAGACCAAGGGTAAACCTTTCATAAGTCTTGATCTGCGGGAGAGTGCGGGTAGTATTCCACAATGAGGTTACAGTATGATTATTATCAATATACTTAAGCAAAACCGCTCCAACGCTTATGAGCGCATTTGACATCTTAATATGCTTAGTCGGTAATATCATTTCTCGAAGACCTCACATTTCTCAAACAGATAAACAAGCACTGTAAGTCCAGCTGCTTTTTCTCTAAAACTACTACTTCCTACGGATGCAAAATCAAACAACTGCATAAACAAATCATCACCGCTAAGGCTTTCCTCGTTTTTAAGCCTTTCATATTCCTTCACAAAACCCTGTTTCAACCTCTCGCCAAACTCGACATCGGGAGACTTGTCTATATAATCAGCGACCTGATTTACTTGTGTCAATCCCATAGTAATCAATGATTCAATATCTCCTGAGAGGTTGTTCTTTTTAATCTTATCCTTTGGAGGCACAACATCGAAAGCATCTCCATGCTCATATTGCCCTGAAACCAGAAATTTAGTTACCACTGCAAGCTCAACAAAGCTGACATTTACAACCTCATTCTTCGTACTTTCATGAATCCATCCCTCATGTTCTTTCTTAATCTGAACAAGCTTTTCAACAGTGTATGTCTCAGGCTGGTCATCAATCTTCTTATGACAATTAGGACAAATAAGGATTAAATTATCATGCTTATTGCGCTCCTTTTCATCCATATCTGCATCATACCTTGCAGAGCCTTCTTTCTCTCCTTTGATATGAGCAAAAACAGCGACGATAGAGGCATCATCATTCTCTGTCGCCTCGACAATAAGCTCTCGCCTGCAATCAGGCATAGCGCACCGATTACCGCTCTTGATACAGACAAGCTTCTGCTGTTTTAAAAGTATATTGCCGCTCATATGTCAACCTCAACTCTAATCTTTCCCGACATCAATCGAGGAAGAAGAGAATCACGAATTTGCCACAGATTTCCAATTTCGTTCCTGTTCTGCTCAAATCTAAAATACAGTTTTGATATAATCTGTTCGAACTTGTGTAAAATGCCATTTTCAGGAATTATTATCCGAATATTTTTAATTCCTGTCTGAGTAATTAATGGCTGTGTTGTCCCAACATTGAGAGAATTATAATCTATGCCTTTTAGAATTCGATAGACATATTCATAATATTGAGACTTAATCACCAAAGTATTATCTGAGGGAAATGATGGACCAACTACTCTTTGGACGATTCCGTGTGTCCCAACTCTACCAATTATTAATATCGGTTCATCATATAAAGTTTCTTTCACATAACCCATTATTGAACTTGCACCAATAAGGGGTATTTGGAAAGCACCTTTTTTATTATCAAGTTTTTCTTTCGGACGTTTCCCACTATTTATTTCAACAACATCACCTATCGCTCCCACATTCCATCCTCTTGGAATCTCTCCGAGTTCAGAATCAACCATCTCGCCACCATTTGACTTATAGGGATTTCCCTTTTCATCGGGAAACTCAAAATCAACAAACCATCTTTTAAACAAAGCCTGCCCGATGGATTCGATGGTTTTGTTCATCTCCTGATTTAATTCAATCTTAGCGTCAAGATCAGAAAGAACTTTTGCAATAGCTTTTTGTTCAATCAAAGGAGGGATTGCCCGTTGAAGATTAGATAAATAATCCCAGGAAGCTCTCGGCATCCTTGTACCTTCTGAAGAGAGTGTAGCTTCCTCCACTATTTCCGGATTGGCAAAAAAATAAAACAAAAAGCAATTATAAAATCCCTCTTTTGCATCAATCACAAGAATATCCGTTGAACAAACACCATCAAAATTCGGCTTAACAACCTTCCTGAAATAAGGTCTTAATTTTCCAAAAAGAATCTGTCCTTTTTTAAAAGAAAATTTTGCGCTCTTGACGTCTGTCGAATCGCCAACACCTACTAAACTCAGAGTCCCTTGACCTATGTGTTCTAATCCTATATATTTTCTTTTATCATCGGGAGACGGAACATAAATATTCCTTTTTACTCGACACATCTCTCCCAATTTATATATTTTCCAATCATCTGAAATTTTATTCATTTCCAATTAACTCCCCGAGACCCCTTCTATCTCAAAATCAGCATCTTCTATTTCCATATTTTTATCGACAACAGTATTGATTACAACATTTACTTCTTTCGTATCCTGCATCCTCGTAATGATAATTTTAGCTTTTGAAACAAATATTGTAAGAGGTTCACCTTCATCATCCGAGTGACCATAGGTTTCCAAATATACTATGCCTTCCACACTGCTTTTTACCCATTCTTCATTATTGAAATCAATCGTTTCTATGCTTTTCAATTTATTATTTATATGCCCTTTAAAATAATCACTGTATGCAAATTTAACATATTTATTATGTTCAATTTCATCAGTGTATATCTCTTCTAAATCCCCAATTACTAAAGGGACAGCCGTTTGAAAAGAAATATCTTTTTCTAACTTCGTTCTAAATTCATTTTTACATTTATTATCAAATATTGAATCCTTTGTTAGAAAAAAAACCTTATCATAATTTTGAATAGCTGAATAATGCAATATTGTTTCCCAAATCACCACATCTTTAAATCCAATATCAGAGGATTTATTGCTTCGCTTAAAAGGTGCTTCTTTTTGTATAGCTCTTTCCAATATTTTTCGAAAAATATCATCTAATTTCTCATCCGGCAGTTCTATAAGTTTAATTCCACTATTCGAGATAAATTCCTCCAATTGGGGGCGCAAATGGTCTTGACAGCTAAATTCATTAGAAGGCAATTTTACCTGAGAGAAATCAGCGTCCGGCAACTCAGACAATCTTGCTTTTATAGCTAAAAAATCAGCGCAATCATCATTATATTGTTCTATTTTCTGTTGCAACAGCTCATGGATTACAATATCAGGGACGGCAACATGAATATAATCGGTTAACCCATTTTCATGAATAAAATTATTTAGTTGCTTAAACTCAAAACTAAAGTCAAACTTACCATATGAAGGCTCACCTTCAACCACTTGTCTCAACTTATTCGTCTCAAAAATTATTAAAGTCTTTGCCTCAGAGGTCATATCCAATCCCCTTCAGATTCTTCTTTACCTCCTCATCAAGCTCCTGCCCTTTCCTCATCTGCTCAGAAAGTTCAGCAGTCAGCCTTTGCATCTTTTCTTCAAACTCTTCGTCGTCTTCTTCAACGTCCTCAATGCCAACATAACGCCCGGGAGTCAATATATGCCCATGCTTTCTAATCTCATCTAATGAAGCAGCTTTACAAAACCCCTTCACATCTTCATATTTTCCACCTTCTCCACGCCAAGCATGATAAACATCAGATATCTTCTTCACTTCTTCATCTGTAAGCTCACGATGTCTCCTGTCAATCATCTCGCCCATATTACGGGCATCGATAAACAAAACCTCTCCTCGCCTATCCCTAAACTTGTGATTCTTTCTATCACGGGAAACAAACCAAAGGCAGGCAGGAATCATAGTGTTAAAAAATAACTGCGAGGGCAAGGCAACCATACAATCAACGATATCTGCTTCAACAATATTCTTTCGAATATCCCCTTCGCCCGAAGTATTGGAACTCATCGAACCATTCGCAAGAACAAAGCCAGCAATACCAGATGGGTTTAAATGATGGATAAAATGCTGAACCCATGCAAAATTTGCGTTTCCTGTCGGAGGCACACCATATTTCCAGCGGGCATCCTCTTTAAGCATCTCTCCTCGCCAGTCGCTGTCATTAAAAGGAGGATTTGCCAATATAAAATCAGCTTTCAAATCCTTATGTCCATCGTTAAGGAAGCTTCCTTCATTATTCCAAACAATGTTTGCGTCAATACCTCTGATGGCAAGGTTCATCTTGCAAAGTCGCCATGTGGTCTGATTACTTTCCTGCCCATAGACAGAAATATCCCCAATCCTTCCTCCGTGCTGTTCGACAAACTTCTCACTTTGCACAAACATTCCACCAGAACCACAGCAGGGATCAAAAACCCGTCCCTTATAAGGCTCAATCATTTCAACAAGCAATTTTACGATGCATCGGGGCGTGTAAAACTGGCCGCCACTCTTCCCCTCAGCATCTGCAAACCTGCCAATAAAATATTCATAAACACGACCTAAAATATCTTTACTTCGGTTCTCTTTATCACCAAGCCCAATAGTCCCGATTAAATCAATCAGCTCTCCGAGCCTCTGCTTATCAAGTCCCTCACGTCCATAATTCTTCGGAAGCACTCCTTTAAGCGATGAATTATCCCTTTCAATGGCGTCCATAGCATCATCAAGGACTTTTCCGATTGTAGGCTGTTTTGCGTTCTTTTGGAGATATCCCCATCTTGCATCCGGGGGAACCCAAAAAACATTCAACGCCCTGTATTCATCAACATCCTCGGGGTCTGCGCCTTCTTCACCCTTAAGCTTCATATATACTTCATCAAAGGCATCTGAAATATATTTCAAGAATATAAGACCTAAAACAACGTGCTTATACTCGGCAGCATCCATATTGTTCCGCATCTTATCTGCTGCCTGCCATAGCTTTGTGGCAAAGCTTAAATCGCCGTTCCCATTATTTGTATTATTTGCCATTTAATCTCCCCGTCTATTCTTCATCTTCAAGACTTAATGTCCATATCCTTTTTAAAGGTAACTCTGCTTGAATAGCGTCCGGCAATTTATCATAGTACTTTTCAATAGCCGTTATCAAATCATCAGAATCCCATAATTTAATGCTGAAATAATCACCTTTTGATTCTGCCTTAACTGTCCTTTTAAACCCTCCCCAGCTAACAAGGAGACCATGCTTGGCTTTTAATGTCTGCATCGTCCCTTTAAGCTCTCTTAAGACTGCCGCTTCGATAGGAGAATCAGAAGATTTTACCTGGACGCAAAGATGAGGCTCATCAAAGCCCATCGAGCCTCCACCCGCAAGGATATCCACACCACCATCAGGGCCGGGGTCAGACCTTTCCGTAATCAACCCTTGCGCCTGCAACACGCCATCTACAAGACGTGTAAGGTCATGCCCTTTAAAATTTCTATTGATATATTCCCTTATCTGGTCTCTTGCGACAATCTCGATATCTTTTGTTTCCTGCTCTTCATCAGCTTCTGTATCTGCCTCTGCTTTTACCTGTATCTTTTTCCCTTCGATAATCGCTTTGACCCTTTCTTCAGCATTATTTCTCTTCACCTTGCAAACAGTCATAAATGCACCGAAAGAATACAACAAATCCTGCTCAAAAGCAGTTCTCGGCAAATCCTCTTTAACCCATTCAACATCACGAATATGCTTCATGTCCTCGCCAAAGTCTGTCTTATATTGATAATCGGATTTTACCCGTCCGACCGCAATAGTTGATTGTGTTTTCAAAGGGACGACCACCAAGTCACCGACCTTTATTGTCTTGACAAAAGCGTATAGCTGACCGATATGGTTTCGGATTCTACCCTTTCCAGCCTCGGGATAAACATCTTTATATATCGTCTCTAAATCTTTTTTGTCCTTAATCCTTGATAAGTCTTCCAGTCTGTTCCAGCCTATCCCTAAGACAGAATTATCAAGCATCCTTTTTTCACGCTCACCTGAGCTACCACCTTTTATACACCATAATGACATATTATCGACCCCCTATATATTTACAAATTACTCCTGCTTTTAATAAACTTTTCCAAATCCTTCGGGTGCACATACCAGCGACCTATTTTGACAGCTTTTATCTGCTTCAGGTTTATAAGCTCCCGTACTCTTTCCTCCGTCAAAAAAACTTTCTCTGCGACCTGCTCAACTGTCAGATAGTCTTTTAAGTCCATGTTGGCCTTTCCTTAAAACAGAAATCTACATAAAGAAAATCTTCATTAATACTATCATGCTGATTTTTCTTGTTCAGCAACTTTCTGAGTCTTCTTAAATCCAAAAATCAGATGCACGGTCAACCATAATAGAAAGACAGAAGACGAACCTTTGGCATCTTCGAAAGACATCAGCCCATGACAAATACGATTTCTAAAATTTGGGCCTGTCTTCTCAATAAAAAGGGATCGCATTTCCCAAAGCAAATCTTTTCCAAAAATCTTTTCAGCATTTATATCTGTCAAAAGCTGGTTTAAATCCTTTTCTTGCTGTATCCCAAAAGGAGAAACAGACGTTATCTTCAACTTGTTCATACCAAATATTGTTCTTGCTGAATTTTCAATCTGAGGAACTATAAGATGGCTGAACAACAATAAATCTCCCTCAAAGCCAGCAATAATAGCTCTTTCGTAAATGCCAACCCTTTCCTCCGGGACAAAATGACTGTTTGATATTAATTCCCTCACACTACTTTTCCACTCTTCGCCGGATTTGATTATCAACTCTATCCCTCGTCGCAAAGTAGTGTTAGCAGATAAACTCTGACCCAGATTATAGCCCCTAACAATCTGTGCCTTTAACTTTTCTTCATTATTATTCAAAGCTCCGGGAACTTTTGCTGCCACGTTACCCTCTTCAGTCATAATCTGAGTATCAAAGATTCCTTGCAAAGGATGTTCTCTTAGAATCTTCTCAGCAGACTCCTTTTCATGCTCATATGAAAATGGCCTTAGCAATAAAACGAATGCCTCTAAAGCTTCCATGCCCTTTTTATCGCCTATCCCATCATCCGCAATCTTAATCAAAGGTTCTGCATCTATAGCGGGAGACTTTATAACTTTCATCTGTGATAAGGCAATCTTATTAGCGTCCTTCAAATCGTGGACTAATTCTTCAGCTTTTTCTTTTTCGCCAGCCTCACGATAGGCGTGGATTGCGTTTTCTAACCTATGACCCAAATTAAAACCGTCGCAACCATCAGGAGTCTTGAAACTTTGTGCTTCATCTTCCCAGTGTTTAGCAATTGCAATTAAAGCAGCCTTTTCCTTATCGGATTTATTTGCGTTTTTATAACATACGCCCGCAACCCTATAATATTTTCTAGGGGCATCGCACCCAGGGGATACTGAAAACCCTTTTGCAATCTCAACTGATTTATCCCCAAGCTCATCCCAATCATCGACGAGTTTATTTTCAACCAAAATATCCAAGAGTGACGACGGCCAATAATCCTGCCCGACGATAAAACAATCTTTTCTTCCCTTATCAAAAAGTTCCATAAGCTTATTTTTAACAACATCTCTTTCATTTGCTTTTACGCCTAACTGCATCGCAATCTGTGCGGCTCTCTTAAGCCATTCACTTCTCGGAACCCAACAATCATCTTTATCCTCATCAACAGACTGCAAATATGCAGATACAGCCTTCTGAGCAAACTTATGATTTTTTCTTCTTATCCATAAAACATCACTGATACGAGCAACAAATTGAGGATTTGCCGTAATCTCAAGCAAGCCTTCCAATGTCAGTAATTCTTCTTCTGTTAAATCTTCGGCGATGAGAGTTCTTCCGGTAGGGCCTGTCATAAGAGGGCCAAAAGGCTCATCTTTTTTGAATTGAAAATACATAGAAAAAACGCCCCACATAAGGCGCATAAATTCTTCAAATTCTTTATCTCCCTCTTTTTTAGCATAGTCCTGTTTAGCCCTAAAAGCAGATAAGCAATCCGGGAATTTTCCAGAAGCAACATTCCCTTCAACTTCTTTATAAGCATCTACGAATCTTTGATCTAACTGCGCCATAATTTGTTATTTTATTTTGGATATATAAATAAGCTTTTATGGATTCCTTTTGATTCCATATAATTCCATATTCTATCAGAAACAAACAAAAAAGCGAAGGCTTTAAGGATGTGATTTTTTGTGGCGTATTTGTGGCAGTAAGGCAGTAAAAAAGGGGCAATTTCAGACAAGTGTATACAAAAGCACACAAAAAGATAAACCCCCAATTCTCGACGAGAACTGAGGGTTTATATTGGTTGCGGGGAGAGGATTTGAACCTCTGACCTTCAGGTTATGAGACTTAAGGTCAGTCCATGCGCACAATAAGCTCAACATCCGGCTTATTCATACCTTCCAGCGAGTTTTGCGCATCAATTGCTTTTAGTTTTATATGCTTCCTGCCTGCCGGCAGGCAGGCGTCGTCCCGCCTTAGGCGGGACTCCTCGCAATGACAGAATAACGCGGGCCCTCGCAATAACAAGCCTGTCATTGCGAGGCGAGCTCTGCGAGCCGTGGCAATCTCTTCACGACAATCAATAAAACCCCGCGGTGAACTTGAAATCCGCGACGTCCTGGAGTTTGGCTTTTTGGGGGTTGGCCTTGTAGGCGGCGAGTTGTTTCTTGGTGATCCTGGCGGTGGCGATGATGCCTTTGCGGATCAGGCCCACGGTGGAGGCCTCGATGTCCACGGTCTCCGCGTTTTCCATGTCCTTGTCGGTCAGCACGGCCATGATCCCGAAGATGTTTTTCTCCACAATGGCCCGGTCCTGCGCCTCCTCATTGGTTGTCGGAAAATAATACTTCACCGAGCATATCTTGTTCTTCACGGTCACCCTGGTGACCTGGGTGCCCTTGGCCAGGACGGCCTGGATCCTTTCGGTCAAAGGCGCGTCGGCGGAAACCTTGACCCCCGTCGGCAGGGTGATCACAGGCTTGGGAACTTCCACGCGGTCTACGTTTTCCTTGTTGTAGTGCGACTCGCTGTAGCCGAAATCCCCAAAGTCCTCGCGCACCGTCACCACTCCGTTTTTGTCCGACGTGACGGTTCCCTCGATCGCCCTTCCCTTTTTAAAATAAATCGTGTCCGCCCGGGCGAACGTCCGGACACAGCAGAAGATGACGACCAGGACACAGATATATTTGACCAAACGTGAACCTCTCCTTAAGGGGACGGCCGGGTTTGCGGCCAGGTGGGAGGTGAAAAGCAGAAGACGCGAAGATCCAGGATAAGATGCCTGCGGGAAACGCTGCCCTCTCGCCTGAGCGGAATATCTGCATTATAGAGTCTGCCGATTGCCCGGGCAAAGGGTTTGTTGGGAAAATGGGGGTTGGGGAGCTGGGGAAGACTTTATGTAATAAACCCAGATCCTTCCCCGTCGCTTCGCTCCGGGTCAGGATGACGAAAATCGCT
>Ga0066640_10002087_pt1 | contig 11997 bp, 7 predicted proteins | sample CryGeyCG2114_020_2_FD_59505 | JGI IMG/M metagenome (GOLD analysis project Ga0066640, IMG submission 59505) | Groundwater microbial communities from aquifer - Crystal Geyser CG11_big_fil_rev_8/21/14_0.20 | ecosystem: Environmental > Aquatic > Deep subsurface > Groundwater | place: USA: Utah... | reverse complement strand
GCGCGCCGCCCGCTTTTCTTCGATGGGCGTTCCTGGCGTCATCGCAGCACGGACGTCGGCAAGTTCTTGTTGGACTTTGCTGATTTTCATAAGAGGTTGTTTGCCTTGAGTGCATGTGCACGTTCAGCAAGTTTTGCTAAATCTTCTTCGACAAAGCGTAGAGCAGCTTCGTGTAATATGCTTTCACTTGCATCCACGGCAATTTGCCGGGCCTTTTCAAGTTCCTCCTTGATTATTTCTGACTCGTTTTCTTGGACTGCCGCTTTTGCCTTTTTAACGTGCTCGCGAATAGCATCCGCTGCTTGTGTATTGCCTTGGCGTTCAAGCTCGTCGGCTTCTTCGTTGAGCATCTCGCAATTTTCGTTGAGCTGCGCATCCATCTCTTGTTTCGCCGCATCACTTGCTTCTTGTGCAGCGCGGCGAAGTTCATCGAGTTCTCCCTCGCTAAGTGCATTTTGCTCATTACGTTTCAGCGCATCATTCAATTGCTGATCAACTTCTTTTGCACGTTCACGAGCTGATTTCTTCTTCTTTGTCTCGACCTCCAGATCCATTTTCGTTTCTGGATTGTTGGTGTCGAGCCGGTCACCGCCCTCTTCATCGTCTTGTCCCGGCGGAGTAGGATCGATTGTGAGCCATTCCCGGCCATTCCAAATTTCGGCCCACGCATGCAGTTGGTTGCGATTTAATTCTGTTTTTCCGTTTCGCGAACCTCCTACATGAAATCCAACTGTCATGCGTGCCGGAATTCCGGCACGTCGGCAAAGAGCCGAAAAGAAAGTCGCTGCAACATCACAATCTACTTTGCGATACTGATCGATTTTTTGAAAATAAAGAGCGGGATTTTTTTTGTAGGTATAATTCTTGCTCGAATCATTTGAATATTCGAAATTTTCTTTAACAAATGCTGCGAGCTGTTGAGCCCCCAGCTCGGGTCCTGCACTTTTTGCCGCTGCAATTGCAGCATTGGTATCGGCTTTGAGATTCCCGGTAATTATGTCTTCACTATGGCGTATTTCTGGCCGTTGTTTTGCTGCCTGTAATGCAAGATGCTGGTCTTTTCGAAATTGAATTGAAATGTTTTGTGCTGTTGGGCTGCTGATATAGCTGATGCCGTGTTCGGGATCATAACGAAGATCAACATCGTATTGGGCTTGTAATGTATCCGGACAAAGTACACAGCCGCGGGGTAACGCAATTGCAGCTGTGCCGCGAATATTCATCGTCATAGTATGACTTCCACTCCCGCCTATGTGTGGATACGCAATTTTGCGCCCTGCTGCTTTCCATTCGACACTGCCTTTATTAAAGGAATCAAAAATTTTGAATCCGAGGTAGCCTTGAATTGGGGGTTCGATTATTGCCACGGGATTTTCTCGATTTTTTTCTGCATTTTCGCCGCCTTTTTTCCGCTCATCCATCGACGGTGAAAATTTGTCGTTATCTTCAGGGAGAAATTCAGGTTCTTGGGGCGGCGTAAAGCTGTTCATCTTCATAGCATTACCCATCTCTTGCATATGCTCCTTGAGCGCATCAGGCTGGTTGTCGTCTGTAGACGGCGTGTTTTGTTGCTGTTGAAGAAGTTTTTCTAGTTCTTGCCGCATGCGCTCTTTTTGTTGCTCTTGTTGCGGTTGAGGTTGTGGCTGCGGTTGGGGTCGTTGTTGTGGCTGCGGTTGTGGCCTCTGTTGCCTTCGGGTTTGCTGCAACTGTTGACGGCGTTTCCGCTCTTGCTCTTCACGCAACTTGTGCAAAATACTCCTCGCTCTTTCAAGACATTCGGCAGCTTCACGTAACTTTTCAATATTTTGCGGTGCAACGCTCCCATATTTTTCTTTTTCTTGGCGTGCGGCATGTATTCCGTGCATAAAAGTGTTACTCAAGTTTTCAACATTGGCCGAAAGTATTTTGTGTCGCCGTGTTATTTCTTTGAGCGCCAACGCTCCTCTTTGAGCGGGCAAGTATTCATTTAAAAATACATCATTCCCGTCCGAAATTTTGTGTATGCGCTCGATGTCCTGTGCAGAAGGCATCTGTTTATGCACAAACTCTCCTTCAAAATTTGGCCGGCCCATCAGCCCCAAGACGCTCCGAACAGCACGATTTGTGGCACGTGCTATGGCTTGCTCTTTCGCAGGCCAGCCCTTCGCTTCAAGAAAGTGAGGTTTTCTTTTCTCGAGCCGGCGCACCTGCTGTATTGGCGGTGTAGTTTGTAGTGCGTTCACCATAACAGAAGTCGATTAATCTCTTACTTTATAGTAGAGGTGAAATTTTTGCTCTGAATTCATCATCCAGCTGTGCTGCACGAGTTTCGTATGCAGTTATTTGAGGCGGTGTGCCGCTTGGTATATTCGTTGTTACTTGTGAACAAACTCCAGTAAGGAACGTTTGTAGCAGTTCAATAAGATTTCCATCGCGCACTTCATCTCTCTTTGTGAGAAAATTTCTCTCATCAATTGTGTTTAAGAAGGCTGCGAAAGCATCAAGAACTGTTTTGCAAATGCGCTCCGCAACAGCTGCTTGCTGCCGGATGTGGTTTTCACTCAGCTCAAGAATAATTTGCTGGTCAATTTCATACCGGTCTGCCAGCTCTTCAAGTTGAACAAGATTAATATTATCGAGTACCGGTTTCAATTGTGTTTGTGCTGCTTGGAGCAGCGATTTAATCCCGTCTACTCCATTTGTTGATGCAACAGCTACTGCATGCTTTTCTATAGTTTCTAACTGCTTCACCGTCCCATCGTGTTGATTCCTATGTGCCTCGAATAATTTTACTCCAAGGATGGGGCCTGTAGCTGCTTTTACCTCACCTTCATCAATCTGTCCTGCAGTTGTGAAAAGTTCAAAAATAGCTTCCAGCTGCTTTGCGGTTTCACCTCGGTATAGTGCATCCACTGAAGCTACCTCAAGAGCTTCTAATGTTTTTGTAAGTTCCTCGAGGGCTTGTTGGTTCAAATCAGTTTGTACGCGATGTACTGGAATTGTAATGTGATTAAACCGAACTTGTGTAGACAGCGTAGCTTCCTCTGAGGGATTAAATGCTTCCCGATAACGGTCCGCTAGTCCCGCGAGAGAAATTGGTGCAGTAAGTGGCGGCAGGGAAGTGCTTTGTTTTCGCTCTTCAGCCTCTTGTGCCGCAACTAAATTTAAAATGTCTGCAAATTTTTCTTCGATACTAGTTTTCGTTTTTGTTAATTGTGAGTGCGCTCTTTTCATAAGTTCCTGAGTTATCTCTTCGAGTGCTACTCTTGTTTGTACTTTTGATTCGACCTCCTGGTCTATTGTCTGTGTTTCGTCGTCTTGGCCTCCAAGTATATTTTTATACTGCTCAATATTATGAGGCGTTGCAGGAATGCCAATCGTTCCAAGAAATTGTACGATGATTACTTCATCATCGCGGAACTCATTTGTAGCCCTTATAAAGGCTTGGCGTGCAACGGTATGATCGATATTGAAGCCGGTATATGCTAATCCATTTTTATGCGCTATTGGGAACTGTGCTTTCCCGTCTACGTTGCGGAGAATCGCATATCTTGCTTGGGCTAAAAATTGATCGCGTACCAGCGGGGCATACTGTTCTTCTTCCCATAGATTAGGTCCCAAGAAGTAATCGCGAATTTCTCTTTTAAAGTTTGCTGCTTCTTCTGCAATAGCCTCAATACCGAGCATCAGTTCATTATTACTAAGAATGAAGGCGTAAAATTGCTCTCGAATATTTTCGGGATCGATTTCTACAGATTCACGGCTTCTCTTAACCCATTCAATACCTACATAATCGTCTTGTGCGGTTGAAGCTCCGTTAAGAACAGTTGCTTCGATTTCAACATCAGGACCACTCTGGTCTTTTTGTTGAGCAATATGGTTCTCAATAAATGTATTGAGCAGCTCTTCAGGAAATCTGCTTCTCACCGGTGTTGCCAGATTAAATTCTTGCAGCGCCACACGGTAAGAGCCCATTGCACGGTCTACATGTTTCAGGAGCTCATTTCTCTTTTGAGGGTCAGTGAGTGCAAATGCTATTTGTTCCTTAGCGACTCTTAAAAGGGCATTGAGCTGGAGCAGCATTTTATAATAATGCTGGAGGGCTTCTTTGTAAGGTATTGTGCCCTGAATGCCCTCTTTAGCAATAGTGCCTTGCAGCTGCATTCCGTTTTCTAGTGCTGCAAGTTGTTCTTCAAGATTGTCGGGAGCAATAGTTTTTGCATAATTTTTATCGAGTACACATGCTAGCGCTCTTGTGCGTACAAGGTCTTGTAATGTACCAACCGTTTGGGAACCAAGAACATCGAGGAGCGGACCGGTATTATTAAGACTGGTGATGAAATCAGCGAGAGTATTCTTGTCTTTTGCATCTGTTGTAAATGCTTCCCGTACTGTGGTGCGGAATTCTTCTACCGCTTCGGGTAATTCACCACGGAAGAGTGAACCTTCAAGCTGCTGAATGTGTGGCGCTGCTGTACGCTTGAATGTTTCGACTGCATCCCAGTCACCGCTTACAATATTTCGAGTTAAAATTCGAACATAGGCTGTTGTTGCTTGTGCATAAAGTGTTTCGCCGTTTGGTACTTGGAGTTGAATATCTCGTAATTCGCTAAGATTTCCTTCCAGCCAGATCTTTGCTTCATTGAGTTCATCTGGTTTTTTGGAGTTCTTTGCAGTATCGAAATAAGCTGTAACGTTCTGGCGGAGCTGTGCTAAGTCACTCGGCGGATTGCCCTGTGCCACGGATTCGAATTGTGGCCGTGTGCGTCGCAGTGCATCGGCGAACGCCTCATTCTCAACCTCAAGCCTGCGGAGTACAGCTTGATCTTCGCGGCTCGTGAGGGTGTCGATAGAGCCTGCAAAATCTTGCGGTTGTGGCCCCTTCATCATTAATACATGTTGGAGCTTCTCGAAGTCATCGATGCGTACAGCAATAGGGCTTGCAGGATCTTCGATTAAGCGGAGCAGTGCAACTGCCGGCAGATAACGGTTGACAGCTACTTTAGAGCGGGGACTATGCAGTTTTGAGGGCCCTTTTTTGCCAGCCATACCTCCGCCCATAGATTCTGCCCGGTCTGCTAATTGCTTTTTATACTCTTTGTAGAATCGCGCAGTCATTTGTGTCGGCCACTTGTTTTTTTTCATTCCTTCCTGAAGATATGTTAAGGCTCGTTGCATTAAGCGGATCTCTTCAAAAAGCAGCGGTTCTGTTTGCAGACCACCGTTATTATCTTTGCCGGAAAGTGCTCTTTCGAGATCTTTGTCGAGCATTTGTTCATCTGTACCATCGCGTAGTGAATCTTCAACTGTCCAATAGAGACATCCAAAGCGGTCGATAATTGCGTCCAGTTCATCGCCAAATTCTGCACGCAACTGCTCAAGAGTTTTATTTGTTGCGGCAAAAAGAGATTGAAGTCCGATGCGGTGTTCTTTGCCGCCTTCACGCAGCACACGCTCATTGAGCGCCGTCAAAAAAGCGCCGCGCAGAACTGAACCGGCATCGAGAAACTCATCGATAAATGCATATTCGAATGGTGCCAAACCCTGTTCAATCATTCTCTCGAGCTCTTTTGTAATTGCACCTGTTTTGGGATCTATATGTTCTTTAATTAAGTTTGGTCCAATAACTTCCGCAGTTCGCATATCTTTGTACGCGAGTTTCGAAAAGAGAGACGGCTCGCCGGTTTTTTCATCAATAAGCCGCTTGAGAATCAAATTAGAGATCAGTGATTTCGCCGTACCTGCCGGTCCAAGAATTAAAAGATGCTTCTTTGCAAGAAGTGCGATGATTGCTTGTTGGATAAGATCCTCACGTTCCAGAATGTGTTCATTGATTTCGCCGAAAAATGTGCCAAAGTGTTCAGCTGCAAGGCGCAGATTTCGTTCTGTAAACTCAATTTCTCCCTCGTCGTCACGCGTGTATTCATATTTATTGCGTACAGCCTCTACAAGTTCTAATTTTGGACGGGTGGTTTCGATTGCCTGTGGACCCGGCTTAATTGGGCTTGCTGCAATATGAATAAAACGGTGCACTTGCATGTTACTATTGTGCAATGGATTGAGAAGTGACTTGAGCGTGTTCATGCGATGATGGGGTATCAAATAAAAATAGGCGCTAATCTAGCACCTAATTAGATTTATGTCAAGGCTGTGTGCTTTCACTTTTTCTGGAGCTTCAGGTTAGGATCGGCCTCGATAGGCTGCCACTTCTTATATTTTGCGGGCTCTTTTTTATATAAAAAATATCCGGCGCTGGCGATCATTGCGGCATTGTCGGTACAAAATTGCAGACTGGAGCAGTAGCGAAGGCGGATTTTTTGTGCAGCTATCTCTGGGATTGCAACTTTTTCCGCTACTAATTCGCGTAACCGGCTGTTTGCAGATACGCCACCCGCTAAGTGCACTTCATTTACCTTATATATCTGGGCTGCTCGCACCAGTTTTTCTGCCAGCACGTGGCACACCACCTCCTGAAAACTCGCCGCCACATCGGCTATAAAGCGCTTGGTTCTGCGCTTGCCATAGGTCAGGTTGCGCACCGCAGTCTTGAGGCCCGAAAAGCTGAAGTTCCAGTTATAGTTGGCTTTTGTACTGTGGCCGCTCTCGACTGCCTTTTGTACGGCTTCTTTAGATTTTTTCCCCAGTGGCCACGGCTCCAAAAAAACAAGCGGCAGGGGATAGCGCGTTGGATCGCCAGCTTGAGCGGCCTTTTGAATTGAGGGGCCGCCCGGATAGGGAAGTCCCAGCATGCGCGCTACTTTATCGAATGCCTCACCCGCTGCATCGTCGAGTGTCGCGCCTAAAAAAGTATACTTTCCATGATCGTGCCAAAGTACAAGCTCGTTGTGCCCGCCCGAAGCGGTAAGAACCACTGCCGGGAATTTCGGCGCCGGAGGCAGACGCGCTCCCTCTTTTATATCCTGCGCATCCACTAAAAAATTTGCGGAGATATGTCCAGCAATGTGATTCACCGGAATCAGCGGAACATTCAAAACTTTTGCGAGTGTCATTGCTGCACTTACTCCGGTAAGCAGCGAACTTAACAGGCCGGGACCGTAGGTGACGGCAATGGCGTCGATGTCGCTTAGTTGCAGACTGCGTTGTATTCCTGGCAAGCGCGCTTTTTTGAGTGCCTCTTCAATAACCGGCACAATCCGTACCACATGCTCGCGCGCCGCAACTTCGGGCACCACGCCGCCGGTCTTTCTATGCAAATCTATCTGCGACGAAATAATATTGCTCAGCACCAGCCGGCCGTTTTTAACAACCGCAACAGAGGTCTCATCACACGAAGTTTCTATGCCAAGAATTAACATGGCCTTACTATAGAGGCAAGATTATACCGGCGTCCAGAGTTCCGGCGCTACGCTGTCATTATATGTTTTGCCAGGCCGGTTCGGTTGTACAACAACAGTACCGTCAAATCTCATCATGCCTCGCCAGTAATGACCGGTCGGCACACAATCACGCATAAAAGCTGCATCAGGAATCACATCGCAATACATGTCATTACAACGATCTTGCGAGCGTCCTGCAGGTGCGTAACTTATTCTTTCATCAATCATAAATCTTTCGCTGCCACCTGTCTTTTTGATAAGGCTGCGTATCATTCTCATATTTTTCACGAATGCATTGTGATGTTCGGGCGCAGATTCTCCTTGTACCGATAAAGTCAGCCTCGCCCCGGCTGCCGCGCTTTGCACAATTTTCAGAGTTTGCCGGTACCCTTCACGATTTGCGAGAGCTCCAATCGAGCCGTTACTGCGTGCCGAATCTACAGTGATAATAATATTTTGAAGAACGCCGGCATGCGTTAGCTGGATTATATTTTTTAGACGTTCGCTCATTTCTGGTATGTCGGCCCGTACACCATGAGAGATAAAAACTGCTCGAGACCGCTTGCCGCTCAAGTGAAAAATAGAATTCGCAAAATCAAAGAACGCATCAGAGCGGAGCGGCTCTGAATTAACCTGTGTTGTAACAAAGGTATTTGCATAATCAACTACTCTCATTGCCGATCCGCGTATATTTTCCTGCAATAAGGTTTCAATTTGTTTGCCGCTCAGTGCGCGTATTTGCAAGTCTTCTTTGCTGCGCTTTTTGTCATATGCGCCGCAGTGTTCACAATTTTCCGGGCAGCCCTGTGTAATTTCAAATAAATCGATTTTGAATGAGTCTTGAATAGTTTGAAAATGCATAAATAGGGATTAGCGGTCTGGACCGTTCACCCTACTGCGTAAAATATTTTGTAGCCAAAAAAGACGATTTTATCGCCTTCTTATGACATTTTCAGATTTGTTAATCTATCACTCTTTCCAGCTAAATTTGGAAAAATTGTGGAATTGCAGGCGCTGCATCTCTGCGATTTGTTTTGATTTCACAAGCACAGAAACGGGATAATTCGGCTCCGACGCGTCATTAAAGAGAACATAGTCACTTGCATCACTAAAAATAATCCAGCGGTTTTTAAAATTCATATTTTTTATGACATCAAATCGATTTTTAAACTTTTCAAGATCTGATTTATTGCAAAATTCGGCAAGATTCTCGCCATATGTTGTACAAATGGCATGATGCTTTGCATGTTTTGCGCGTTTGGTGCGAAATTTTTTTGCAAGTTCAACAGGACCAATGGCATCTATCCAGTTTTCAAAATCGCCAAAGTCAAAGTTAACATCGTACCGTTGCTCGGCCATAAATAAATATGCATCTGTAATTTGCGCAGGCGTATACATTACTTCAAACTCTTGGATTGATTCTCGCGGCGCATGCAAAAAAGGAGCTATCTCTTTGAGCTGGTATGCGATTTTTCCAGTTTTTAATTCTTTTCTTCTTAACTCGCCGATTAGTCCTTTAAGAGAGAGCGCTCGTATGCCATTTTCATTGCGTTCAATCATCTTCAGTGATTCTAGCTTTTGCGCAGCGTTATAGACCGAGCTTTTTTTCAAACCTAATCGTTGAACGAGTTCCCATACATTTTGTGCAGGTTTTTTTAATAATGAAATATAGAGCAGAGTTTCGATCTCCGAGAATCCGGCCCGGTTGAGCAGTTTTTCGAGTTTTTGATATAGTGCCATGGATGAGTAATAATCCTATTATTCCCGTAAAAGTCAACATGCTATCCTTGTAGTAATCACCTTCATATATATGAAACCTACCTCCATCGAAATTATTAAAACGCTCCGCAATGCAGGTTACGAGGCATATTGGGCAGGCGGGTGTGTGCGCGATATTTTGCTTGGGGTTGAGCCAAAGGATTTTGATATTGCGACTTCGGCAAAGCCGCATGAAATTTCTGCGGTGCTTACGAAGGTTATTCCTATTGGAGAGCAGTTTGGCGTTATGCTTGCAGAAGAAAATGGACACCACTTTGAAATTGCCACCTTTCGTTCGGATAGTGGATATTCTGATGGCCGTCGGCCGGATGCGGTTATGTTTACCGATGCAAAAGAAGATGCGCTGCGTCGTGACTTTACCATTAACGGTCTCTTTTACGATCCGCTGCGCGATCAAATTTTGGACTTTGTCGAAGGGCAGCGCGATCTCGATCAAAAATTAATTCGCTTTATTCGCGATCCGCACGAGCGCATTTTGGAAGATCATCTTCGCATTCTCCGCGCGATTCGCTTTAAAAATACGCTTGGATTTCAGTACCATCCCGAAACTTTTGTGGCGATTAAGCAGCACGCAAATTTGGCGGGCAATGTTTCGGCTGAGCGCATTCGTGACGAATTAAATAAGATGATTTTGCACGAATCTTTTGCCGATGCGGTTGAAGACATGGAAGACACGGGTGTGCTTGCAGAGATTTTGCCGGAGGTGCAGGCGCTTAAAGGTTTGGCCCAGCCACAAGAGTTTCACCGCGAGGGTGATGTTTTTGATCATACGCTTGGCGCGGTGCGCGCTCTTAAACCGCATGCCTCGCTCGCACTGCGTTGGGCGGTCTTTTTGCATGACATTGGAAAGAGTGAGACGTTCAAGGTTGAGGAGCGGATTCGCTATGATCATCATGCGGAGCGGGGCGGCGAAATTGTCGGGCAGATTTTTAGGCGGTTGCGCTTTTCTACGCGCGATACAAAGGCTGTGCAGTGGCTCGTGGCGCACCACATGATGCTCTACAATGTATTGGATATGGAGGTTGGTCGGCGCCGGCACTGGTTTTTGCATCCGCGCTTTTTGGATTTGCTTGAACTGAATCGTTGTGATGTTTTGGGGACCGATCCTGCAGATCTTACGACGCACGATAAAGTGCTCGCCCTCTACCGCAAAGATTTGGAGGAGATGCCGCAGGAGCCCGAGCGTCTGTTGACCGGAGAAGAGGTGATGGAGATTTTAGATATTCGTCCCGGGGAAAAAGTTGGAGAGGTATTGGAGGCGCTGCGCATGGAGCAGCTTGCAAAAAAAATAACGACAAAAGAAGAGGCGGAGGAATTTGTGCGGAAAAATGCTAACGCTTGAAGTTTATTCGCTTGGATCTTCTATGAGCAGCGTTGGCAGCGAAGACAAAAAATCCAGTGTCTCAATATTTTCATACGAGACAAAATCAAACGGTACACGGATACCATCCTCTTTTTCAATCCCCATAAGATATCGCTGGAGTACTATAAAGATTTTCGGCTGTTCACAGCGAAGATTTTGTAGTGCCGGTATATCGCAAATTGCGAGAAGATCATTTTCGAGCAACGTGCTGATAGTTGGATCTTCAAGTGTAACAACAATGCACTCGCGTGTCAGATCCTGCATGTTTGCAACAACTATCTGATTGCTCGCAAGATGTAGTCCGTTTGGAGTTTGAATTGCTGTTGGCGTTGTGATTTTTTCGCGCATGCGGGTTGCACCGGCACGCATGCCTCCATCGGGATGTTGAATAACTTGTACACTCGGCGGACGCTCGTGAATGCGCAGCGAGATTTTTTGTGCTGCTGTTTCTATTTTTTGCGTGTAGTTGAGTGCCAAAAAATCGATCACGCATTGCTGTGCTTGATGTTGATATTCAGGGCGTGTTACAACTGCCGAAAGTTCTGATAGATGTTTTTTTGTTTGAGCCATCTATCAATACTATCATATTTTTATGTTTTACGTCAATGTAAGCGTGGCCACTGTCTCTACATGAAATGTTTGCGGAAACATATCGACCGGCTGAATTTTTTTGATGCTATATCCATGTTGCAGAGCAATTTTTAAATCACGGGCGAGTGTCGTTGGATTGCACGAAACATAAATCCAATTTTTAATTTTGAATTTTAATAATGTGTGCAGTGCGCTTTCATCGATGCCGGCGCGCGGGGGGTCGGTAATCATGAGATCACTTTGTGGTGCCAGATTTGGCAAAATTTCGCGCACATCTCCGCAAATAAATTCGATTGAATCAATGTTGTTGCGCGTTGCATTCTTTTTCGCACTTTCAATGGCGTGTCTATTTAATTCTATGCCCGTTACTTGTGCGCCTTGCTGCGCAAAAAACATGCCGATGGTTCCGGTGCCGCAGAAGAGATCGAGTACATGGAGCGGCGAGTTACCGACGGTTGCACCACTGTCGGCGGCTGCACTTCGTGCATTGCTCCAATCTTCGAAATGAGCCGCCTTTAAAACCTCCCCATACAACACTTCGGCCTGTTTCGTGTTTGGCTGAAAAAAGGCTTCGGGTAGGATTTCAAAGTGGAGCGTTGTTTTGTCCACAGTCAGTGTTTCGATAATTGCGGGTTTGCCCTCTAGCAGCTGCTCGCAGTGTTTTGTTTTGCTTCCGCGTCCGCGCTGAAAACCGGTTGCATAGATTGAAGTGATCTGTGGGAAGTTTTTCTTGAGTCTTCCTGCAAAATCCTCAAGCGGTAGTTTTTCGCGGCCATTGTAAATAAGATTCACCATTATTTCTCCTGTATTTTTACCTTCGCGAACAATAAGGCTGCGAAGATGTTTTTCGTTCCGCCGGTCGTGATACGGTTCCAGATTGTGTTCGCGTGCCCATTGCCGAACGACATCAACAATATGCGGTGCTAATTCAGACATTAAGAAGCACTC
>Ga0066640_10002085_pt1 | contig 12004 bp, 10 predicted proteins | sample CryGeyCG2114_020_2_FD_59505 | JGI IMG/M metagenome (GOLD analysis project Ga0066640, IMG submission 59505) | Groundwater microbial communities from aquifer - Crystal Geyser CG11_big_fil_rev_8/21/14_0.20 | ecosystem: Environmental > Aquatic > Deep subsurface > Groundwater | place: USA: Utah... | reverse complement strand
GAGTTTGCCGCAAAAGCTAAGGAGAAAAACACTCCGGCAAAAGAAGTATCAGACGTTGAGCCTAAACAATTAGAAGCTGCAAAACAACGCAGCGATTCACAAAGGTTAGTTGAATAAAACTAACATAACTGCAAGATCAAAAGGCGAAAGGGCAAAAACTCTTTCGCTTTTTTTGTTTTATGGGAATTGCTAAATAAAGATAGATAGTTATATCTGCCTTTACCGTCCTTCCCTGAATTTATGGCTGTCATCCTGAGCAAAGCGAAGGATCTTTTGCAATTATCATTAAATAACAAGATGTTTCACTACATTCAACATGACAGAACTGCATATCTTATAAAATTTTTCTACTGATACTTTGTTACATTTTTCTTTACGAACCCCTCGCCATCTTATCCAAAACCGCATCGAGTTTTTTTAGCGTTTCAGGCATATCTACAAGTATCTCGGCCATTTCTTTGATGTGTCTTTTAAGTCTGGCCTCCACGCCTAAGTTCTCTTTTGCCCAGATTTTTATCCAACCTTCGGCCTGCTCCCACATATTAACTTGTGGGTATAACTTCTGCCCCACGCCTTCGACCAAAACCATAGTCTTTTGCAGCAACAATAATTGCGGCTGTGTTTCCATGTCGAAATCTTCAGTTATTTTAAACAACAAAGCCAATAATCTTGCAATGGAAACCTGATTAGCAGGCAAGCCCATAATCGGCTCACCAATAGCTCTACATGCCAATTGAAAATCATATATAGACTTATGCTTTGGCACATATCCCGCATCAAAATGCACCTGCGCCACGTGCATATAATCACCTGTTAAAAACCCGCGCAAAATTTCCGCAACAAATATACGAGTCTGCCTATCTAGTCTTCCCATTATGCCAAAATCAACCGGCGCTATTCGCCCCTGGGCATCTACAAATAAATTACCCGGATGAATATCAGCATGGAAAAACCCATCCCGATACGACTGATTCAAAAATGCTTTTGATAGATTTTCGGTGATTTTCTCCAGATCATGACCGGCAGCCAAAAGCGCTTTTTTATCATTGATCTGAATTCCATCAATCCATTCTATAACTAAAACTCTCTGAGAGGTATATTGCCAGTAAACTTTTGGGATATATATTTCCTCATCGTTTTTGCAGTTTTCGGCAAGCTCTGATGCTGATGCCGCCTCCAGCCTCAAATCCAGCTCTTTTTTTACAGAATCGGCCAAAACATCCACCACCTCAACAGGTTTTAGCCTCTTGCATTTTTTAAATCGCTTAAGAAAATCGGCAACAGCATAAAACAGGCTTATATCATTAGCAAATCTACGCTCGACACGCGGACGCAAGATTTTAACCGCAACTTTATGCCCCTCCTTTGTCACCGCCTTATGCACCTGAGCAATGGAAGCTGCCGCCACCGCATCCTCGCTAAATTCGCTAAAAATATCAGAGACTGACATTCCAAGCTCACGCTCAACAATCTTCTTTGCGGTTTTTGTTGAAAATGGAGCAATCCTATCTTGCAGATGAGCCAGAGTGTCGGCCAGCTTATCACCCACCACATCAGGCCGCACCGATAAGGTTTGACCGAGCTTTACAAAGCTAGGCCCAAGTTTTATCAGAGCATTCTTTATACGAAGCTCCCGCCCCTTCTTACAGAAGAAAACTCCGCTTACCAGCAAGATTACAACTATTCTGACAAGTAGCAGAGTATTTCTTATCATAACTTCCACCCACTATGTATTGCCACTACTCCGCCTGTAAGATTTGTATATGACACATTGTCAAATCCTGCTGCGGCAATCATTTTATTAAATTCATTCTGGGAAGGAAATTTTCTTATGCTTTCCACCAGATATTGATATGAATCTTTATCACCTGCCACAAATTGCCCGACATGCGGAATTATATTAAATGAATAAAAATCATATATCTTGGCAAGAACCGGATTTTCTACTTTGGAAAACTCAAGGCACATAAAACGTCCGCCTGTTTTTAAAACACGATACGCCTCAGCCAAAGCTTTATCGATATTAGTAACATTACGAATACCAAAGGCTATTGTATAATAATCATAGTAATTATCCGGTGCCGGAAGATTTTCCGCATCACCACAAACCCATTCAATATTGTCTAAAATATTTCTATCAATTGCGTTCTTGCGTCCTGCTTTTAACATTTCATGATTAATATCACAAACTGTTACATTTGCGCCTTTTGCTTTTTTCAAATAACGAAAGGCAATATCGCCCGTGCCACCTGCAACATCGAGCAGTTTTGAATCTTTCTGCGGATTGAGTTTATTTATAAAATCATCCTTCCACAGGCGGTGAACACCAGCGCTCATGAAGTCATTCATAACATCATATTTAGGTGCAACAGACGAGAATACACCCTTTACCATCGAGGCTTTTTTGTCAGAATCAACTTCCCTGTATCCGAAATGTGTTTTTTTGGTCATAATGCCTCGTGTAAAATATCAAAAGAAAATATATCTTATCCCTCAAAAATCAAAGGTTTTAATTGATATTGCCATTATTCGTTATATAAAAATATCATAAATATTAAAAAGGAAAATCAATGCCTGAATTACCAGAAGTCGAAACCGTGTGCAGAGGGCTGTCAAATACTATATTAGGTCGCAAAATAACTTTTGCCGATAACTTGCGTCCAAACTTACGAATTCCGTTTCCTGAAAATTTCGGTGCCGTATTAAAAAACAAGACTATAAAAAACATTAGCAGACGCGCCAAATATATACTTATCACTTTAGATGACGGCACTATCATAATCGCGCATCTGGGTATGAGCGGAAAAATGGTAGTATTTCCTAATTTTCAAAATGACAGGCAAAAACACGATCATGCAATATTCCAGCTAGATGACGGCAAAGAATTAATATTCAACGATCCACGCCGCTTCGGTCTTATAACATTTAGTGACACGGCCAATATTAATAAACACAAACTTATTGTAAATCTTGGTATTGAACCGTTAGAAAGTGGATTTGACGGCAAATTCTTATTTAAGAAATTCAAAAACAAAAACACTCCTATAAAAACCGCAATTATGGATGCGTCTTTAGTTGTTGGTGTCGGGAATATCTATGCGTGCGAGGCTCTTTTTCGTTCGGCAATTGCCCCCACCGCCAAATCAGGGGAAATTTCCGCCGCAAAATGCAATGAACTTGCCGGCAATATTAAAAATGTCCTTTTTGAGGCTATTGAATCAGGCGGCTCAACATTGCGCGATTATGTGGGGTCATCGGGCAAAAGCGGGTATTTCCAACACCGGTTTAAAGTATATGGACGCGAAGGAGAATCTTGCGTTTCATGTCAAAATCCAATAAAAAGGTTGAAGCAATCAGGCCGTTCGAGTTTTTATTGCGCCAATTGTCAGAAATAAAAGGGATAATTCTTGTGCGAATCGTATTATTAACAATTTTATTGCTTATGACCGCCTGCGCCAATGGCGTTGATATTGCGTCCCTGCCCAAAGAATTGCCCGGCACGGCAAAACAGAAATATTTAGTAGGAACGGAAGATGTGCCACTATATTTCGGCTTTACGCCAACAGAAGAAGGCAATGTATCATACGATTCTACCGATGGGCGTATAATTGACGGAAGTTTTGTTAGCACAACGGAAAAAGCATCTGATGTACGAAAATTTTATGAAGAAAGCCTGCCACAATTAGGTTGGCAGAAAATGCAATATCAGCTATATAAACGCGACGGTGAGATATTGCGCTTAAATATTCTGGAAAAAGACAACAAAACTCATCTTAAATTTTCAATAAGACCATATTTATAATGTTTACAAGCCCACAAAACACAAAACTACAAGACACATTACTTACCAATGCTCGCATAATCGATCCTGAATCAGGGTTTGATGAGCATGGCTCATTGCTTATAAAAGACGGCAGAATAGCTGACTTTGGTGCGCATTTAGTTGCCAATCCACCTGAGGCGGCTGAAGTTATAGATTGCAACAATCACATTTTATCACCGGGCTTACTTGATATTCAAGTGCATTTTAGAACCCCCGGACAAGAACATAAGGAAGATATAATAACAGGAAGCAAATCATCTGCCGCAGGTGGTGTTACAACCTCAGTTTGCATGGCTAATACCACCCCGACCATTGATAATGTCGCGGTTCTAGACGAGTTGCATCAGATTGTTAAAGATAACTCTTATGTCAATATTTTCAGTTATGCTTCGATCACCACAGGATTAAAAGGCGATACTCTGGTCGATATGGACGCATTAAAAAATGCAGGCGCAATAGGCTTTAGCAACGACGGACTACCCGTGATGAATTCACTAACTATGCGCCGTGCCATGGAAAAAGCGGCAGAGCTTGGTATTTTAATCGCCCAACACGCAGAAGATTCAAACCTTTCTGATGGCGGTTGCATGAACGAAGGAAAGGTTTCAAAGCAACTGGGTCTAAAAGGAGTTCCCAACGCTTCTGAGGCTATAATTGTTGAGCGTGACCTGCTACTACTTGAGCTTACAGGAGGGCATTATCACGTCTTGCACATTTCAACCCATCAGGCAATAGATGCCGTAAGACGAGCTAAGGCAAAAGGCCTAAATGTTACATGCGAGGCAGCACCACATCATTTTGCCCTTACCGATGAAGCAGTTATCAAATGGGATAGCCTTGCTAAAATGAATCCGCCTCTTCGCGCCGAACAAGACAGGGTTGCTATTATTGAGGGATTAAAAGACGGCACAATTGATGTTATAGCTACCGACCACGCCCCTCATGATCCTGAATCTAAATGTGTTCATATTTCCGATGCGGCATTTGGCATTGTCGGGCTAGAAACTATGCTACCTTTGTCACTGGCCTTATATCATAATGGCACCTTATCTTTATCTGACGTGCTAGGGAAAATGACCCATAAAGCAGCCGATGTCATCGGCAAGCCACTCGGGCGCATCAAAAAAGGTGCTGTTGCTGATCTTACGCTAATCGACCTCGATACTAAATGGACGATAAGACCTGAAGAATTCAGCAGTAAATCGAAAAACTCACCATTTGACGGCTACCAAGTTCAAGGCCGCGCAATACGCACTATTGTGGGCGGAAAAACGGTCTTTGCGCTAGATTAAATCTTCTTCGCTAAAATCTTCCTTGCGATTGCAAAAATGGCATTTTATAGAAATTACGCCTTTTACCTGAATAGATTTTATATCATCCCTTGAAAGACCGATGAGAGAATTTTGCATACGCTGCCTTGAGCAACGGCATTTTGCCTGCAATTTTTGCGGTTCAAACACCCTTACGCCATCTTCATGGAATAATCTGAATAACAATGTATTAGGCTCTAATTTATCATCTATAAGTTCTTTTTCAGTAACGCTCTGAAGAAGTATGTTAGCAGTATTCCACTCCTCTTCACGTTCTCTGGTTTGTTTTCTTTTCTTGCCGCCTTCATCAGGCACATGTTGCAACAATATACCTCCGGCATGCCACTTTTTATTTATCTGGCCGGATGCCACCTCAATTGCCACCGTCATCTGGTCTGAGCTATGAAAATAATTTGTAATACACTCAGTCAGGCTTTTTCCTTCTAAAGGAACTATCGCCTGATAAGGCCTTTCATTCTCATTTTCAATAGTAATTACAATATGCCCCTTGCCCATCACATCAAGCAAACTTATATTTTCTCCTGCATTTACTTTTTTTAAAGCCGCTCTGTCTGCGATATTTACATATCCTCGCAAGTCACCATTTGCTCTATAATCTGCTGACAGAAAACTTACAGCGCCATCACCTTGCACCTGAATAGAGACCATGCCACGTAATTTTAGCATTGAACCTATCATAGTGACCAAAACAAGAAGCTCACCCAGCATTTTTGAGGTTTTTACAGGGTATTTATGTTTGCTTAAAATATTATGGGCTTCTTCATTGAGGCGTACGAAACGACCACGAATACCCGATTCTTCCAGTGCGAATGGCAAAACCACATTCTTTAATAATTCGTTCTTATTAGCTGCGGGCTGAAATTCCATATGAGTATCATTTTAGCATAAAAGACAGGTACTAATAACAATAATATTGCGATAATCAAGCATTATTCATTGCGTATAATGTGATATTGGGTTATTTATCATGCTCTTTGAAAGAGCAATGGAGGGGTGGCCGAGTGGCTGAAGGCGCACGCTTGGAAAGCGTGTATGCGGGCAACCGTATCGTGGGTTCGAATCCCATCCCCTCCGCCAGCTCCGCCAAAACCTAATCGTTAATCAACGCACCCCCAAGGCAGCTCTTCGCTATTTTGTATCCTTTTTATTTTTAGAATCAGGTGCAATCTTGCAAACAACTTTATTGCCCTTACCTATATATTCAATGGAATGAAAACTGGTCATTTTTGAGATTGCTATGCCCCTGCCATTGGGTAATGTTGCTCTTGCACGGCTTATTGCCATAAAAGGTTCGGGGTCAAAGCCTTTTCCCATATCTTCTATGATAATTTCTATCATGTCTTTTTTTCGTTCAAAAGATAAGTGCGCTTGCTTATCTTTAAATTCTTTGTGCTTTAGTCGTTTTTCAATTTCTTCAATCCAGCAATCTGCGATCATCATTTGGGTTTTTTCTTCAAACTTAATACCTAAATTTCCATGCTCTACAGCGTTCATCATAAGCTCCTTTATTCCGAATAATGCTTCATCAGGGTTATAGCAGAAATTAGAGACAAGATAGGCGAGGCTTGAGACATCTTCTAAAGTTTTAAATTTAAACTTACCCATTTCAATGAGGCTATATGTTTGGTAAACGGCATTCGCTTTATTGATGGCCAATCTTGTTTTTTTACTGTCACGAATGGCGCTTTTGACGAGAGCTAAAAGCACATTAATCTCAAAGGGCTTGGTAAGATAATAATACACACCTGCGTCAATACCCTCTTGTGTTTCTTTTGAGGATGCCGCTGCCGTTTGCATTATCACCGGAATATCTTTTAAGTTATCGTCCGCTTTAATTTTTGCCAGAGCTTTCATGCCATCCATATTTGGCATCATGCGATCGAGTAAAATAACATCAAAGTTATGATCGTTTTTTAATATATCAATAGCTATTTTGCCATCTTGCGCTTTTACGGCTTCATAGCCATTATTTTCCAGATCACCGACAAGAAGTTTAAGGTTAAATTCTTCATCGTCTACTACTAATATTCTTTGTTTTTTCTGAGCCATACCTTATTTGCCTTTTGGTTTGATCGGAATTATAAATGTAAAAATCGAACCTTCTTTTTTATTATTTTCTGCCCATATTTTACCATTATGTAAAGTGATTATTTCACGGCATATAGAAAGCCCAAGGCCGGTTCCGCCTGCCCCTGTTTTTGTCTTGCTGCTTTGTAGGAATTTATCGAATACAACTTCTAATTCGCCTTGCGGTATTCCTACTCCATGGTCTAAAATGCTAACGGACACGGCATTTTTTCTGCCAATCTTTGTGTTTTTTATCTCAATATCAATTTTTTTGCCTTTTTCCGTAAATTTAATCGCATTCGATAGAAGATTTACTATAACTTGAATAATTTTATCCTTATCAACCACCGCATCGATAGATCCGGCATCTGATTTTACGCTAACTTTAAGATTCTTTGCTTTAATTAGGCTGTCTAATTCTTTTATTGAATGCTCTGCAAGTTGCACAATATCGGCTTCTTTGTAATTTAACACAACTTTTTTTTCCTCAAGTTTAGACAAATCAAGCAGGTTATTAACGAGCTTAAGAAGCCTGTTCCCACTTGTTTTTATATCTGAGAAAAATTCTTTTAAGCGCTCATCTTCCGCACGCTCTAACCCTTGCCTTGAAAACCCTAAAATAGCGTGCATAGGGGTTCTAAGCTCATGCGACATGTTGGATAGAAAGTCTGATTTTGCTTTGTTAGCGTATTCTGCCTGCTCTTTTGCTTGCCTTAGATCTTTAGTCCGTTCTTCCACAAGATTTTCCAGGTTCTTCTGGTAGGATAAAATTTCATTTTCCGCTACTTTTTGCGCTGTTATGTCTTCAATAAACGACCATATAAACTCCTCACCTTTATAATTTTTAATCTTCACCCCCCTTAGAAGCACAGGAACTTCGTGTCCATCCTTATGTATATAGTGCTTTTGATAAGGTCCATATTCACCTTTTTTATTTAAGCTTTTTAATTGTTCTGATTCTTGTTTAGCATAGCGTTTTGGCGTAATATCCCAATATGAAAGGTTGTGGCACTGCCGTTGTGTGTATCCGATAATATCCCCATAGGATTTGTTTACTTCTAAAAGCACGCCATCCTTATCACATAACGCCATACCGATTGGTGATGTTTCAAAAACACTTCTGAACTTATCTTCGTTTGACCGTAGAAGTTTTTGAGCCTCTTCTTTTTCAGTAACATCCCTTACCATACCTAAGAAAATAGTTTCATTTTTCAGTTTTATTTCGCTAATAGCAAGGTCCATAGGGAATAATTCGCCGCTCTTACGCCTCCCTGTTACGGTGCGGTCATAGCCTATGATTTTCTTTTCGCCGGTTTTTAAGTAATTTTTTAAATAACTATCATGCGAACTTTTATCAGGTTCCGGCATTAAAAACTTAACATTTTTACCGATAGCTTCTTTTTTATTATAGCCGAAAATATTCTCAGCGGCTTTGTTGAAAGTTTGAATCCTACCTTTTGTGTCTATGATTATAGCCCCATCAACAGCGCCTTCTATTATAGACCGTATTTTTATGTTTTGTTCATTAAACTTGTGCAATGTCTTATTCAGTATATTTGACATTACTCCAATTTCATCATTGCGCTTAGATAATTCAGTAATAGATATTTCCGCCTCTTCATCTACGGTGTTGCCGAGTTGTCGTGCAAAATCTGTTATTTTAATAATTGGCTTTGAAATATGCCTTGATAACAACCAAGCGATAAAACTTGAGAAAATAATTAGAATGACTAGTAAAACTGCCGTTGTACTCTTAATCTTATTGCGAGTGGTAAAAACTTTTTCTTCGTCGCTAACTAAGGCAACTCCAATAAATTTACTATTGATATCATTAAAAGGTATCTTAAAAAATATGATCACATCACCATCGTGCCAATAGAGTTTGTATTTATCGCTATTAGCCTCACCTTCACCAAGGTTATATTCTTGTTGTAAGGCCGGATAACTATCGGGTAAAAACATGGAGTGGTAGTGTTCTTCATGTATTAAGTCATGGTGGTCATACCCCGAGCCTTGATCGGCCAGTATATTTCCCTTGTGGTCAGTAATGAATATTTTTTTATTATCTTTACCTGCCCCTAAAACCTCAAGGATTTCATTAAAATTGATATTAATAACGATTATGCCGAATAGCTTATTATTGGCATCATATATCGGGGTTGCAAGGCGTAGGACATAAGTTATCGGCTGCGCGAAAACGTCATTTTCTCTATTGGGAGTAACATCGGATAGGTAAATATCTCCTTTTTTAAGTTTGATCGCCTCTTTAAAATATTTTTCCTGGCTCTTATTTTGAAGTCGTTCGGCTGAAATTACGCCATCTTTCTTTTCAACTCGCACTATTTCATCGCCATTAGCAGCAATATATCTCACTTGAAGATAGTTTTTTCTTTCCTTAACAATGTTCTCAAAAATAACTTCAAGTCTTTTTTTCCACTGTTCTTCCGTGGAGTTTGCTTTGACATCAAACCCCTTGCCCTGTTTTGCCCTAATAATACCATCTATTGGATCTAAATTAGCCAGAAAGCGTAATTCCTGCTTGGTAATATCGACACCTTCTTGCAGGATGATTTTTTCTAGAATAACATCATTAGAGTAATTCTCAATTTGCTGCTCCAATATTATTGAGTAATTAGATTTATATATAACAAAAGCAGTAATCGACGTTGCTATAACTGCCACAGCTATCACAAGAAGATTAATTTTTGCTACTATACCCAGCTTCATAGATGAGCCTCTTACATTCGTGAGAATTCATTATAATATATAAATACGAATAAAGAGTTAATGGATGTGTGCATAGTCCTATATTCTTGAGCTATTGACATTATGTGCGCTTTTAGCACAGCAGAGAAACATTTACGCAGAAATCCGGATGCTTTGTAACAGCTTAACAGGCACTACTGCCTATAAATACAGGCGATCGTAAGATCATCTTCGAGCGATGCGTGCATATGCGAGTAAAATTTTTTTAACAGTGAATTTAGGCATTTATGAGCACCATATTTTCCTATATTTAAAGATCCTAACAGCTCTTCTTCGTCGAGAAATTTTCTATCCTTGTTAGCTGTTTCCACTAAGGCGTCGCTAAATAATATTAAAGTGTCTTTTGGAAGAAATTCTATTTGGTTTGTATCATATTGGGCATCTTCTATTATACCTAATGGCAGACCTTTCGTTTTTATTATTGAGATATCCCCCGTTTCTTTTTTAAGGATTGATGGCATAGAACCGGCAGACGAGTATGTTACAGAGTTATCTTTTATATTTATTCTTGCGTAGAACATTGTGGCGAACTGCCCTCTTTCAACTATATTAAATAATTGATTGCTCAACCTAGACAACAACATGCCTGGCGAGAGGGTATATAATTCTTTATCCTGCATCATCGAATCAAGACGCAATGTATTAACAGCCGAAATCATATCATGGCCTGAAAAATCTACAATATAGACTGCAAGCTCAGTGTCTGAGATGGTTTTCACCCCCCAGAAGTCTCCACCCATTTTACCGCATGCTTCATAATGAGCCGCTATTTCTATGTTAAACTTTTCTTTTATATCTTTAATTTTATTCTCGGAGGGTAAAATACTTCTCTGCATTGCATCTACAGAGTTACTTAAATCATTCTCTTGGCTGGAAACAGACCAACAAAGCACAAGCTGGCGTTTTTTATTGTTAAAATCAGCAATATTAATTTTTAGATCTAAAAATTTATATCCTATTTTTACAGTGCTACTAAATGGTAAGTTCGAACTATCAGCTAATATATTGCGTATATATTTAGAATTCTTATGGAAAATATCAATGTTATGTCCAACAAGCTTATTTATATCAACCTCACTTGGGAGAATCCAACTTTCTTTAGTTAGTAAATCTACCGTTGCATTATTAACATATGTAATGACCAAGTCATCTTGATTGCAGGCCACAATAGCAATAGGTAAAGAGTCATATCTATTCATATTAATATCTTAAAGTTTTAAATATAGTCTATCTCGCATAGAACAAATGATGATTTTCACTTCAGTAGTCAACTACTTAATGAAGCAAAAACACCTTGTCAGATGTCCGGGTATTGATACGCTAGTACGAGTCTTTTTCGTGCTTTGATTGTACCTAATTTGCATGGTACACCCTACAATTATGGTAGGGTCAAGCGGTTTTTCTTTATTTGAATTTAAGGTAAATTTATGTTTCAAAACAATAATATATATGTATATACCTAATATTATAGTTAGATTTTAGTAAGAGAAAAAAGCAGCATATAGATATGAAAAGAAGTGAAGTTTCGAAGTACTTAGGCATACATAAAAATACAATTTTATATTATGAAAAATGTGGGCTAATAAAGCCAAAAAGAAGTGCTAATGGCTATAGAGAGTATGCCAAAGAGGATATGATTAAGCTGGCATTCGCAAAAAAAATGCTAGATGGAGGTGTACCCTCATCCTTGATTAAGAAAGCGCTTACAACCTATTCTGCATGGAAATATAACCGCAGTATTGATGATTGCAAAAAAACTTTTTTAGGAGTTGAATCTATAGCGCTCACGATAGAAGAGGAAATAGAGGAAAAAAAACGCCTTGCTTCAACTCTGCGAGAAAATATAAATTCTTTTAATTGCACATGCACGGAGAGGTGCAACTTACTAGACGCTGATTCTGATGCAGACTGCCCCCTTATAAATCTTGTTGAAAGACGAGATGTCTGATTTTTTAAGGCATGTATACGCCTGTTTTGTTTAGTCATCACAGTTCTTACACCCCATATAAGCAATCGC
>Ga0066640_10002084_pt1 | contig 12005 bp, 9 predicted proteins | sample CryGeyCG2114_020_2_FD_59505 | JGI IMG/M metagenome (GOLD analysis project Ga0066640, IMG submission 59505) | Groundwater microbial communities from aquifer - Crystal Geyser CG11_big_fil_rev_8/21/14_0.20 | ecosystem: Environmental > Aquatic > Deep subsurface > Groundwater | place: USA: Utah... | reverse complement strand
ACTGCTGCCACAAGAATCATGGCGATGAATATAATCAATGTTCCCATTCCCATCTCTGCCTTTCGTTGCCAATGCACCCCATATCACCTCAATTGGTTTACCAGTTCCATTTCGACAAATACTGCCATTAACTACCATTATACTATACTGCTCTACTCTGGCACACGTGGTATATATACTTTTTGGTTTTCAAGCGATAGAGCGATACCTTGGATATGCCTTCGTACTGGTCCAATTGACAAATGAATTTACCAATGTGTCCATCGTGGTATTCGCTTTTGAGAACCTGTTGCAGAATAGTGTCCTGACAATGGGCTCTGCGCTATCCAAGCATGCTGCCAAATCCCGGGATGATGTTTTGCGTTGCTGCGGGGATGACGACGCTCAGTACTGCGCCTATCCAGAGCATGAAGACCAAATCTATGAAACTCGCGGATAACATACCGCCGTCTACCAACTTCACAATGACGCTAGAGATGACGCTGTGTACGATAATAAGGATGCCGATGAGCAGCAGGACCCTGTCCATATTCGTTGCGGCAAGGTTCGGCGAGATGCCTCCGAGCACATCCTGCATATTGCTCGCTCCTTGCATGGGCGAGGAAAAGACTCCTCCGATGATTTCTGAAATTTTTGCTGTGACATAGATGGACGCGGAGAACCCGACCAGCGACCCATACAGGGCGCCTTTGAGGCCTGATGCGAGCTGCAGTCGCTGCATGCGCAAGGATACAAGCCTCTGAAAGTTCCTGCTGACTATCTCTCCCACCTTCTCTCCATCGCCTCCGAGGTAGATGGATTCGCTGAAAATCTTGCTGAAGTGCTGGATAAGGTGGCTTCCGGACTCTCCTGCGAAAAACAGCCAGCATTCGAATTTCTCAGATCCGACACGAAGCCTGCGATACAGATTGTGCATCATATCATTGATGGGTCCGAAGTCGTGCACCAGGATGATTTTCAGGCTGCTGAGCATCGCGCCATTACGCGCGCGTACAGCTGAACCAAGTGATCTGACAAAAGCCGGAAAGAAGGTGTCTCGGCGGAGTACATCCTGCTCTTCCCGCGTGGCCAGCCATCCTGGAATAATCAACGGTGTCGCACCAATAGCGACGCCGACCAGGAATGGCAGTCGGGTAAAAAATACAAGAATTATCAGCAGTATGGCTGAGATGGGCGCTGTTATCAGGACTGTCAGACGCACTTTTCGCATGCCGGGGTCTTTGACTTGCAGGTTATGGCAGATCTTGTCAGCAGGAACGAGCGCTTTGACCAGGAACAATATGACGCCGTCGATGACGACGATGGTGAGGATGGCGTACTGAGCAATGACTTCCAGACTGATGCCCATGAGTAGTGGCATCAGCAAAGAGATGCTGAGCATGAACGCTATAGCCACGGTCAGCGAGGTGAACAGGCTTTCTATCATCCTGATGCTTTCCAGGCTTTTCTTGTACTCTAGCTCATACGCGTCCATGACCGCGTCCTGTTCTTCCAGCAGGAATGTTTCGATGTCCTGGCCAAAGTCCATGGCGACCGCGAAGCGGTCAAGAAAATCCGCGAATGCCTCGCTTGGTGAGAGCGCGCCAATCCGCTTGCATGTTTTGGGAAACCCCATGGTCCATTTCTTGGCGAGATAGAAAATTTTTTCCGCTATCTTGGATATCTCGCCAAACGCGCGCTTGCTGGCTATAAGGCGGAACAACACGGTCCTGTTGATTTTCATGGTGCTGACTGTGCCAGCGTAGGTGATGAAGAAATGCAAGTTGCCGTCAATGTCTGTTTTCTTGTTGAGAAACAGACCAAATGGATAGACAATCATGAACAATGTGCCAAGGACGAGAGGTATTGCTGCCAGGGAGCGGGTGATGGGAATGAACGCGAATACGACAGCGCAGGCGATACTGGTGCCCAGCGTGGGTAGGGCGAACTTGAGCAGATATTCTGACACGGACAGATACCCTAAAGTCGCTATTGCTCTGGAAAGGTTGAATCGTTTCATGAGGGCTCACTGCTCTTGTCCGCCGCCTGGTGGTTTCGCGCAATACATCGCGGCGTTGAGGGGAATCTTACCAAGCTTCCTCTTCGGGGGCGGGTCTAGAGGGGACTAGACCTTGAAGGGGAGCGCTTTGACGCCCCCGAAGTGGTAGAGCTTGGTGATCTTCCAGACATCGTAATAATTGAATATCTTCTCTTCTACCATACGCCTGATGATGTTCGCGCGCAATGTCAGTTCATCGTATATCTTCCTTGGATCAGCGTAGCCCTGGGCCATGGCTATCTTCTGCTCGAGGATGTAGCTGTTGAACATGCCCCGAAAGTTGTGCACATCGTCCTGCGCGTTCCAGTCAAAGACGGTCCTGGTAATCATTTTCTTGAGGGGCTCATAGTAGCGCTCGATCTCCGTGAGGCTGACAATGCGCCTTGCCATACTGCCATGCAGGCGGATAGCGAGCTGGATGAGCACCAGGTTGAGGTTGTCAACAAACGTGATGGGGACACTAATGGGATGGCCCGTGATACGCTGTATCATACTGGTGGGACTTGCCGCGTGAAACGTGCTGAGTACGGGGTGGCCTGTCTGCATGGCCTGGAAGGCGATACTGCCTTCTTTTCCGCGGATCTCTCCCACAATGATGTAGTTGGGGCGTGACCTGAGGGCCGCGGCCAGCAAGTCATCGTAGGTGACATCAGAGCTTTTTCCGGCTTCCCTGGTGAGCAGGTGCTGCCACACATCATGGGGCAGCTTGACTTCTGGTGTGTTCTCTACACTGTAGACTTTGTCGTCTGGTTTGATGAAGGTGCAGATGGCGTTGAGTGTGGTGGTCTTGCCTGAGGCGGTCTCTCCGCAGATGAACATGTTCATGCCGTTTTCCAGGGCGATCCAAAGGTATGCGCCCAGTTCGGCGCTCATGGTGCCCCAATTGACGATCTGCGGAACGCTGGTGGGTACATCGGAAAACTTACGCAATGTGAAGCTGCTGCCTTCCAGGCTGATGTCTCTGCCGTAGATGAAGTTGGCGCGGCTGCCATCGGGCATCATGGCGTCTACCACGCTATGGGCGTCTGATGTTGGGCGCTCGACGCGCTCGGACACCTCGACGATATAGCGGTTGAGCTCCAGATCATCACGGAAGATGACGCTGGTGTAGACCAGGCCGAAGATCTTATGGACGGTCTTGATGGCGCCAACACCCGTGCAGTGGACGTCCTCCAGATACGGGTCTTTGAGGATGGGATCAATCTTGTGAAATCCTATCCTGTTGCGTATCAGGAAGTACTTGATGAGCTCGAACTGCTGAGGGGTCATGACTACTTTGCTGCTCAATCCTGCTTTAGCGCCGCTTTCTGTGACCTGGCAGACCTTCTGGAGCAGCTCTATCAGGATCGGCTCGATTTTGTCCAGTTTTTCCGGGACTGGCAGGCTATGGGCTATCTCGATGAGCTTGTCCATGACCCTCTCAAAGAGCTTCTCGTCTTCAGGCTCCATGACTGGCTCAATGGCATAGTACTGGACCTGTCCGAATTCGTTCTTGTAGATGTGGATGAAAATAGGATCCCCCACTGGATAGATGAGGTTGGGCATCTTCATGCTCTTCATTTCCCGGCCCAGTTCAGGGTAAAACTCAGGTACTCCTCTCTCAGCGGCAATAGACTTGAGATATTTTTCTACATGAGGAAACTTCTTGCGAGCTTCGTCCAGATTCTTTGTGATGACTTTTTCCATGCCCACTACCCTGCCATGATGCCCGTCTGCGGCTCAGCTTGCGCTGGTGATTTCCATGACAATGCCGACTCCTGCCCTGACGCGAAACGCGATGTTCTCCTCCACATCAGATACCGCCCCGTTGAAGCGTTCTACTCTGATGAGTTTGGTCACCGTGCCAAAGCGCTCTACCGTGCCCAATTTCATATACACTTCTGAGACGCTCTTGAGCAAGGTCGAGTAGGTGTTGTCATATTGCTCAGGGTCGATGGTGAAGATGATGCTCTTGTCCTGGCTGGTGACTTTGCGAAAGAACTTGATGACCTCAAAGGCCTCCTTGAGCGACACATCATCAGGCACTATCCACCCATTCAGGGAATCGAAGATGATGACGTCGCTGTGAAACAGCTCTTCCATGCGTAGCCGTGAAAGAACGCTCCTGCCCACGTTAGTATCACCTACATACGGGAAGACTGACACGAAATTCAGCTGGCCGGTGACCAGCGCGTCATTGATATCGTATTGCAATGATTTCATCTGATTGACGAAGCTCGGCAATGACAGCTCGGTGCTGACATAGGTGACTGAGACGCCGTGGCATACCAGACCATAGCAGAAGCGCTGGGCGATGATGCTCTTGCCAAGCGCGTTGCGGCCTTCAACTAGCATAAAACCATTCTTTGGCAAGCCTCCGCCGAACTTGTTGTGCAGTTCATCCTTGCGGATGCGGATGGGGAATACTCCTGAGGGTGCGGCAATCTGACTTGGATCCGGAACCTGTAATGCTGCTTCTGCCATGGGATTGTTGCCGCTCTATTGATTATGGGCTGATTGGTGGCGGACTCTTCGTGCCCCTGTCGCCTATTGAAGGTTGGACGTGGAAAACTTCACGGTCGGGATTCCGCGCCTCCCGACTGAAATCATCATCATGCGATACTAAAACTGTCAAGATCCTTTCCTCCATACTGCGTGGTCACCGTGACCGTGTGGGTACCCGCGCCGATATGATCATAGACAATGGCCTGGGCGCTCTCATCAGGGTCCCAGATGCCCGGATTGACCAGTTCGGTGTCATTGAGCACGGAGAGGTTTCGGGCGGTCGTATTGCGTAGGTAGCGTAGTCCATCAATGAACACGTCTGTCAGATTGACCGTGAGCTTGGTCTTGCCGCTGTTAAGGATGGTGATCGTAGTATAGTTATGGGTCGTATTGTAATTCACATTAGTGATGGTTATATCTGTCTTAAGATTGCTGGCCATCAGATCCTGACGAACACCAAGCGCTGCGCCTGATTCCGTTATATAGCCTTTGAAAAGGATGGCGACCGTGGTCGTCACGGAGAGTAGTGCGATAAAGAGAATCAGGTGCGATGCCACATTGCCGAATCCCATCCTCAGGTCCCTCTCGTCATGTTCATTGTGTTCATCTGCCCGAGCCCTGCAAAAGCGGTTATTCGGTAATCCCAAATAAGCAGACCAATGGCTTATATATTTTTCGGTTTTACCGAATTACTGGAGAAAACCTTATATAGCCAATCATCACCCACCGCTGTATGGAAGGCTGCGTCTCCTACAATCGCAAGAGCTTCGAGCTGCTGGATTTCCTGCCTTCAGACATGGACGCAGGGCTGAAAAGCACTATCAACCAGTATTGGCACCAGCGCATTGCCCGTGAGATTCTCATAGCGCTCAGTAGCGCCGAGGAGATACCCATGTCGCAGCTGCGCGACCAGATAGGTCACAGCGCATCGACGCTACATGAGAATATCAAGCGTCTACAGGAAGTGGGTCTCATTGAGGCTGAGATGAGCTTCAAGGGCAACAAGCAGCTGCTGCTGCGGCCACGCGTCATCTTTGTGTCAGACAATCCGAAGGTGGCGGCCGCGTTCCAGAAATTCTTTCAGGGACTGTTTATTGACACCAATGCCACTAAGATTGTCCTCGCGTTCCTCAACGAGAACCCTGACAAATTCTTCACCTCAGCGGAAATAAGCTCAAGGACCAATATGCCAAAGACGCAGGTGGAAATAGCGCTCTCAAACTTGGAATCCCCGATTACGCGCGCCTACTCAACGTTCTACCGCTCCGCACCATTTGAGAAGCAGATTAGCTATCGCATCCGTAAATGAGTCGATATTCTGTGAGTGAGTGGATTGTTTTTATCTAGATTGCCACTGCATCGTCGATTATGTGGTCTCTCATCGATTATGTCATCTGCTATCGTCTCTTTAGCAAGTTTACAGCATACCGCCCCGGGCATGCTTAGAGCATACCGCGAAGCAATGACATGTCCTGCGCGAGCATCTGGAGCATGTGAGCCGCGTCTCGAGCACCAGCTATGCTTTGAGCGAGGTCAGGCATAGCCAGAACGCCTCCTACCCACAAGGAAAAGTCATTTCGCTGTCCGGTGACATGATGTTGAAACGCTTCAGGCCTCATGCTGCCAAGCCCATGGGCTAATTCCAGGAGATTGCGCACGCATATCCTGTCACAGGTCCAGAACGCGCGCTCGGGAGCCGCTTCTTCGAGCAGTCGCATGACCTGCCGGAGGAATTCCTGCTGCTGCTGGCGAGGTACTGATAGATCAACAATGCTGGTGGCATTGGCCCAGGGGTTTTGGCCTTGAAGCACCTGTAGGACCAGGGTGGACCTGTTGTTGATCGCCAACAGCGCTGCCTGCCTTGTTGTGGTGCTTTCAAGTGCTCTTCCCAGTCCTGGCAGATGCAAGCTATTAGACACCCAGGATGAAAAATCGCCGTGTTGCTGGTGGCCTTGGTATGTTGCCTCATCCAAAGACTGGATGCACTGCGCCAGTTCCAGCACATTGCGGACACAGGTGCCATTGACCGTCCAGAATGCGTGCTCCTGCGATGTCTCGTGCAGCAGCAAGAGCAGTTCTTGAATAAAGCGTTTCTGCTGCTCCGCTGGCAGCCGGGGAAGCAGCAACTGCAACTCCTTTGCGACAGCCTCTTGCTGGCGTAGCTCCTGCATGGTACGGTCCAGCAGAGCATTGCGCTCTTCCTCTGGCAGTTTGGCCAACAGACGGGTAAGGGTTTCATTGTCGCTGGCGGGGTTTGCTGCAGCGCCAGCCGCAACGGTCGTAGGTTGCCCGAACACAGGAGGAGTAGGCACCTGCACTGCGGCAGCAGTGATAGGCATTGGTTGCGTTGTAGCCTGAGGCGCAGGTGGCATCCCAGAAGGCGCACCTGTTTCGTTACTCGTCGTGGATTGCGAAGTGAGGGACTCTTTAGGTCGAAGGTCGCCCGCTCTTCCAATCATGGTCTGGTTGCTGGTCATGGATTCCATTATTTCGGATGCGCCAGATGTATTGACCGTGGTGGAAGGATTCCTTGGCGTATCCTGATCTTGCAGCACACGGGGTATCTCGGGCATCACCGATATGGGTTGCGGCGCAGACTTCGGCGTATCTGCTGTCAGGTTATCAGCAGCTGTCGCAATGCTCGTCTCCGAGCCCTCGTCAGCATCAGGTGCAGTCCTTGATGCCTTATCGATATCAGGATTTCCAGCAACTCCTGCAACCACCGGCTCGACTGAAGCTGTAGGTCCGCTGATTTCTTTGGCGTGCAGGGATGCGATGGCATCCTCCAATTTGGGAATGGCTATCTCCTCTGATGTATGCTCGACAGGATGCGCTTTTTGTGGAGAGCCGCCTAGTAGGTCCTTAGCGCCCCTGACAAATTCCTCTGACCTCTGAGCGCTATGTGCAGTGATGGCCGCCTCCTGGGTCTGTTTTGTGATGGAATCTTCGATACTGATAGACGCTGTTCCTGTCGATCCACCTGCTCCCGACGCATTGTTACCAGGCACGTGTATGCCTTCTTGCGGAGGCGCTGCACTAGCCTGCTGCCGCTGCTCAGCTGAGTGATTGGCGCTGCTGTGCCCATTGGTCTGCTCATCCACGAAGGGATTGAATTTATTCGTTATGAGTTCATACAGTCTGGTGAATTTTTCCAAAGAAGCCTCTATCTTGTCGATGCTCTTGAACTTCTCCTGCAGCGACACCATGTCAATATCACCGCTGCTTTGCTTGGCCGCATCATTGACCTTCTTTTCCAGCGCTGCGACTTTGTCGTTCAGCGTATCATGAAGTTCCTTCAACTGGTCTTCTATCACTTGTAGTAATTGCTCTTCATGACCAGAACTCTCTTCCTGTTCATCAGCAGGAGCATCCGCAGTCTCTCCGGATGCAGCTTCAGCAGGGGCTTTGGCGTCCACTGCAGGCGCGCCAGGCACAGCTCCCGCAGGTCGTGCTTCTGGTTCTTTTTTTCGGCCTTTCAGGAAGGAAAAGCCTTTGACTGCCATATGCTACCCCCTCTTTTTTTACCATACAGGTGCCTGCCCCCGCATGCACCAGGCTATGTTGCCACTCTTACCTAATCCTGATACGCGCTCTCAGGAACACGTCCGGAACACGCAGATCCAATATCTCACTCGCGCCGGAGCTCGCCACAAGAGACAACTCGAAATCATCTTGGCTGCCCAGCGCGTGCGTGGTATTCAGTTTATATCGCACAGCAAGCAACTCTCCAGCTTCCAGCAGGATATTGGTGTTACCGACTTTCGGGAATATGCAATATTCCTCCTGGTTCTGAAGGTTATCAAACGTGCAATTGGCGATGGTGCTGATAGACTGATTCAGGTCCGCAGACAAGGTAGTCTCTCCGGAAACAAAGCTTAGTCCAACAGAACTGAAGGATACAGGATCCGCGCCCGCTCCCAGCCTGGTTATCAACTCAATGTTCTCGATGTTTTCCGCGGTGAGGTTCGGATACGCATACACATTGAGGACCTCAAGGCCACTGACCAGTCGCGTCCTTGCTGCCTCTTCCACAAGAAGCGCTTTCTGCTGCAATTGTCCTGTGACCTTGACAAGGACGCCTGCCGCGACCGCGGATACAAGAATAGTCGCGATGAAGATAATGAGCATACCTATGCCCATAATGGCCTTACGGTCTTGGAACCAGTGAATTTTTGTCACCTGCAGGTCATTCCCCTTGTTGGTATTTAAACTTTTTGCTGACATGGACACAGATACTGATAGTAATCTATGCGCATCTAAAGATGGCATCTACATGGTCTGCTCATAGATCTTGATGAGCACAGCTGTCTGGCCGAGCATAACCAGCACGACGATGATGAGCATCTCCATAATCGCCGTCTCCGGGGTCAGGTTCCCGCTGCCCATAGCGGCGTAAAAGACATAGATCGCCGCGAGGCCGAAGAGCACCATGAACGTCATGATGACTTTTTCCAGAACATGCGATTGGACGCGTTTTTTTAGCATTATTATCCCTCCTCAAAGAGTGGTGAACCTTTAGGGCAGTCAGGGGTATTTAACTGTTTCGGTAGTTCTGCATACTGCTCTGCGGTGAGCACTAAGAATCTGACCCAAGTCTTTCTCCTGTGGAGTCCCATATACGAAATCCGCTGTATGATGAACAAAGGACTAAATAGTCACATGCATCCCTAATTGCTTCATGGTTCCCCCCTCGCATCCTCTGCTCGCTTGGCAGGATGTGCAAGGCATCATCGACGATGGAAAGTTCGCTGTTGTGCTCATAGCTCATCGTGACCGCGACTTCCAGTCCGTCCCAGCCCCTGACGCATGGTTGACTACGGATCAGAAGCCCGATGCGGGCGCTTGTTTCATCATCGCTGGACAATCACAACGGCCGCTGAACCGACATCATCTCTTGTTCCGTGAGATGCTTTCAGAAGGGGACTATGCTCTCTATTCCAGCGACTTGCAGATGATTGCCTTGCAGATGGCTGCTGACAACAGCGGGGAGTACTACTCGTTCGGTTGCATGCCTGTTCTGCGCAGCATGACACAGGACGCGCAAGGAGCACCATGCAGACCGACGGAAGGAGAGATGTTCTGCGTCTTGCAGGCGACCCCTGATTCAGCGCGACGATATGTCCGCAGCTCCATCAGGCTTGCGGCAGGAGACGGAGCGTTTCCTCTATGGGGTTATGCAGGTCAAGGCGAATACGTGCCCGCGATTCCGTTTGAACCTCCTGTCCATTATGATCCCTCAAAGGCATTCTACTTCACCCCCACGCAGCAGCACGTGCTCCCTGATGCAGACCGACGCATCCGATTCGCAAGAATCGATGATGACGGCTCTGTGGTGGTGGCATGCGATGCCCCTGACGGGATTCTGCCTTTTGGCACCGGTTCCGTGGATGGCATCGCCTCCCTCGAATGTCGTGTGGAGACTTTCTGCTGGACACGCGTGCTGGTGGATGGGGACGAACTGGAGACGTGGAACTACTGGGAAACAGATGTAGGGTATCGCGCGCAGCTGGGTTTGGTATTTCACAGCGTGGACGCTTACGAGACACTCCAGACAGTTGACGCGCTAGGAGGGCCCTATGTCATCTATCAGCATCTGCCAGTGAGGGCGGGCCCAGAGGCATCTGGAGATGCTGCGGATACTCAGTCATCCCGGCCTTTGACCTGGTTGGCTTACGTTCCCGAAGATCGCTCGATGGCGGCGCCTGATATTGCATCAGAGCTATTAAGCAAGGCAGACTTGCCCATGGGAGATTTTCCTCGTGTTGCTCAGTCCTGTGGTCTGTGCGCTGTGACCTCTGCGGACTTGCGCGAGCAGGAAGTCCGCCTGCCTGTGCAGCTGCATTACGGTTCGCTTGCCGCATTGCATGGCCCGCAGATGTTCCGCATCTCGCCCATGGGTGATCCTTTATATGGCTTTAAGCACGGTGAGCGGCTGCAACGACTGGCACATGGGCTTAAGGGCTCATGACCCGCTGGTTCGCATCCCCTCGTTGGCGGGTCGCCTCCCTGTACAGCTAACCATATATCCATCTACAGCTGACCTCACGCATTCACATGCTTTCTCTCCTGTGCGCGAAGGACCTAGGTGCTTGCCGCGCAAGATAGGCGCTTCATAGATAAGCTGGCAGTCAAGATGCGTTGAGCGTCGATTGGCATCCTCAAAGCAAAATTGAGCCGCAACATCTCCTCGCGACCACGCATGCCAAGATATCTCGAGATGAATGTGGCGTCAGGCAATCGCGCTCCATCCTACCAGATTAAGCCCCTGCGTTCTTCTCCTACTTCTTCTCTTCCTTCTTCTGTTCCGTCTTCTCTGTGGATGTTCCTTTCTTGTCTGCTGATGCTGCTTCCGGGGGTGGCTGGTCGGCAGGTACCTGCACTCCATCAAGACCTTTTTCCTGCAGTTTCTTCGTGAGCGCCCCGTCATCCTTATTCATCGCACGGTTGAGCGCCTGCGCTATCTTGAGCATATCGCGCTCCGCCTTCTTGTGAGGTTTAGCGCTTGCAGTGGCACCTGCCTTTGCAGGGCCGCGTGAGGCGTCCTTCCCAGACCTTGGATGCTGGCCTGCCTTGGCGCCTTTCCCTCCAGTTGTTCCTTTTCTTTTCCTCATCATCCGTAGTATGATAAGGATGCCGACAATAATGAGCGCGAAGACGGCTATTTTTATTGCCCATCCCCTGATGCTGCTGGCAGGCTGCATGCGCACGTTGGCACGCTCCTCAAAGCTGAGCATGCGGACCACCAGGGTATTGTCGTAGGTATCAGACATATTCGCGTCAGGAAATGAAGAAAGAAGGAAACCGGTGGCCCTACCGTTTGGCGGCAGATCCAGGTAGCTATCTTCTACCTGGACAAATCTGTCCTGTTGCTCCAGATTGAGTTCCAGTGAGAGAGGAGTCTCCAGAAGGTTGATGACAACAAACGGTGTCCTTCCATCGACCGGAAGTTTCAGGAGACTCTGGGATATCCTGAATGGACGCGCCTTATATCTGCGGAATCGCAATGAGAACGGACTCGTCACGCTGCCCAAGGAAGAGGTGCAGAAGAAATCCCCATCAAGTGAGCGCTCCCCTACTTCGTCATCTTCAAGGGTGAGGATCATGCGCATGCTCTGCTCATTGGTGATATGAAAATCCTGAGGTGTGAGATAGGGGATGCTGCTCATGCAGGAAAATTCCATGCTGCTCTTGCGGACATGAAACGTGATGTTGGTCTGGTTGCCGAACATGATTATCTCCTCAGGCGCTGAGAATTGGATGGTCGGCAGGTTGACAAGCGACACCGCAATCGCGCTGATATTCTTGCCATCGCCCTGAATCGTGATGATTCCCTCATACCTGCCGTCGTTCTCTGTTGTTTTCACCAGGGTGATGTTAGTGCTGTTCACGGAGAGATTGCCGCTGATGAGGATCTTGACGGCATCGGCGATACCGCTGTCCACATAGGCGGATATGTTCTGATAGCTCCAGGGTCCTTTGCGCA
>Ga0066640_10002082_pt1 | contig 12008 bp, 13 predicted proteins | sample CryGeyCG2114_020_2_FD_59505 | JGI IMG/M metagenome (GOLD analysis project Ga0066640, IMG submission 59505) | Groundwater microbial communities from aquifer - Crystal Geyser CG11_big_fil_rev_8/21/14_0.20 | ecosystem: Environmental > Aquatic > Deep subsurface > Groundwater | place: USA: Utah... | reverse complement strand
CCTGGAAATGGCGGTTTGTGAGGGTCATGATAATTTATGGCTGAATATGGAGGATCAGAAAAGCCAAATGCTGTCTAATAGTGCGCCTAATAGTATGTTAGGGGCTGCTATATCTAATATGGATAATGATCTAACAAACTATCGTATCGCTTATGATTCGGGTAATATTAGCTATATTCTGCAAAAAAAAACAAGCTATGACAATAGTAAAAAAGAATTTTATAGGCACCTTGATAGATGCCCCCAAGACACAAAAAGATTATATTATGCCACAGAAAAAAAATATGGAGAAGTTAAGATTGTTTTTGATGAGATGTTTAATTTAAAACAGAAGATGTTTCCTAGCTCTGTTTGTGTATATAAAACCCTATTTGAGATAAACAAAAAAGATCCTAACATTTTTAACAATGGTTTTATCTCTATCCTTGCTATGGTATTTAAATATAACCCTATTGAGCTTGAGAAGGTGTGCAGTAGGTTTTTGAGTGACAAAACTATAACTACGCTTGGTTTTGTTAAGGGTGTTTTTGATCTGACAGAAGCAATAGATATTAGCCTGCAAGAAAAGAATAAGGCAGTATTTGATGTGGCTCAGGCTCTCGATGTCATTTTTGACAGAGGTCTTGGTAAGCCTGAATATGCTAATAATATTGAAAAACCTCGCTCCGCTTCGACTAGCTCTTCGGTTAGTACCGCAATAAGCCGTATACCTAGCCCAGGCCCAATATTAGAGAAACCTAAAAGGCCTAGTGTTGATCGTTTTTTTGAACGTTTATCAGAAGCCTTGAATAAACTTGAAAGTCAGACTCAATTGGTAAGGAGTAGGGTGGGTGAGCATAGCAGTACTGAGGCTTTTCAATATTTAATTCAGCGCGTCTCGATGGTAAATGAAGTTCTTAAATCCAGTGAGAAAAAAGGAAGTAATGCAGTTGTTCAAAGTATTTATGATCAACTTAAAAGGCCAAACTCTCGAGCGGAAAATCTTGCAAATGTTTTTGCCAGTCAATTTAAAGATTATGAGGGCAAAAACATAATAACTAATGAGCAGGCTACAACATACCTAAAAGCTATAAAAGCTCTTGGTGCTTATAGCAAAGAACATCAACTTGCAAATAAGCTGCAGGTAGAGAGAACTCCATCTTTCTAATCACTTGTCATGTATAACATAAGTTTTAGCCACAAGGTCGCCAAGGCGTTGCCTTTCCTTGCTAAATAGCATAATGACAAGGCCGACAATATATATAAAAAAACCGTCAATAAAGCGCAATAGATTGCGTATTAACGATTGTTTTATGCTAATTTTTTTGTAATCCTCAGATATAACTTTTGTATTAAACAAGAATTTGCCAAGTGTTCTGCCAAATTTAGCTTCTGTGAAGGCAAAAAATAAAAATGCGATAAGCATTCCTACAGGAGCAGGCCAGCCGTCAACATTGACATTAACCATTCCACCTTCATTATGAATTACTGTGGCTCCAAACAATGAGCCAAATAAAGCCATTATTATAAAGGTAATAAATAAATCAATAACACCTCCGCCAATTCTACGCCATACGCTGGCTATATTCGGCCCTTCATTTTGTGTTGTTTCTTCAGTCATTTTTGCTCTCCTTTTTGCAAGCCTGCCGAGTTTAATATGTCTTTTGCAGGCGTTATTCTTAAGTTATGAATCTTCCAGTGGTCATTTAAATTCATTATATACATAATTAATTTGGCATCGCCATTTTCAAAATTGGCGAGTGTTGTTAAAGTTGCGTCATCATCTGTGCTTTTAAAATCCGTAATACCTATATATTTCGTCATTTTCCCCAGTTGGCCATATTTATCAAGCTCAGTCCAACCATTATATTCAAGCCATATTTTAAGTTCGGGAGTCGCATGTAAGAGGAATGCTTCATGACTCCAGTCTTCTGATATATCAGATAAAATTTCATTTACGACTTGATCCAGATCATTTTTTGTTTCAAGAGCGGTTTTAGCCGCATACATAGAAAAATATACAAATACACCAATTACTATTGTGACTATCACTAAAATAATGGCGATTTTATGACTTCGTTCCATATATAACCTTATATTAGAATGCTATCTTAACATATTATAGATTAACAGATGGTTAAATTCATTGGAATTTATTTATGAAATTGAAAAAACGAGCAGGGCGACCTTGTTTTTCGGCTTTTTGCTGATAATTTGTCGGTATCCAGTCATGTGGCGGAGTTTCACGCTTGTTTTTTGTTATTTCCGACTCTTGGAATAATTCACTATTATCAAGATGTTCTGCTATCTTGTCGCCATAATCGACATGGTCTGTAGCAACTTCTAAAATTGCATTATATTTGAGTTTTTTAGCAAGAAGCTCCAGCATTTTATCGTTTATGATACGTTTCTTGTGGTGTTTTACCTTAGGCCAAGGATCGGGGAATAAAATGAATACTTTATCCAATATATTATTATCTATGCTTTCCAGTAACATTCGGGCGTCACCATGGAATATGCGTATATTTTCAATATTATCGTCTTTAATATATTGCAAAAGCCTTGCAACACCATTTATGAAAGGCTCGCAGCCGATGAAAAATGTATCAGGATTGCGCATTGCATATTGAGCAAGATGCTCTCCTTTGCCAAAGCCTATTTCTAAGCAGACATTATCTTTGCCTTTTAATTGCTCTGGCGTAAATGCAATTTGAGGCAGGTTGCTTGCAACAAGGCGCTCCTGATTAGGACTAAGCTTTCTGCCTTGCACTCGCCCGTAAGAGCGATGCAGATCTCTTGTCATCGCCGGTTTAGGCGGCCTATTCGTTGAATTTATCATCAGCCAAATTTACCAACGATATAGTCTTTAGTTTTTGTGTTTTTCGGCTCTTCGAAGATTTGTTCGGTAGTTCCGAATTCGATAAGGTTACCCATATGGAAAAATCCGGTATAGTCTGAAATACGGCGCGCCTGCTGCATAGAGTGGGTTACCATAACTATAGTGAATTTTTCTTTAAGCTCAGCGATAAGTCCTTCAACTGTGGCTGTAGCAATAGGGTCTAATGCCGAGCAAGGCTCATCCATAAGTATTACTTCGGGTTTTATAGCAATAGCGCGAGCTATGCATAATCTTTGTTGCTGCCCACCGGAAAGACCCGTTCCGTTTTCTTGTAAGCGGTCTTTGACTTCCTCAAATAAACCTGCGCGTTTTAAGCTTTTTTCAACAATTTTGTCGAGCTCTTCTTTGGTTTTAGTAAGGTTATGAATGCGTGGGCCGTATGCTACGTTATCATAAATTGATTTAGGAAATGGGTTGGGTTTTTGAAATACCATGCCTACTTTTGAACGCAGAACCACAACATCAACATTTTTATTATAAATATCCTCGCCGTCGAGCTCTATTTTCCCTGTTATTTTGCATGAATCAACAGTATCATTCATACGGTTAAGGCAGCGCAAAAATGTAGATTTACCACATCCTGACGGACCTATCAGAGCAGTTACGGCGTTTTTGGCAATATCCATATTAATATTGAATAGCGCCTGTTTTTTGCCATAAGAAACATTTACATTTTCCGCAGTCATGCGCAGTTTTTTAGCCATTTTTTACCTCTTTTTTTATGTCATTGCGAGGAATCGAACTAAACATTTTTGTTTAGTGAGTATGACGCGGCAATCCAAAGCTAGATTGCTTCTTCGACGTCGCTTATGCTCCTCTCATCGCAATGACGTTATAACAATAAATTTTTTCCTAGATCATTCCAAAGTGGGTTTTGATTGTTTATTAAAATTATCTTCTTTTTTCTTGATCCGGATTTTAGTTGTTTTTCTCTTTCTATAGCTCCATTCATTGTTCCGTGGATCTCGTAGTAAACTAGTTTTGTGCAATTATAGGTATGGGTGAAACCTTTAATTAGCTTATTTTTATGTTTATAATATCTAGATATTAAATTAGATGTAACTCCCGTATAAATTGTCCCATTTTTCTTGTTAGCCATCATATAAACAGCAGGAACTTTTTCCATAATTAGTTTATCTTTACCACCTTATCTCAAATTTCTTTCTTAAATAAACGGCAAGAGCATTTGCGGTAATTAAGAATAATAATAACACTATGATTGCTGCAGATGTTTTTTCTGCAAAGCCCATTTCGGGGCTATCTGACCACAAATAAATCTGGACGGGCAGGGCGGTTGAGGCATCAAGGAACCCTTGCGGAATATCAACGATAAATGCCACCATCCCAATCATAAGAAGCGGCGCGGTTTCACCTAATACCCTTGCAACACTTAGTATTGTTCCTGTCATAATACCCGGCATAGCAAGAGGCAATACGTGGTGCACGGTTGTTTGCAGTTTTGAAGCGCCAACGGCCATTGCGCCATCACGGATTGATTGAGGAATAGCGTCGATAGAAGTGCGCGTTGCAATAACTATGACAGGCAGTGCCATAAGTGCTAAGGTTAGGCCTCCGGCCAAAGGAGCGGAGCGCGGAACTCCGAAAAGCTGCAGGTATACTGAAAGACCCAATAAACCAAAAACAATAGAAGGAACTGCTGCCAGATTCTTGATGTTAACCTCGATAAATTCAGTCAGCCTGTTCTTTGGCGCAAATTCCTCTAAATATATTGCAGTCATAACGCCAAGGGGCAATGCCACTATCATGCATGATATTATTACAAGCAGTGAGCCGACAAAACTCCCTAAAATTCCAGCCATTTCAGGATCGCGAGAATCTCCTGATGTAAAAAAGTAAGTGTTAAATGCTTTCTTTATTCTATCGGATGACTCAAGTTTGTTTAGCCAGCTTATTTGTTTGTCATTGATCTTCCTTCTTGACTCATCAGCATCAGCGCTAATATTACCTTTTATAAACATATCGATAACAGATGATGCCGGAACCCATAATTCGGCTTTTTTGCCTATATATTCAGGGTTTTCTTTTATATAATCGGCCAATACATAAGGTGATCCGTTGCTTATGAGGTTGCCGAGGTCTTTTTTATCTCTGCGTCCTTCAACATCAGGAAAGATTTCTTCTAATGAGTTTCTTATTATTTTTCTATAGTTGTCATTTTCAACTAAATTTTCTGAAAATTCAATTGGCAGCTTAATTTGCGTTTGAAAAAATGCCGTATAACCATTGCCCACAATATTAATAAGTAATGTTGCAAGAAACAGAAAAGATATAGATATTGCAGTTATTCCATAAGCTTTTAAACGAGTTTCCTTAGCGCGGCGTTTTTTAAGACTGGCCGTTACTTTATTGGTTATGCGCTTTCTCTTCATAAGCTTTTTGTAAGCTTTAGGTGCGCGCTGTAGCTTTTTAAATCTTTCTAATAAATTAAGCATATTGCTCCTTGTATTTTTTTACTATTTTAAGGGCAATAATATTTAATATTAGCGTAACAACGAAAAGAGAGAGTCCAAGAGCGAAAGCTGCTAGTGTTTTAGGGCTGTCAAACTCCTGATCTCCAACTAATAATGTAACTATCTGTACAGTTACTGTGGTTACTGATTCGAGCGGATTTATAGTTAAATTAGCGGCAAGACCTGCGGCCATTACAACTATCATGGTTTCTCCCACGGCTCTTGAAACACCAAGCAAAACAGCGCTTACAATACCGGGAAACGCAGTTGGCAGAACTACCTTTGTTACCGTTTCTGCTTTTGTAGACCCCAAAGCCAAAGATGCATCTCTTAATGAATTTGGAACCGAGTTTATAACATCATCAGATAATGAAAGGATAAACGGAATTATCATTATACCCATAACCAGGCCTGTTGTAAGTGCGCTTTCGGAGGATATATCAAGCCCGATAGCGCTACCAAAGCCACGCATTGCAGGGGCAATTGTAGTAACGGCAAAGTAACCGTAAACAACAGTAGGTATTCCGGCCAATATCTCTAATATCGGCTTTACTCGTGAACGAAATTTACGTGAGGCATATTCAGAAAGATATATTGCCGAGTAAATGCCAAATGGCGTTGCAATACTCATCGCGACAATTGTTATGAGCATTGTACCCATAAAAACAGGAACGGCGCCAAATGAACCTGAGCTTCCGGCCTGATCGGCACGAAGGGCGGTTTGCGGGCTCCATTCAAGACCGAATAAAAAGTCAAACAATGGAACTTTTTCAAAGAATTGAATTGATTCAAATAGCACGGATAAAATTATAAGAGCTGTAATAGCAATAGAGATGCAAGCAGATGTAAGGAGCATTCCGGTTGCCCATCGCTCTATTCTTTTGCGAGCATAACTTTCTTTACTTTTAAAAATAGTTTCTGTTGTCATAATATCTTTTTGTAAAAATAAGACGCTTTTTTATATAAAGCTGCTTATTGATAATTTATATACAATTAAAAATCAATAGCGGCTCTTAATAATAATAGATTAGGGTCGTCATTTGCTGATACATTAGCCCCTGAAGGAGTTACGCTATCAGTATCAGACATAATATAATTTGCCATTAAACGAGTATGGTTATTTAAATACCAGTTAACACCTAATGTTATATCACGTACTGCACCACCTTGAATGTTATTATCATTAAGGTCTATAACACTATAGCGAGCGGCAACCTCCCAAGCCCCCCATCCGCCTTCTTTCAGGCTAAATGGACTTGTTGGCTTTACGCGACCAAATGTACCGTTTGAAACTTTATAAGGGCGTGATTCTCCGGTTAAGAAGTAAGATGCCTGAGCATACCAGCCGCCTAGATTAACATCGCTTGCTGTTTCTCTGTCTATAATGTTATAGAAATATTCTCCTTGAACTGAAAGAGCTCCATAAACACCGGCGGCTTCAAGCCCTGTTAGATAAATACTATCAACACCTGTTACACTCCCCGTTTCAGCCGATTCCAGGCTTTGGATGGAGTTTTCAGCTTTTGTGTCAAAGGAGACAGTGTCATTAGCGCTATCTGGAACTCGATATACCTGAGATAACCCAAGGTGAAATGATTTATCAGCTTCAGCTAATGGTGCGTATGTTACACGCGCCACAACGGATTTAGCCTCATCATCGCTGCTTTTTGTCGTTGATTTATCGTTATGAGCGCCGATAACCCACGAATAGTTATCACCGCTTCCGTTCGTTTGTAGACCTATTATTTCGCCGGTAGCAAATGATCCGGTAGGCAGTGAGCGCTCAATAAATGTAATGTAGTTTGAGCTTGTCAGTTCTTCTAATCCATATGCAGGTCTAAAATTACCAACTTTTATATTAGCATGCTTTAGGCCTGTATATTCAATGTAAACATCTTTAAATGAAACGCTGTCACTGCTTCCTTTGTTGCCAAAGTCTAGCTCAGCCTTGTAATTTATATCGTTGTCCACTTTACCCTTGAACCCTAAGCGAACTCTGCGGAAGGTAGCCCCATCGGGGTGGTCGTTTTTATCATCATCGAATACAGCAACGTCAGTATGAATGCGGCCAAAAGGTTGGAAAGAGTGTTTTCCGTCAGTTGATTCAATCTTAGGTGATGGAGACATAGTAATTTTCACATCACCCTTAACATCCCCACCGGCTGCCGGTTTTATTTTAGCGATAGCCTCAGTTTGTTTCGCAACTTCTGAATTTAATCTTTTTTCCAGCTTGTCAATTAATTGCTGTTGAGCTTTTAGTTGAGCTTTTAGTGACTCCAGCTCTTTTGCTATGTCCGCATTCGTAGCATTTGCAGAGGAAGCGGACATAGCAACTATAAGAGCTGTTGTGAATAATAATTTTTTCATTATTCGAGCCTTTTATTTGAACTTGCTCTGAACATTTGCAAGCTCTTCTTCGCTAAGTTTAACAAGTCCTTTTTCAATAAGGTATCCGTCTTCGCCTATAGCTTTATCGCTTACTAGCTCTTTAGCAAACTCAGCCAAACCTTCTGTTTTACTTAGGTGAGAGTCTTTTAAATATACAAAAAGAGATCTAGAAACCGGGTATTTTCCGCTTGATATATTTTCAAACCTAGGGTCTACACCATCAATTGAAGAGCCTTGAACTTTAGACATATTTTCTTCAAGGAAGCTATAGCCGAATATGCCTACAGCATCAATGTTGGACTCAAGCTTCTGAACGATAAGATTGTCATTTTCGCCGGCTTCAATGAAAGCTCCATCTTCACGAATAAGGCCACATGCTTTTTTCATACTTATTTTATCAGCGTAAGCGGCTTTGAATTCAGGAAGTGACTCGCAAACATGCTCTAAAACCAATTCAACGAACGCATCCCTAGTGCCTGAAGTGGGAGGAGGTCCATAAACTTCAATTTTATTATCAGGAAAAGATTTATTGATATCGCTCCATTTTGTATAAGGGTTATCAACCAGTTTTCCATCTACAGGAACTTTTCTGGCAAGAGCCTTAAAAATTTCTTCTTTGGTAAAATCAAAATGCGGTGCTTTTGTTGAGTTTGCTAACACAATTCCGTCATATCCCAGTTTAATCTCGGTTATGTTTTTTATGCCGTTTGCTTCGCATAGCTTAACTTCACTATCTTTTATTGGCCTTGAAGCGTTTGCCATATCGATGCTGCCTTCACCTTCACCTGCGCAAAACAACTTGAAGCCTCCTCCTGTGCCGGTTGATTCAACTATGGGAGTTTTAAAGCCCGAGCTTCTGCCGAAATTTTCAGCGGCTACAGTTACAAATGGGTATACTGTAGAAGACCCCGCAGATCTTATTTGGTCGGAGGCCGCTGCATTAGATGCAGCTGTCGCAGCAAGAATTCCTGTAAATAATATTTTTTTTAACATCACCATACCCTTTGTTCGTTATAAAAATTTAGCATTCCAGAATGTTGGAACTATTGAGTTGAGTTTTTATATTAGTAGCAGCCAATAGTCAAGTGTAAAAAAAAGCATCGCATGACTTCCCAATAGAAAAGCTTTGCCGGTAAGATAATTATAATGTGGAAAAAAATGTGGATAAATTTTATGCGACTTATTCTAAAAAGAAGTTATTTTTCAGATGCGACTCTCGGTATTTTATATATTGAAGGATTAAATGACCCCGTGTTTCATACAATAGAGAGGCCGTGGCTGGAAAATGAAAATAATATAAGTTGCATTCCTGAGGGGGAATATAGGGTGAAAAATTATAGCTCAGCTAAATACAAAGATGTTTGGCAGTTATGCGATGTAAGTGAGCGGACATATATTCTGATTCATAAGGGTAACTGGGCTCATGATGTAAAAGGCTGCATAGCCATCGGTATGTCTTCGGGCTACCTTAAGTATGAACAGCAATTTTTAAAGGCCGTTATGGCAAGCGCAGATGCTATGGATAAATTAAAAGAGGTTACAAATTATCCTGATGGGTTTTCTTTATTAATTAGAAGCTGATTTTTCTAAAATCTTATGAGCGGAAATAATTACCGATGCCAGAACTGCGCCAGATCGAGCGGCGGATGATTCGGTTCTGGCGTTTGTAGATAAGTGCATTTTATCGGCGGTGCATTTTCCTAATATTGCTCCTGCGCAGCAATATGCTCCAAAATTATCGAGGATTATAGAGGGAGGGTGGTTTAGGTTTTTGAGTACTTCTTTTGCCTCGTTAGTCAGGCAGGATAGTTCTTCTTCAAATTTTTTATTTCCGTATTGAAGGACTCCGCCAGCCAAGGTGCATGATGCGATTAAAGCAAATGCAGCAGGATGAATTTTAACCTTTTCATTTAATATTTGAATCTCAGACATGCCTGCATTATCGTTAATAACTTGCCGCCTGTGGCGCAGATTGTGTTGTGGAGTAATGTTTTCTAATTGGGGCATATTTAGATCGTATCTATGTAAAATAAGGTGACTTTGTGTAACATTTATCGGCGGTGCGGTCAATTATTTTTCTATACAGGTTAAATAATTCCTTTGACTTGTGCAAAAAACTGGTTTATATACTGGCGCTCTTGTTTATTATATATGGCAGTTAAGGCCTTAGAAAAAATTAGGGAAGTTGATTAATGGCAACAAAAATTCGTTTAGCTAGAGGCGGTTCAAAAAAGAGACCTTACTATAGAATAGTAGTAGCAGATGTGCGTGCTCCTCGTGATGGTAAATTTATTGAGAAAGTGGGAACTTACAATCCGCTTTTGACAAAAGAAAATCCTGAGCGCATTACTTTAAATGAAGAGCGTATTAAATATTGGATAGGCGCCGGAGCAACTCCTACTGAGAGAGTTGCTGATTTTCTGGTAACTGCTAAACTATTTCAACGTAGTAAGCACGATCAGAAAGTGCTTGATGAAAGAATTAAGACTTCACAAGAAGCCATAAAGAAAAAGAAAGCTGAAGAAGCTGCGGCCAAGAAAGCCGAGGAAGATGCTAAAAAAGCTGAAGAAGAAGCTGCTAAGAAAGCCGAAGAAGAAGCCGCCGCTGAGGCAGCTAAAGCAGAAGCTAGCTCTCCTGAAGCTCCGGCAGATGAAACTGGTGCTGCTGAACAGGCGTAATAAATACTTGATTAGGTGGTTAAGAGGGGTGGTTTTTACTTCCCCTCTTTTTTTTGTTTAAGGGACGTTTATGGAAAAAGATTTAGTTTGTGTCGCTAAAGTTGCCTCTCCTCATGGTGTGCGTGGAGCCGTTAAGTTGAAGGCGTATACTGCGGACCCTGCATCATTGGCTGATTATTCGCCGCTATATAATAAAAACGGCAGCAAGGAATTTCGTATACGGATTTTATCTACTAAAAATGAAATGGTTACGGTTAAAATAGAAGGTATTGAGAGCAGGGACGAGGTAGCAAAGCTGACAAATACAGAGCTATATGCAGATAAAAACTTATTCGAAGAATTAGAAGAAGATGAGTTTTATTATTCTGACTTAATAGGTATGGAAGTGTTTACCGTAGACGGCAAAAAATTTGGCGTAATTATTAATATTGATGATTATGGCAGTGGCGATGTTGTTGAAATATCTCTTGAATCGGGCAGCCATGAGATGTTTCCCTTTGATAAGAAAACTTTTCCTGAAGTATCAATAAAAGAAAACAGAGTTATAATTATTCCTCCTGAAGTGGAGTTTGTAGTGGATAATGATAACGACAAGGAAGGCGGCGAATAAAAAGAGGCTCCTGAGTATTATAACTCAGGAGCCTCTTTTTATAATTTATATTAAGCCGCTTTCTTTTTAGCTACATTGTTTTTTAATGCGGCTTGTGCGGCAGCAAGCCTTGCAATCGGCACACGATATGGCGAGCAAGATACATAATCCAGGCCAACTTCCTGACAGAAATGTACTGAATCAGGGTTTCCGCCATGTTCACCACAAATACCCAATTTAATGTCTTTGCGAGTTGCACGTCCACGCTCAGTAGCTATCTTTATTAATTCACCCACACCTTCACGGTCAAGGCGTACAAACGGGTCATGCTCAAAGATGCCGGCATTTTTATAATCATTGATAAATGATGCGGCATCATCACGTGAAATACCAAGAGTAGTCTGGGTGAGATCGTTAGTTCCAAAGCTAAAGAACTCGGCAGTTTCCGCAATTTCGCCTGCTTTTAAAGCTGCGCGAGGAAGCTCAATCATAGTTCCGACAAGATATTCAACGCTTGCGTTCTTTTCTATAAATACATCTTTAGCAGCTTTGACTATCACTTCTTTTAAGATGTCTAACTCTTTTTTGCTAAGTGCTAGTGGAATCATTATCTCTGGTTTAACCGGATCGCCACCCTTTTTCGTTACGTTAACGGCAGCCTCGAATATAGCGCGCGCTTGCATCTCGTAAATTTCAGGATAAGTGATTCCAAGGCGACAGCCTCGGTGGCCAAGCATAGGGTTATGTTCAGAAAGCTGAGCCGCACGGCGCTTCACATCTTCAACGCTAACGCCAGCTACTTGAGCTACTTCATTCATGTCATCTTCTGTATGGGGTAAAAATTCGTGAAGAGGTGGGTCAAGCAGGCGAATAGTGACAGGCAGCCCTTCCATGATAGTGAATAATTCTTCGAAATCACTGCGTTGCATAGGTAATAATTTAGTCAAAGCTTCGCGGCGGCCTTTTTCATTTTCAGCTAAGATCATTTCACGAACGGCAATAAT
>Ga0066640_10002081_pt1 | contig 12008 bp, 11 predicted proteins | sample CryGeyCG2114_020_2_FD_59505 | JGI IMG/M metagenome (GOLD analysis project Ga0066640, IMG submission 59505) | Groundwater microbial communities from aquifer - Crystal Geyser CG11_big_fil_rev_8/21/14_0.20 | ecosystem: Environmental > Aquatic > Deep subsurface > Groundwater | place: USA: Utah... | reverse complement strand
TCATCATCAGTAAATCCAACATAGAGTGCATCCACAAACTGTTCACTATTTTCAGGATCAACAAAAAGCGCAGCATCACCCAACACCTCCGGCATACACGAACGATCAGAAGAAACAACAGGAACACCATGCGCCATGGCATCAAGTGGCGTCAAACCAAATCCCTCATACAAACTCGGAAAAACAAACAACGAGGCTTGGCGATACATTGTCGCCAATTCTTCATCAGACAAAAATCCTGTATACACCACTTGCTTACATGCTTTCATATCATCACTTTCAAGAAGCGGATCATAAAACGCATTTTGCTTCCCTACCAACACCAGCTGATACTGACTTTTTCCATACCGTTCTTCAAACCGTTTCCATGCTTTTAATAATCCAGACAAATATTTATGTGGATACGCCGCCCCAACATACAGAGCAAACCACCCATTAATACCAAACCTATCAAACAACTCCTGCCAGTCAGGTACGTGAAGTTTTGTATGCTCGGTATGTTCTAAAGATTCTTGTTCTTTCGTATTTTTATTTGCTTGAAAAAATGGCGCCTGATACGTTACCACCATATTATCCAAAGGAACCCCCAAGGTATTATGAATATCTTGCTTCGTAAATTCGCTCGTCACCAATAACGCACGAGCACGATGTACAACACGGGTAATAAGCCGCCGATGTATTTTGTCTTTTATAAAATACACAATTTTTCCACGGGTAGTTGCTTCTGGCCGTGCATAATGAAACATCGTCAAATCATGAATTGTTACCACAAACGGCTTTCTATACAAAAATGACACATTCCAATGTGGAAAATGCATCAAATCAACAGGCGTTTTATTAAATATCCTCGGCAACACCAATTGTTCTTTCCACGAATACCATGGGACATCAGCAACAATAAGCCGTATCCTATCCATAGACGCATGCTGAGAAATTTCTTGTTCAATAACAGCTTTCTGTTCAAGACGCACAAATAACACATACGTATTACTCGTATCAATCGTAAGCAAATGAAGCACCAACTGTTCAATATATCGCCCAATGCCATATCCCTTTCCCCACATCCGGGCATCAATACCAATTCTCATAAAAATAATTCATAATAATATTAATAGCCCACACCAATACACTATGTCCCTAATGGCTTCAGACTATTTTCTATACACGATCCAATAACGTGCCAAATTCTCGTGCTGTTTTTTGCCAAGAAAATAACATACTTCGTTCACGCCCTTTTTCACCAAGCGAATGACAAAGAATATCATGTTCCAAAAGATCACGCAATGCAGCAGAAATGTCGTTCACATCAAGTGGATCAACCAATACGGCAGCACCACCTGTTACCTCAAATAATGAAGAACTATTACTCGTAATTACCGCTGTTCCACATGCCATTGCTTCAAGCACAGGAAAACCAAATCCTTCATACAAACTTGGAAATAAAAACACCCGAGCTCGAGTATATAATGTTGGCTTATCTTCCGCAGAGACATATCCAAGATACTGAATATACGGATCATGTTCCATTATAGCGCGTACATCATCAGACTTCCACCCAGAACTTCCCGCAATAACAAAAGGAAATGCTGCACGAAGTGCTAGTGGCAACGCCTGATGTGCCAACATAATACCCATCACATTTTTCCGTGGTTCCAATGTTCCCAAAAACAATACAAACTGTTCAGGCAAAGAAATACCTGATTTTTTTATCTCTTTTGTTTGAAACAAAGAACTCACTCCAGGATACACAACATGCACCCGATCATCAGGAATACCATACAAAGTAACAATATCATGTTTTGTATTTTCAGATAGCACCACAATAACTTGTGCCCTCTGACACAAACGACGCGGACGAACCAACCAATGTTTCAATCGCTGACGCCAATAAAAACAATCACGATAAATATCAAACGATAAATCATGCATCGTCAATACAAACGGAACCTGTTTTGACAACGACATCACATGCATATTTGGGGAATACCACCAATCAAAACCCGCAGCACCAGGGAACAACTGCTTCACTCGGCGCCATACAAAAGCATCAAGAGAAAACAAGCCAAGCAACTGACATAAATGAAATACCTTATTCGGCCAACGCGTTCGCACCATATGCACATGAGAAAATTTCCAATCAGGAATATCAAAAGAATCATCTCGAAAGGCATTCATAAATAATACAAACTGATATTCAGGATATGCCAAAAAAAGAGCTGTCAAAAGTTCATATGTATATTCTCCCACTCCTGTTCGATGTGTGTTCGCAAAACAGCGAATATCAATACCAATAATCATAGAAATACCGAACAAAAAACTAGTCAATCGGGGTATGTTGTACAGCAAGCTGACACTGCGTCATATCTTGCAAAAAATCTTCATAATGTTGAGAAACATATGTTTCAATCTGTTGACGAAATCGTTCATCACTATATCGCATAGCATGCGCACGAATAGCATCACCATTCCACACATATTCATCAAACGTAAGTAATACATCAAACAAAGATTCCCACGTTTGTTCTTCAAAAAATACCCCCGTTTCTCCTGGAATAACGGTTTCACATACCCCGCCAACGCCATACGCAATCACCGGACGACCACTCGCCATAGATTCAATAGGGGTAATTCCCAAATCTTCAACTTGCGGATGAATAAACGCTTTTGCATGCGCCAACAACTTCGCTTTTTCTTTATCAGAGACTCTCCCCAAAAATTCAATATTATCCTTGGCTCGTTTTTTAAGATTGTCTAATTCTGGCCCTGAACCAAAAATTTTAATTGGCCAACCCAATCGATTAAATACCTCAACCACCAAATCAAACCGTTTATAAGGAACCATCCGTCCTCCCGTCACAAAATAATTACCAATATTTTTCGTAACAAAAAATTGATCAACGCTCACCGGCGGATAGATAATATCACTTTCACGTCGATAATATTTATTAATCCGTTGACGCACCGTATCAGAATTGGCAATAAAATAATCCACCCGATCTACACTTGCTCTATCCCACAACCGCATCTTATGAATCAATCGAGGAAGAAACATATGGACAATCGGATTATACGGCAAACTCGCAAGATACTCGTGAGTGTCGGACCACAAATACCGTGTTGGCGTATGACAATATGAAATATGCACTGCCTGCGGACGAGTAATAACTCCCTTAGCAAATGCGCTTGTTGAAGAAAGAACAACATCAAACTCATGCAAATCATGCCGCTCTGTTGCAATTGGCATAAATGGCAAATACCATCGATATTTTTTCCGACCAAAAGGAAGCTTCGCAATAAATGATTCTCGAATATCTGCATCCGAAAATCGTTTCATAGAAGAAACGTCATGAAATAACACAAAAATAGGAGCTTCTGGCCACACGTCATGGAATGCCTCGAGTACTCGTTCTGCTCCTCCATCCTGTGCAAGATAATCATGTACAAGCGCAATCTTCATAGCAACAAATAATTACAATTACAAAGCCTTTCGACGTTTCAACAAAATAAATGGTGTCTTCACAAAAATAATAATATCAAGAAACAAACTCCAATGTTCAATATAAAAAACATCAAGCCGGACTTCATCTTCATACAAAAGATCACTCCTACCGGAAATTTGCGATAATCCCGTAACCCCTGGTTTTACCGTAAACACTTTACGATGTTCATCAATATAGCCAGCAACCTCTCGCGACTGATGCGGTCTTGGCCCCACCAAACTCATCGTACCAAACAACACATTAAAAAATTGTGGAAGCTCATCCAAACTAAACCGACGAAGAACACTGCCAACTCTCGTCACTCGTGGGTCGTTACCAACTTTATAAATAGGGCCACTTCGTGTATTTTGCTTCGCAATAAGTTTTTCTTCTTTTGCCAAAGCTTTTTTCCCTGATTCGCCAAACTGGTCACCAGTACAATCTTTCACATGCATAGACCGAAATTTATATGCAGTAAATATTTTTCCTCGTAAACCAACCCGTTCATTTTTATACAACACAGGGCCTCTTGTATCAATCCAAATCAAGAGCGAAATCAATACCATGAAAGGAAACGTACACAAGATAAGAATAATAACCACAACCACATCAAAAAGACGCTTCACTACTCTCCCCCATCCATCAAGTGGAGTACGCTTAAGCTCTACCACAGGAAATCCTGCCAACGGATGCGCCACACTATGACTCGCGTATGAAGAAAACTGATCTGCCGCATACTTAAACACAATATGCCGATCATGACAAAAAGAAATAAGAAAAAGCATTTTTTCACGAGACAAAAAAGGATCAACAACAATCAACTCATCAACACAAAGTAAAGATAATTCTTGTTGTTGTTTTGCACCAAATGTTATATATGAACCCACAACTTCATATCCAAGTTCTGGCCGTCGCTCTAATGCACCACTCATTTCAACAATTCTATCTGCTGATCCAACCAAAACAACATGCCGCAACCCAATCCGCAAACGATAAAACAATCCTTTCAACCCACGCAACACAAGCCTGCCAGCAATCACATACACTATTGCCAATCCATAGCCAAATAAAATCAAAAATCGTGAATCAAACAACTGTTGTGTAAAAACAATATATAGCGCAATCAATGACAAACCGATAGTACAAGCCATAACAACACGTACCACATCAAAAGAAAACTTTCTATTTTTATTATGGGAATATAACCCCGAAAACGCGAATATAATAACCCCTAAAATAGCTGCCCAAATACTTACCTCAAAAAAATCTGATCGCGTCAACGAAAATGCCACAGGCTTAAGAGAAATAGCCCAATCAGAAAAGCGTAAGATATAGGCACTTGCCGCCGCCAACAATAACAGAAAAAAATCCAGCGGAACCAATAACACCATGAAGATAAATTCAAATCGTTTCATAAAGAGAAAAAAATGATACCCTTATCATAACCAAAAAAATACAATTCTGCAACTTGACAATTTAGCTAATTTAGGCTATTATTATGATTATCTTGTTCATTACAGACGATTGCTCCAATACGTGTATTGGAGAGGAAAGTCCGAACTCCCACTAGTACCTCGTACTAGTGTCATGGTAGTGGGTAACGCCCACCTTCTTGCTCGCGAGAGTAAGGACGGGATAGTGCCACAGAGACAATACTAATCCGGTTCTGCCGGATGAAAGGTGAAAAGTGTATAGACGTTTTTGTTCTTAAGACAAAAGCGACGATACTCGGCTCTTGGCAACAAGATGCCGTGGTAAACCCTACCTGGAGAAAGAGCAGCGTTCACGCCTTGAGCGAGTTCGAAAAGGTAGCTCGTTAGAGCGTAGTAGTAATACTACGTCGAGAGAAATAATCGTCACCCGGCACTGCCGGGCTACAAAATTCGGCTTATCGTAATAAACAAGACAACAAAAAACATCGCAATATCGCGATGTTTTTTGTTACAATATAATAAGTATATATTTACAAAATTTATGATAAAAATAACAGACCTTATTCCCAAAGAATCAAAAACACATTATATATATAAAATCATGACCTTTTTTGAACAAGAACGAGATGAACAAATTGGAGTAATTGCCGCAGAGGAAGTATTAACCTTTTTCTTACAATCAATAGGCCCAGCCATATATAATAAGGGCATACAAGATGCATCATCTGTAATAAAAGAAAAAACAGACGGGATCGCCCTAGATCTCGACGCATTAAAAAAAGCAGACTAAGTCTGCTTTTCTGTGTGGATGAAAAGACTATTCATCATCATCCTCTTCTTCATATTCATCATCGTCAGACCAAACAGTATACTCTTGGTCTTCTTCTTCATCATCATGATACATATGTACCACTATATACTACAAATAGATATTCACGGTGGCGTGAATAAAAACAAGTATATCGAGCTCCTTTTCCCACGGCAACATCACTTATTCACATACTGGGGATAAAAATAAAAAAACTATAACTATAGATTTTTTCTTGTGCGATTGGAGAGAGTATGTGGAAACACAATTGCCGAGTCTCACGGGGCTGGATGTTCCGCCGGACTCTTCTGCTGCCCACGATGACCTTGACTCACTCTGAGTAGTGTCGAGACTTGATGATACCGCCGCGTGGTCTATCTTCCACAAACAGGGACATCGGCGGCCGTGCCCTTACGTGTCAACCCGTGTTGGTCCACAAGCACGAGCGGACACCATCGGGCGACGAAGATCACATGCATATTGTTACTTTAAGGCGATTTAGGACTGCCTCCTGGTCACAGACCTTAGTCGCTGGACGCGGTTAACTGATCGAACATTCAGCACTCTTGCACCACCGGAGGGCCTTGAAGGTGCACGAGACAGGAGTGGCTCAACACGGGCGCTCAATCTTGTCTGGTGGACATCTGGCCCCGTCAACACAGCGTTCCTGTCCCCCTCGGCGAGTTGGCCGCCGATGTCCCTGACAAAGGAGTAGTCTCTGGCGTGGATCAGTCTCTGAACAGGTTTGGACGTCGTGTTGAAGGGGGTTGAGTCAGGGCCCCGCGGATCGTAGGGTGAAGATTGTTCTGATTCTCGAACCACCCAACCCGGAGGCCCCGATGACCCTCAACATCGACGTTCCTGGCTCGCCTGACAAGTCCTTCAGTCTGTGCGGCGTTCTGATGGCGCTCACGGCGCTCACCCGTGGTCGGTCTGCGTCGCAAGTCGACGCCGTCCTGATGGAGGTGGTGGCGCGGCGAACTGCTCGAGGTCCTCCCAGAGGAGGTCAAGGCCGCGGTGGAGGAAGGGATGCGCGGGGCCTACCTGGAACGAGCGGCGGGCAAGGCGCGAAACGCGGCCGAGCGCCGGGCGATCGAGACAGTGGGCGCGCCCCTGAGAGAGCGCTGGAAGAGTTGGCACAAGGAGCAACCCGAAGCCCAGCGTGCACGGCTTGCGGTGACGGTGGAGGAGGCAACCAACCTCTTTGAGCGCTCCAGCTCCAACGTCGAGGGGCGCAACGGCCAGTTCGCGCTCCACCACCACGGCCTCCACAAAATCAACTCCTCACGCTTGCAGGTCCTGACCATCTTTCACAACTATGATACGCGCCGCTCCGACGGTACCACGCCTGCCCAACGCTTTTTTGGGCACCCCCACGATGATCTCTTTGAGTTCGTCCTCAACCATGTCGATCTCCCTGCATGGCCTGCGAGGAAGCGAATCGCGGCCTGATCATCTGTCAGGGACCTCGGCGGCCATTTCGCCGCGGGCGCCGGGGAACGCCGTGTTGACGGGGCCAGAAGGCTGCCGGCTCGGCATTGGCACCCGTGTTGATTCAACACTCCCTCTCGCCCATCAAGAGGCCCAGCGGTGGCCAGAATACTGTTCACATGACCAGCCTAATGGTCCCGGCCAGGTAGGGTTCTGGCCAGGGGTACAGCGAGGGGCACCTACAAGGGGTGCCCATACACGTCCGGTCAACAACGATGCCCATGGTGGGGCGGCCCTTGTGGCCGCCCAGGGGGGCGACCGAGACCATCACCGGGGCCCTGGTCGTGCGTGGCATGGTGTGTCAGGTGGACCAACACGCGCTGACAACAACCCCACAGGCCGCCGATGTCCCTGTCTGTGCGGGCAACGAAACGACGGACAAGGCCGATGATTTAGTCACAAGAGTTCAAGCTGTCTCGGTACATGTGAAAATGGATCAAAACCTAATACCCTAAGGGTTTCAAGGTATTGAACGCGCGGATGCGGTAGCGAATTCCACTCAAACCATCTCCACTGTTGAAATGCGTCTGGTTCACGAAGCTCTACCTTGCCAGCACGATAATCAGCAACCAGAATAACTGTCACATAGTGTGAATTTTCATTCAAAAAAACATCATTTGTTACAGTACACAGGGAGAGATTCTGTAAATACACTCCTGCCTCTTCAAAAGCTTCTCTCTCTGCGCATTGTTTGAATGTCTCAGTGGGCTCAAGATGACCTCCTGGAGTGGACCAACATCCATAACCACGGGTGCCTGCACGTTTCCCTAAGAGAATTTTGCCTCTTCTTCTTATGAAAACCGCGATGCCAACTTTAGGGTATGAACAAGAAACCCCATTTGGAATGTTACGATGTAATACATCGTCAGTTTGCTCGTCGTTTGCTTTGGGCTTTGTGGCCAGTGACGAAGGTGCTAGATTCATATTTGGCAAGACTAATTGCATTAGATATAGACTTGGTTTCTGTATGACACGGAAAGGACGATGGGAAATTTCGAATCGCCAGAAATAATTGGGTTTATTATTGTTATTAGTGATTCATTGGTTTTTATCCGTCCTAATAGCTCTAGTTCGTTCATGTTTGATTTGTTGTATGAAAATACGCCGTTTATGATGGTGCCAATGTGCGCCTGTGTGCCAAATGCCTCTGAAGAAATATGGAGCTTCCCGTCGGCATAGAGGACGATGCGATGTCCATGCTCATCGCTGCTATAGTAGCTTTTTTCTGCATGGTTGTGGTAACTATTTGTGGATAGGAGTCTGCGATACTCCTCGCGAGTCGCAAAGAGTTGCTCGTAGCGAAGTAGAATGGAGTCTTGATTTTGGCGACGCTGATTCCTGATCAGTTCGTCAATCATTCCAATCCACTCCGTTGGTGAAACTTGAAGTTCATTGTTATTTATTGCATTCCCGCGCGGAGATATTTTATGTAGATTTAGGCGGCGAATGCCCATGGTGCGACAAAATTCAATTAAATTGAAAATATACGATATTGACGCACTCGTTACGGTATGGACAATCTCAATATCCACTCCATCCGAAATAAGTGAACGTATGTTTGAGACGGTCTTGCTGAACATTCCCTTGCCGCGTATCTTATCATGAATTGACGCAAGGTGTCCATCGAGACTGGCGCAGATTCTAATCGCGCCTGACTTGACAGTGGTGATATCAAGCCGTTCAATTGATGTTAGATTTGTTGTTAAACGTTTGTTTCCGATATCTGCATCCCTAATGGCCGCAAGTATCGACTCGATACCGGAATGAAGTAGTGGTTCTCCCCCCAGTGTGGTTAATCTGTCGAGGCGGCCATAAGAGGCAAGAAAATCCAAGACAGACGAGGTCTCCATTTCGTAGTTGGTGGGTGTTGGCGCAGTGGAATGGGCAGAGCGGTGGCTGAACATGGAGAACCTCCAAATTTGACCGAGGTGTGTGGAGACCCGGACTCAGAACGAACTCGGGTCTCAGGGGGAGCACCTCACTTGGGGAGCTGCTGCGGGCGTCGGACTCTGGGGCCGGTTCGTGTCGCCGTGGACGTCGGTCTCTCCGGCACGATCTCGATCGTGGTGCGTGGCGGAGCGAAGGGAGGATCGATGGAGGCCGAAGGGATCGGCTCGCGTGTCTCCGAGGTGGGAAGCTGCGGGCGCCCTTCGCGCTTTGCCTCCTCGGCGCGGCGGAGTTCAAAGACCGCGCGATAGGCCGCCTCGTCCCGGGCGGTCTTGTCATGCCAGCCATCGACCTCATCCGTGAGCTGCGCCATGTACCGCTCGGCGATGCGAATCTCCTTCTCACGGCGGCTGAGTCTTCGCCGAAGCACTCGCCTCGCCTTGACGAGTGGAGCGATCTCAGCCAGGCGGCGCAGCAAGGACTCGGCCATCCAGGATCCGCCGAGGGTGCTTGCGACGAGGACGACGCCGGTCGCCACGTCCACGAGCAGCGTCGACTCTTCAAGACCGAGCGCGTAGGTCCTGACGACGACGAGAGAACCAGCGAGCAGACCGTAGATCACGAGGAGGAAGAAGAAGAGCTTGCTGCGCTTCGGCGGCAGGTCCGGCGTGGCGCTCTGCTTCTGACTGTGCTTTACGATCACCCAGGTCAGGAAGGTCGTCAGGAGCGACGTTCCGATGGCGATGAAGGTGCGGGCCGGATTCGCGATGCCAAGGTCGCTGAGAAGCACGGACAGGCCGAGTGCCTCGACGGCGACACAGAACACGACGGCAAGCCGAAGCAACCACGGGTTCGTGTGGTTGGTGATCTCATCCTCGCCGCGCTCCACGTCTCCGCGGAGTTCGTCGACCTCGTGCCGTCGCGCGAGCACGTCTTGGTATGGAGCGTGCCGCGGGTCGTTGAGGGGGTCGAGCGACCGCTCGAGGCCGTGGCGCTCGGTGAGATGCGCGTCACTGAGGTTGACGTTTGCTGCGGCGTCTTGTGCCGCTCGGCGCTTGATGGACTTGAGAAACATGATGTACCTCCGTCGGTTACAGGCTGGACGTGACGGGCGTCGACTCGGACTCGAGTTGTGCGGTGCCGACCGAGAACGGGAGCACAGTCGCCCCGGCATGGCTGAGCGCGACCGTCCAGAGCTCCCGAATGCGGTTCGTGCGACGCGCAGACACCTCAACAGCGCAACGGGAGCCGTTGATCGGGGCGCTGTTCTGGTAGGTGAAGACGACGGTGAGGTTGCCCTGAAGACTGCCGGCGGTGAGGACACCAGCCTCCGTCAGGGTCTTGAGCCACACCTCATTGTTCGTCGGGAAACCGGCTGAGCGACACTCGAAGTTGGCGAGACGCGTCATCTGGCGACCGTCGCTGACGACGACGATCCAGGTCGGTTGATCGGGGTGTGTGCGAGCTTGACCGATCTTGGTCAGACCTTCGGCGATCGGGCTCGTCAGCCGCCGAGACTTGCGATCGAGGTACGGCTCGGCGTTCTTCTCGAGCTCGAGCTTGGCCATGGCCGTCCAGCGGCTCTCATGGGACGTTCGGGCTCGTTTGGATCGCGATGGCGGCGCCGTGCTGGTGGTGCTCGCGAGGACAGTGGTGTCGTCGTAGTCGGTGCCGAGGCCCCACAGCGACACCACCGAACCAGGACGGTGGGCGGCGTACGGAAGGACGACATCGAGGGTGGCGTCGAGCGTCTCCTTGGTGCACGTCGAGCCGAGAGAGCCGTCGCACAGGACGTGGATCTCTTCGGGCGGCGGTGCTTCAGTGTCGCACAGGCCGGTTTGCTGACACGTCTTGAGCATCGCGTCGGTGTCGTCGCAGCCCTGCGCAGTGAGGGCGAGCGAAATGAACAGCACGACGTGGAGCGTGGTGATGAGGCCGAGCGCCTTCTTGAGTGCGCTGGCGGATTCACGAGAGTGAGCCATTGGAGCCTCCTTCATGGCTGGGAGAGGTCAAGCGATCTATGAGCGGGGGGGTGTCCAGTGGTTGGGACGGGGCGGCGCCCGCGGACCGCAGCTGGAGGTGGAGCGATACATCGACACATCAGTGATCTGCGATGTGTCGTGACAATCTTCTGAAATTATTCGTGTTTCTGTCATCAGAGTACTCGCGTTCACAGGGCAGAGGTCACCAACCAGTCGGCGGCGTGCTGATTCAGGTTCACTTCGTCACAAGGGCCGCGACCATTGAGTGACTTCGACAAGTCATCGACTTGACGTAGTCGCCTATGATGATTATCGCGTTAGCTTATGGGGAGACGGAGGCGATAACCGAAGATGATACCAATGACTATGAGGCTGTCAGCGGTATCGTCAGTGGCACGCAAGAGTGTGTGCACACATCCACGGTGCTCCAGCCCGTTTAATGGCGAAGCAAATCGACCCCGATGAGCACGACCACCATGAGCGACACTGCCATGAGCAACACCCTCGAACGCGCCCTCCGGTTGTCCCTGCCGTCCAGCTCCGACCGACAGGTCAACATCTTTCGCTCAGATTCCGAGAAGCCATATTGCTCACTCAATCGAACGCAACTCGATATTCTTTTGATTCTTGTCAAAAATGGTGCTGTCGCACCCGACGGCAAACGTCTCCCGCTTGAAAAACTACAGTCACAGTTGCCGCAACATCTCGCCGCGACGAGTTTGCGAGTGTATCTGTCTCAAATTAGAAACGAAAAAATTGCCCTTCCAACGTGCGGTGAGGCACTGTCTGATGGTGGTTTGTGGCTGGAAGTCACGACGCTCTATGACAGAATCGAGGCGCCAAGCCCTGTCGACATTTCGCGCTACCTCGACGGACGAACCTCAGTCGCCCGGAAGAGCAGCGGCTTCATGGACACTGTCGAGGCCGG
>Ga0066640_10002073_pt1 | contig 12025 bp, 11 predicted proteins | sample CryGeyCG2114_020_2_FD_59505 | JGI IMG/M metagenome (GOLD analysis project Ga0066640, IMG submission 59505) | Groundwater microbial communities from aquifer - Crystal Geyser CG11_big_fil_rev_8/21/14_0.20 | ecosystem: Environmental > Aquatic > Deep subsurface > Groundwater | place: USA: Utah... | reverse complement strand
AGGGTGATTGGATTACCTTAAACGGTACCAAGGGTAATGTTTATGAAGGCCAGCTTCCGATGATGGATGCCTCCGAAGAAAATATGATTCTTTCGGAGTTTTTAAAAATGTGTGACGCGGTAAAAAGGCTGGGTGTGCGTACTAACGGGGATACCCCGGAAGATGCTCAAAAAGCCCGGCAATTCGGAGCCGAAGGAATCGGACTTTTCCGTACTGAACATATGTTCTATGGCCAAGGCTCAGATCAACCGTTGTTTCTATTGCGCAAAATGATTGTTTCTAAAACCGTTGAAGAAAGACAGAAGGCCTTAGATGAATTATTCCCGTTTGTCAAAAAAGACATTAAGGGGACAATCGCGGCCATGGACGGTTTCCCGGTTGTGATCCGCTTACTGGATCCGCCGTTACATGAATTCGTGCCCCGCGAGCAGGCTAAACTTGAACAATTGGCGCGGGATTTAAATATCGATATGAAGGAACTGGCTAAAAGAGCCGAAGGCCTGCATGAATCAAATCCGATGATGGGGCACCGCGGCGTACGTTTAGGAGTAACTTATCCTGAAGTAAGCGCGATGCAAATCCGGGCAATTTTAGAATCAGCTGCAGAATTAGTCAAAGAAGGCAAAGATCCTTACCCGGAAATCATGATCCCGGTAGTTTGTGATGTAAAAGAGCTGGCTGATCAATACGCGATTGCCGAAAAGATTTATAAGAAAGTCCTGGCAAAATATGGACTTAAAAAAATAAAGCATCTCTTGGGGACGATGATTGAAATTCCGCGGGCGGCGATTGTTGCGGATAAATTGGCCACGGTAGCCAAGTTTTTCTCCTTTGGAACCAATGATCTAACCCAAATGGGGTTTGGTTTCTCCAGGGACGATATCGGAGGATTCCTTCCCGACTATATCAAAAAAGGTATTTTAACGGAAGACCCCTTCCAAAGCATTGATCAGGAAGGTATCGGAGAATTAATCAAGCTGGGTATTAAGCGCGGACGGGCCACCAATAAAAAGCTGGAAGTCGGCATCTGCGGAGAGCATGGCGGCGAGCCAAGATCCGTAGAATTTTGCCATAATATAGGTATGGATTATGTCAGCTGTTCGCCGTTTAGGGTCCCGATTGCAAAATTAGCCGCAGCGCAAGCTGTAATTAAGAATAAGAAATAGTAAACTAAGAAGGAGAAGTTTCCCTTATCTAAACTATGGAAGCCTTAAAAACATATCTTAAAGAAGTCCGGTTGATTCCGCTTTTGACTGCTAAACAGGAAATCGAGTTAAATAAAAGAATCCGCAAAGGAGATGAACTGGCCCGTAAAGATATGATCCGGGCAAATCTGCGCCTGGTGATTAATATCGCTAAGCGCTATATGCGCATGGGCACCCCGTTTTTGGATTTAATCGAAGAGGGAAACTTAGGGCTAATGAAGGCTGTCGAAAAGTTCGACCACCGTAAAGGTTTCCGTTTTTCAACCTATGCTGCCTGGTGGATCAGGCAGGGGATTACCCGTTCGATCAGCGAACAAGGCAAGATGATCCGGGTTCCGGTCTATATGAATGACTTAATTTCCAAATGGAAAAAAACCAAGGAACGGTTGAGCCAGAAATTAAAACGCCTGCCTACGGATCAAGAAATCGCTAAAAAATTAAAGCTTACTCCCGAAAAAACAGAACAAATTAATTTCTGGATGTCCAGTACCACCTCTTCTTTAGAAGCCCCGATTGGCGATGATAACGAAAACCAGATCTCGGAATTAGTTGAAGATAAGAACGCCATCGCCCCGGATGCCGGAATTGTGAAACTTCTGGATCGGGAAAGAATCGATAATCTCCTGGAAGTAATGTCAGATCGGGAAAGAGAAATCCTGGATTTACGTTTCGGACTAAGTAATGATAAACCCCAAACCCTGGCAGTGGTCGCCAAAAAGCTGGGGGTTTCCCGCGAAAGAATCCGCCAGATTGAAGAGTCGGCTTTGAAAAAATTAAAGAAATTTGTGGTCGGTCAGGAAAAGGAGCTTTAACCCTTCGACTATGCTCAGGGTTATGGTGAGCTTGAGAACATAAAATAAGGAGTCGAACCATAATGAATAACGCCCTTTTAGAAAAATCTATCCGCAATATTCCGGATTTTCCGAAAAAGGGGATTCTTTTCCGCGACGTAACCACATTAGTTCAGAATAAAACAGCTTTTAAGAAAACCGTGGATTTACTGGCTAAAAAATATAAAGGCAAGGGGTTTGATAAAGTGGTAGGGGTGGAGGCGCGCGGATTTATTTTCGGAGCCGCGGTTGCCTTAAGGATCGGGGCCGGTTTTGTCTTAGTGCGAAAAAAAGGAAAACTTCCCTTTAAAACCATCTCGACAACCTATGAGTTAGAGTACGGCACAGACACCCTGGAAATCCACCAGGACGCCATTAAGCCCGGCGAGAAAGTTTTGATTATCGACGATCTCTTAGCTACCGGCGGCACAGTAAAAGCCGTAATTGAACTGGTGAAACAATTAGGGGGTCAGGTTGGAGGAATAGGTTTTGTTATTGAGCTTGTTGATTTAAAAGGCCAGGATAAATTCAAAGAGTACCCGGTTTTTTCTTTGGTTAAATTCCAAGGAGAATAGTTGACTCTGCGCCTGTAGCTTCCGCCACAATTCGCGGCGGACCCGCCAATGTTTTTGGCGGGCACACACAACTAAGTTATTTAATTTCGCGCCTGTAGCTCACCTGGATAGAGCAAGAGTTTCCTAAACTCTGGGCAGCAGGTTCGACTCCTGCCAGGCGCACTATTTAGTTAAATGTATAATCTGCATGCACATACTTTTCTTAGTGACGGTGACCTGCTTCCTTCAGAAGTAGCCGTGCGCTATCAGGATAAAGGTTATTCTGTAATCGCCATCACCGATCACGCTGATTATAGTAATATCAAGCAGATCGTAAAATCAGTGGTTGAGTTTTGCCGGCGTTGGCCTAAAGATTCTGCGATCAGGGTCCTTCCGGGCGTAGAGTTAACCCACCTGCCTCCTGTACAGTTTAAACCCTTAGCCAGCCTGGCCAGGAAAAATGGAATAAAAATAATTATTGCCCACGGAGAAACTCCGGTTGAACCGGTAGCTAAAGATACTAACCGTTTAAGCCTTCTGGCCGATATCGATATTTTAGCCCATCCCGGATTGATTTCGGATGCCGATACGAAGTTGGCCGCCCGCCGCGGGATATTCCTGGAGATTACCAGCCGCCGCGGACATAATCAAACCAATGCGCATGTAATCAATCAGGCTAGAAAATTCGGCGCAAAATTAATCTTGAATAATGACAGCCATGCCCCGGAAGATATTATTACGCCGCTTCAACTAATTCAAGTTGGTAAGGATTGCGGATTAACGCAAGCTGAGATCGATAAAATTTATCTGGATGTTAAAGGGTTTCTAAAGACAAAGGTCTAAGGAACAGTTGGGATAGTTAGGAAGGAGAGAAAATGAAATACTTTATGAAATTTGTTTTTTTGTTTAGTATCTGCTGTCTGTTAACGACTGCTCTGACGGGTTGTAAAACTATTTCCGACAGCCGGCTGGAACCGCAAAGCATTCTTAAATTCTCAGATATTCCCATTCCTGTGGGCTTAAAACCACTACCTCAAATATCATATTCTTTCGAAAACACCGGTGCCCGGGTGGCAGTTTTAAAATATCAGGGCCGGGCCAATATCGATCAGGTGATTAATTTCTATAAAGAACAGATGCCCATCCACAACTGGAACCTGATCAACATTATTGAATATGGCCAAAGGTTATTAAATTTCGAAAGAGAGGATGAAACCTGCATAATCACTATTCAGGTAGCTGGGTTTTGGAATGAAGAAGCCCTAGTGACTATCTCCTTAGGTCTTAAGTCGCAAAATTCGACCAGGAAAGCTAAGGAGCCGATCAAGTAAGGGGGTTAAGCGCGGTGTCCCCGGAATTAAAAAATGTTCTTGACAAATACAGAGTTATAGGTAAAATATTCATAAGTGCTTGAGAGAAATCATCCTAGGCAATAATTTTATTGGCCTGGTTAACCATATATTCATAACAGTTTAAAAAAAGGAGGAGTAAAAAATGGGTAAACGCTTGATTGTGATTCTAGCGCTTGTTTTGCTAGTCGGGCTAACCTTTGGCGCCGCCTATGCCGAAGTACAAAACGTGAAGGTATCCGGTGACATTACCGCAAGTGCAGTACTGAGACAGAAATTTAACTTAGAAACCGGGGCAGCTGGAGATAAAGCTGACATCGACCAGGCTTTCTTTATGACCCAAACCAGAGTACGCGTTGACGCCGATCTTACCGATAACGTAATTGCAACCGTAAGATTGATCAACGAAAGAGTCTGGAACGGTCAGAATGATACTGTCTCTGATGGAAGCGGCAACATTGATCTTGACCTTGCTTATGTTACCCTGAAAGAATTCCTGTATTCTCCTTTAACTTTGACTATCGGACGTCAGGAAATTCATTTTGGGAACGGGTTAGTAATCAGCAATGCCAGAGTTCCTTCCGGAGTGATTAATATTCCTACTGATTTAACGAAAAGAAAAGCGTTTGATGCGATCCGGGCCACCCTCAATTATGATCCGCTGGTGGTGGATTTGATCTACGCTAAAATTAACGAACAAAGCACCATTAGAAACAATGATACTAATTTATGGGGTATCAATGCTACTTATGATATAAATAAAAAGGTCAGCGTATCGGGTTATTATTTCTTAAAGAGTGATAATAATCCTGGCAGCGTAAACAATAGCAACGGTAAAGCAGACAAAGTTAACACCGTTGGTTTATTGGTTTCAACCACCCCGATTGAAAATCTTATTGCATCTTTCGAAGGCGCATTTCAGTTTGGAAAGACTGACGGTGCCAGCGATACCACTAGCTACAACAGACACAAAGCATATGCTTTACAGGCGATGCTTGATTACACTTTCGCCAACCTCAAAATGACTCCCAGAATTGGCGGTAGCTATACCTACCTATCTGGAAACAAGAAAGCTGATGCCAACAGGGAACTTGCCTGGGACCCGATGTTCTATGATCAAAACTTTGGCAACATCGCCTATGCGCTTTTAGCTTTTACGGATCTAAGTATCTTTAATGTGAAGGCAAGCGTTAAACCGATGGAGGATATTACCGTTACCCTCCTCTACAGCTATTTTGATATGGCCAAGTCCAAAAGTGGCAGCTGGGTATACAATAGCGCAAATCGTTATGATGGGACTAACCGCTATCTTACCGCCACTTCTCTTAGGGAAGGTAAGAAACATATTGGCGATGAAATTGATGCCACGGTTACCTATGATTACACTGAAGATGTACAGTTCGGGTTAACTGCCGGTATATTCTTGCCGGGAAAAGTGTGGGATGTTGATAAACAGAATGCCACTCAGTTAATCGGTTCGATGAAGGTTACATTCTAAGACAACTTATGTAGAAACACTAAACCCTCGGAGGAGAAATCCTCCGGGGGTTTTTTATTCCGGGGACACAATACTTAATTCGTTAAGTTTGTGGGGAATTAAGTATTGTGTCCCCGGATTAATACTATGACTACTCATAAGAAACTAGCTTTAATCATCGGCGGCAGCCGGGGAATTGGCAAAGCCATCGCCTTACGCTTAGCTAAATCCGGATTTGATATTTGGCTTACTTATCACAGTAACCATACTGCTGCCCAGGAAACCAAAAACCAGATCGAACGATTAGGGAGCGCCTGCCGATTATTTGCCTTCGATATTGCCGACTTCCAAGCCACCAAGCTTGCCCTGGGGCAAATCAGCGATACTACGGTTCCTGACTGTTTAGTATTTAATGCCGGGATTGCCCGGGATAACTTAATGGTCTGGATGAGCAAGGAAGAGTGGGATACGGTTATTTCAACCAATTTAAACGGGTTTTACAATGTAATGCATGTTTTACTTTTTCCCATGCTACGGGAAAAACGCGGGCGGATCGTGATTGTCTCATCAACTTCAGGACAAATCGGCCAAGCCGGCCAAGTTAATTACTCTGCCTCTAAAGCCGGTTTAATCGGCGCCGCCAAAGCTTTGGCCCGCGAAGTAGGCAAAAAAAATATTTATGTTAACGTGGTTTCACCTGGAGTAATCGAAACCGAGATGACTGATCAGCTACCCAAAGATAAAATTATCCCTTTAATACCCCTGGGGCGTTTCGGCCGGCCGGATGATGTAGCTAGTGTGGTAAATTTTTTATGTACCGAAGAAAATATGTACATCCATGGCCAAGTGATCGGGATTAACGGAGGCTTGGCGATTTAAGTTTATAGTCAATGAAAAGATATGATCATATAGTGGTTGGTGGCGGAATCAGCGGTTTAACCTTAACTCTGCTTTTGGCAATTAATGGCAAAAAAGTGTTGCTGCTGGAGAAAGGCCCGCATATCGGAGGCAGCCTTACCCGTTTTTATAAAAATAATATTCCTTTTGACACTGGTTTTCATTTTACCGGCGGGTTCTCTAAAGGCGGCATACTTACCGATATGCTGCATGTTTTGGGTATCGGTGAACAGATTAAACCTATTTTTCTTTCTGCGCCGCAAAGCGCGTTTTTTGTTTTCGAAAATGACAACTTGGTTTATGCTATGCCTTCCGGCACGGATAATTTTCGTTTAAAGCTAAAGGAGTATTTTCCGGATGAAATTAAAGGCATTGATGCTTATTTTGCCAAGGTTAAAAAAGTATTCCAGTCTACGGTGTCCCTGGACCTGCGCAAAATCGGCATTTCGGCCGAAAACCTAGACGAAGATTACCTGTCACTCCAGCAAATCCTGGATTCCTTAATGGCCGATGATCATCTCAAGGCGCTTCTGTCGGCATTTTGCGTTTGTTACGGGGTTAAGCCAATCGAAACATCATTTGCCAGCCATGCCCGGGTTGCCGGCGGCCTTTATGAGTCCGTAGCCCGCATCGAAAACGGAGGCGAAGCATTTATCCGGGCATTTACCAATTGTTTTAAACAAGCTCCGGTTGATATTCTCTGCAATACGACTATTGCTGAATGCGCCAAGATCAAAGATGATATTGTCGGAGAATTCATCTTAAGTAAGGGAGAAGCTATTAAAGCGGATAACTGCACCTTTACAATCCATCCGCATGAAATTTTAAAGATTCTGCCTCATCAGCACTTCAGAAAAGCATTCCTGGACAGAGTTTCGGCTTTTGAAACATCGCCTGGCTTTTTTTCCGTGTCCGGGATTGTGGAAAATGCCGATCCGCAAGATTTCGGCCCAAGTATCGCCTCGCTGCTTCCCTGTACGGATCTAAATGCTTTACTTGATCCTGCGCAGAAGGGGGATGGGGCGCTGGCAATCATCCGCAGCGTTGAACTGGGCCGCGACGGAAAGAAATATTGCGTGGTCAATGCCTTTGAGCCGGAATTCTACTCCAATCTTAAACAATGGGCAGATTCTTCGGTTGGCAGGAGGCCGGCGGCTTACGGTGAATATAAGGCCCGTAAAATCCGAAGAATTACCGAAAGATTATGCTCTCTGTACCCGCAATACCGCAATGATTTTAAGGTGATTGACGCAGCCAGCGTATTAACCTTCAGGGATTATTTGTTTTCTCCCGAAGGCAACGCATACGGCATAAAACAAAAGATGGGGCAGTTTAATCTTTTCGGCAAGCTGCCGCTGGTAAATATTTACGTTGCCGGCCAAAGTGCGGTTTTGCCGGGTATCGTCGGAGCAATGCTATCTTCATTTATTGTAGCCAGAAGCATCATCGGAAAAGAAAAATTCAATCGGTTTATCGAAGGAGAACTCGCCAATTGAAAAGAGTAGCCATTACCGGCTTAGGAGTAATTACTCCTTTAGGCAATAGCGTAGCAGAGTTTATTTCGGGGCTGGAGCAGGCCAAGAATGCCTCGGTTTATATTCCCGAATGGGGAAAGTATAAGGGATTGCGTTGTTTAGTAGGCGCACCTGCCCGCCTGGAAAATGAAAAACTTATTCCCCGCCAGAACCGCCGCTCAATGGGCCGATTAAGTATTTTTGCCGTTCAGGCAGCCCAACAAGCCTTAAAAGACGCCAATATCCCTCAAAGATCGCTATCCTGCGGCAGGTTGGGGTGCGTAATCGGCTCAACGATGGGGAGTGCAGAAAGCATCGCTGAAGCTTTTGAGACCCTGATTCCGAATAACGATTTATCGCTGCTTACTTCCACTAAATTCTTTCAATGTGTTTCACATACCGCTGCTTTAAACGTGGGACAATTCTTAGGGATAACCGGAACGGTCATGGCTACTAATGCTGCTTGTGCTTCCGGCTTGCAGGCCATCGGCGCAGGATATGACTTGATCCGTACGGCCCAGCAGGATATTATGCTCTGCGGAGGAGCAGAGGGCCTGCATCCGACGGTAGTCGGCTCATTTGATGTACTTTTTGCAACTTCAACCGGCTATAATCAAACACCTAAAGAAACTCCCCGTCCGTTCGATGCTAAACGTGACGGTTTAGTCTGCGGTGAAGGTTCGGGGATCGTGGTTTTAGAAGACTATGATTTAGCCAAAAAAAGAAAGGCTAAAATTTATGCCGAGATTATCGGGTTTAACAGCTTCGGTAACGGTGCTCATGTCAGTGAATCTAACCGCGAGGCTATCGCTTCCTGCATAAATGAAACACTAAAAAGAGCCAAACTCATCCCCAGGGAAATTGATTATATTAACGCTCACGCCACGGCGACGATCCAGGGTGATCAAGAGGAGGCTTCTGCTCTGCGTCAAATTTTCGGCGATCAGGTTCCCGTAAGCAGCTTGAAGGGGAATATCGGCCACACTCTAGGAGCCAGCGGCGCAATCGAATTGATCGCTTCTTTGATCATGATGGAAAAGAACCTGATCTACCCTACCTTAAATTTAAAAGAGCCGGATAAAGCATGTCAGGGGATCAACCATGTTATGCAGCCATTATCTAAAAAAATAAACATTCTGCTTAAAAATTGCTTTGCTTTTGGCGGAATCAATGCAAGTTTAGTTTGCAAAAGGGAGGACTAAAGAAAATGACTGAACAGGAAGTAATTAAATTAACCAACGAAGTTTTTGTGGATTCATTTGAGATCGAAAAATCCAAGCTGTTGCCGCAGGCCAACATTTTTAATGACTTAGGTTTAGATAGCCTGGATATCGTGGATCTCGTCGTAGCTTTACAAAAAAAATTCGGGGTCACCATCCGCGACGATGAAAGGGTACGGACCATCCGCACCCTCGGGGACCTCCAACAGTTCATCTTAACCATCAAGAAAGAAATCGGAAAATAATGCGGATTTTAAAGATCGCATTTCTCAATTTTTGCTTTTACACGTTCTTGATTACATTTTCCTTGACTGCGTTTGTAAACTTAGGGATCCTGATTATTCTTGCGGCGCTTTTTTTGTCCAAGCGCAGAATGTTTAAATTACTGCGCCAGGCCATCAGATGGTACGGAGGAGTAATTATCCGGATCTTACCGTTTCCGTTAATCCGCCTGGATTATAAAAACTTCGGGTTAAATGACCCGCCTGCGCCCTATATATTTATTTGCAATCACCGCGCAGCCTGCGACCCCTTTTTAATGGCGGTGTTTCCTTATGAGATCGTACAAGTAGTAAATATTTGGCCTTTCCGCTTGCCAGCCTTAGGAATAATTGCTAAAATTGCAGGATACCTAAGTGTCAGGGAAATGCCTTATCCGGAGTTTGCGGCTGAAACTGCCCGGTTAATTAAAGAAGGGGTTTCAATAGCCGCATTCCCGGAAGGTACGCGTTCGCGGAATAAAGCCGTGGGTCAATTCCATAGTGCGATTTTCCGCACAGCGATAGAGACTCATGCGCCGATTGTACCGGTATGTATTACCGGGAATGAATCAGTTCCGCCCATTGGATCGGCTTTTTTGCATCCGGCATTAATTAAGATTCACCGGTTACCGGCTTTAACCTGGGAACAGTACAAAAGCTTTAGTGCTTTTAAACTTAAGAATTATGTCCGGGAGTTCATCGCTAAAGAAGTTCTAGTTATGGATAAAACAAGATGAAAGATTTAAATACCTATAAAAATTTGGAATTTGCCTCCAGCAAGAAAATAAAAGCTGTCCAGGAAGCACTGCTAAAAGAACATCTCCTGCATTGTAAAAAGAATTCTCCTTATTACCGGGCGGCCTTAAAATCTAAACTGGATCTTTCCCGATTTAACCTAGATCAACTTTCAAGCCTCAAGCTTACCGATAAATCTGAAATCGAAAAGTATAACGATGATTTTTTGGCCATTCCCCCTAAAAAAGTAGTCGAAATTGTTTTATCCAGCGGGACTTGCGGGACTTCCACTAAAATCGCTTATAGCGAGTGGGACTTAAAACGGCTAGCTTACAATGAAGAGCAGTCTTTCGGCGCCTGCGGCTTTACGGCACTTGATACGACCCTATTAACCTGCACGATGGACCGCTGTTTTATCGCCGGGCTGGCTTATTATTCCGGATTACGCGCTTTAGGCGCAACGGTTATCCGTAACGGGTTAAATAGCCTGGAAAGCCATTTAGGGCTCATCAGGCGGCTAAAACCCACCGCCTTAGTAGGAGTGCCCAGTTTTTTAAGAAAACTGGGTCTCTATTTAAACCAGCAAGGCTACGACGCTCAAAAAAGCGGAATAAAAAAGATCGTTTGTATCGGAGAGCCTTTGCGCGATAAAGACTTGAAATTCTTAAAAGTCGGCCAAGACTTAGAAAAAATCTGGAAGGCCAAAGCTTATTCTACCTATTCAACGACCGAAATAGTTTCAACTTTTTGCGAATGCACTGCTCAAACTGGCGGGCACCTGCACCCGGATTTAGCGGTTGTTGAAATTATCGATGAGCGTGGGCGCCCTTTGCCTTACGGCCAAATTGGAGAGATCGTGGTTACCCCTTTAAGAATAGAAGCGATGCCCTTAATACGCTTTAAAACCGGGGATATCAGTTTCTTGATCGATGCGCCCTGCTCCTGCGGAAGAAAATCACTCAGGCTAGGGCCCATCTTAGGCAGAAAAAAACAAATGATGAAGGTGCAAGGAACCACTTTTTACCCCCAAGCCATTTATACCTGTTTAGAACAAATTGAAGGGGTTAGTGAATATTATGTTAGCGTGTCTAGCGCTGGGGCTCTTTCAGATAACCTGGAAATTTACGCTGCGGTAAATAACCCGCAATGCACTAAAACCGATATCCAGGAAAAACTGCAAGCGCGCTTAAGGGTTAGACCGGAAGTCTTTATTTGCGAAGAGGAACTGATCAAGGGAAAGGTGTATACCCCCGGTTCCCGCAAACCAGTGCGCTTTATTGATCGGAGATAAAAATGTCAAGTTGCCAGGCCATCCTGCCTAACTTTGAGTTTAGCGAACAGGAAATCAAAGAAGCGGTAAAAAATAACCGGCTGCTTTCAATGGAGCTGGAGTTTTCATTACGCTGCAATTTCCATTGCCAGTATTGTTATATTCCTGATAAATCTACCTTTGAAAATGAATTAAGCTTTGAGGAGCTGCATGATGCCGTTTTACAGGCTAAAAACCTCGGGGTTAAAAAGATCATTGTTTTAGGCGGTGAACCCATGGTTTATCCGCAAGCCCTAAAAATGCTTAAATTCATCCGCGCCGAGAATCTGGATGTGGAGATGTTTACCAACGGTTTCGGGATCACCCCGGAAGTCGCCAAGCAGTTATTTGAGCTGGGAATTCTGGTAGTTTTGAAAATGAACAGCCGCAAAGAAGAGGTTCAGGATGCTCTGGCCGGAAAAAAGGGGGCTTACAAAATTATTCAGGACGCATTTAATAATCTAAAGCAGGCGGGATTTCCGTCAAAAGCCAGGCGCCTGGGTGTCAGCACGATAATCTGCCAGCAAAATTTTGAAGAGATTATCCCGATGTGGGAATGGCTGCGCCAGGAGGGAATTGAGCCTTATTTTGAAATTATTACGCCGCAGGGAAAAGGAAAAGATAATGAGTGGCTGCACGTTGATTCGCAGAAACTTAAAGACACTTTTTTTAAAA
>Ga0066640_10002064_pt1 | contig 12046 bp, 13 predicted proteins | sample CryGeyCG2114_020_2_FD_59505 | JGI IMG/M metagenome (GOLD analysis project Ga0066640, IMG submission 59505) | Groundwater microbial communities from aquifer - Crystal Geyser CG11_big_fil_rev_8/21/14_0.20 | ecosystem: Environmental > Aquatic > Deep subsurface > Groundwater | place: USA: Utah... | reverse complement strand
GTCAATCACCTCTACGCCCATTTGGAAGCAATTCATCTAGACCAGTCTGTCTCCTACCCTTATTTTGGAGTTCTGGTCAGTGGCGGACATAGCTTATTTCTGCTGGCCCATTCCCCCACAAATTTTGAAGTTTTGGGCGGAACCATTGATGATGCTGCCGGAGAAGCTTTCGATAAAGGGGGGAAATTGCTGGGTCTGGGCTATCCCGCCGGGCAGAAAATTGATCAGCTAGCAAAGCAGGGAGACGCCAGTGCTTTTACCTTTCCCATTGGTCTACGCCACTCTAAGACCAGTGAACTCAGCTACAGTGGGGTCAAGACTTCCCTGCGCTCACTTATTGAGGCAACTCCAGAACTCTACTGCCACACAGTCGAAAGTCAAAATCGCCAAATTGTTTACGATGTCTGCGCCAGCTACCAAAATGCCATTACTGAAGCGCTCATTCTTAAGGCAAAAATAGCCATTAAACAATCCAACTCGCAAAAGCTGCCAATTGTTGTAGGAGGCGGCGTCGCTTGCAACTCTCATCTGCGCACTTGCTTTAAAAAAGAATTTAGCAATCCAAACTTTGTTTCACCTAAGTTTTGTACTGACAATGGCGCTATGATAGCCAATTACGCTCTAAGGGTTCCCGAGCTTGTTTTGGCCTATCCAGACAATTTGGTTTTGGATGCCAAGGGACGCTTTTTACAGAAAAACAACGCCATAGCAAATCGCGGCGAAACATGAACACTAAACGCCTCCCCTATGCCGAAAAGGCTTTGGGTCAACACTTTCTAACCAACCCCAGTATCATTAACAAAATTTGTCATGACTTTGTTCAAGAAGCTGGCGCCATAATAGAAATTGGCCCAGGTCCTGGCATCTTGTCGCAACATCTGGTAAAGCACAACCGACCATTTTTGGTAGTAGAAAAAGACCGGCGCATGCAAGATTACCTAGCGCAATATCTTGCGCCGGAAAATATTTTTTTCGCTGATGCCCTTCACTTTGAACTGGAAGAAAAATTACAACACTTGCCGCAGCCGATCTGGCTGGTATCTAATCTTCCTTACAATATTTCTGTCCCTCTCATGATAAAATTTAGCAAAATCACCGATATAAAATTTATGACCTTGATGTTCCAAAGGGAAGTGGCACAAAAAATTCTTCCCTCCCTGTTAAGCGATAAAAAGGCCAAAAATGGCATGAACTCTCTCCATGCCCTATGCTCAAACTTTTTTGACATGAGTCTCTTGTGCCGAGTGTCGCCAGGCTCATTTATGCCCCCGCCAAAAGTCGAGAGCGCAGTGCTCAGTCTAAGGCGCAAGGAGTCACCAACCATTTCAATGGCAGAATTCAAAGATTACGAAGCCTTCTTGAGAATTCTTTTCTCTGAGAAAAGAAAGCAAGTCCAAAAAATACTAAAATCTCACTTCGATCCCCTGTTGGTGCAGGACACTTTATCAAAACTCGCTATTTCTGGTTCCTTGCGATCTGAAACTTTTAATTTAGAACAAGTTCAGTTACTCTATCAGGCACTTTGTAAGCATTCTTAGACGGCCAAAAAGCTGTCTTTAAAAAGGCCTTTTGATGCAACATAAAACCCACTTGCTGCTTTGCTTTGTTAGTCTTTTATATCTCAACACCAGCTGGCCCAGTTTTCCTGAATTTTTTGGCACAAGTCCACGCACCAGTAGTCTTGGGGGACAACCTAATGATGAATGGGATGATCCCTCCAATAATTATTATGCTGCTGCACTGACTGCTTTTTCTCACAAAATAAATGTCAACTTGAGCTACGATTCGGTCAAGCACGATTTTCTTCCTATCAATGGCATTGTCACCAAAAACTCCACCAATAATGCCTATGGCACGAACACTGGCAATATCAACACAGACTATGGCGAATTTCGCCATAGCTCAGTTCACCTGACTCTTCCCATTGCCTACCCCGGTGCCGGAAATATTGCCATCTCGCTTTTTTCACCGCTGGGTCATTTGATTGAGACTAACACCGGACATCCCACCCATCCCGAATATGTTATGTATCACGCTCGCTATAAGCGAACTGAACTGTTTGCCAATTATGCCCATCCCATTGGCAATAACTTTGCTTTGTCTCTCGGGGCCTTTGTTGGATTTCAAGTGCGCGCTGATATGAGTGCCCAGGCTTCATTAAATGGCGTCAATTTTGGATCATCCTCCAGCGCCAAGGCCAAAGTTAGCCCCTCACTCGCCAGTTTATTTTCAATCGCTAAAAAATGGCAATCTGCCACGGTCTTTTTTGCTTACCAACAAGAAATGACCTCTAATTTAGATGCCAATATTATCGGCGATACCTCTGATCCACCAATCCCTTTTGATATTGGTGCCACCAGTATTCCCTACTACGATCCTCATATTTTAAGATTAGGCTACCAACAAAGTCTTGGCCCAGCTCTTAAATTGCACTCCATGCTTGAATACCAGCTGTGGGGCAATTACAAAACCCCTGTCATTCGCATTATCCAAAGGGCCAATGTAAAGGGCAGTGATAATTATGAAAATATTAAAACTCAAAACATATTAATTCCAAAGCTGGGGCTGAAGTATTCATGGAGTGATTACCTGGCCCTGATGGCGGGTGTTTCTTATCGCCCCACCCCCTTAAAGGGAGATTTTAGCGGCGCCGGCAACTCTATTGACACTGATGTTCTAACAACCTCTGCAGGTATAGACTTCAAATCGCGCCTACTTGATAAGCTCTTTACCTTTAGCGGCGCTTTTCAGTGGCATCAGCTAAAGGAAAAGAAAGTGACAAAAACGTCTGGTCAAGAGAACGGAAGTGCTGGTCAGAAGATCGGATCTCCGGGATATACTGTCGGCGGTGACGTCTACATGGCAAGCGTGGGAATCTCCACCAGCTTCTAGGTTATTTATGACGGGAATTAAAATTATTGCCCAAAACAAGCGCGCCTCTTATGACTTTCAGTTGTCTGAGAAATTTGAGACGGGCATGGAACTCAAAGGAACAGAAGTCAAAAGTCTGCGCCAAGGAAAATGCTCTCTGGCAGAATCACACATCGCCATTGACCAAAATGATGAAATCTGGGCCTACAATATTAATATTCCTCAATATGAGTTTGGAAATATTAATAACCATGAGGAAAGTCGAAAAAGAAAACTACTACTGGCCAAATCTGATATCCAAAATCTTAGACACAAGGCCAAGACTCAGGGCATGACAATCGTAGCAACAAAAATTTACTTCAAAAAAAATTACGTGAAATTGGAAATTGCCTTGGCCAAGGGTAAAAAATTACATGACAAGCGAGCGTCAGAAGCGAAAAAAGATGCCGATAAAAAATTGCGACGAGGAGATTACGATTAGCCTTCTGCCCTGGCCCAAAAATACACAGTTGCCAGATAACAGCCAAAAAAGAATAAACCTGCTACGCGACTAAAGTTTTTCTTAAAGAAATTGAGCGCGAGTAAAAAGATTGCAGAAACAAGCAAGATCGCAACCTCAAAATGAAAATCTTTTTCAATTTTCAGATTGTAAAATCCCAAGCTACCTAAAATCATTGAGCCGTTGAAAATATTAGAACCAATAATATTTCCTATGATGAGATCGGTATTTTTCTTTTTGAAGCAGGCCAGGAGAGAAGTTACAAGTTCAGGAAAGGAAGTACCAAAGGCCACAAAGACCGCACTGATAAAATATTCACTAATTCCTGCTTGAGTTCCCAAGGTTGTTCCCGAACTAACTAAAAGCTCTCCAGCACCATAGAGCATGGCAAAGCCCAGAATAAGCAGAGCAAAATCCTGGGCCTTGGCGGGAGGATGTTCCTCAACTTCTTCCAAACTTAAGCTGCGCAAGTGACGTTCACTTCGCATATCAATAAATGTTCGAACTAAATAGGCAATAAAAAATCCCTCTAACACCAGAGTAGTCCACGGATTGAGTAGTTTAAATAAAAGCACTGGAATCAAAAGCAAGGTCAGCCCCAAATGCCAATAAAACTGTTCACGCAGCTCTTTACCTGTAATAAATAATCTTATGAGAATTCCTGAAAATCCCAGGATCAAAAGTAAGTTGGCGACATTTGAGCCAACAATATTTCCCACTGCCATAGCGGGATGGCCTCTATAGGCCGCCAATTGAGAAACAAACAGCTCAGGTAAAGATGTCCCAAAGCCCACAATTAAAAGCCCGATTACCAGAGGAGAAAGTCCAAAATAGCGGCCAATTTTTTCCGCTGAACTAAGTGTAAATTCCGCTCCCAAATAGAGCCCCAAAATAGACAGGAATAAATATAGAACTTGCAGGAGCATATTTCTTAACCCATACTTTAATTTTAATAATTGAACTTATTGTATCCTATGAAAGCCTTCTACGACAAACTTGGTGAAAAAAAATTTAGATTATTTGCTGTCATATCCTGCTTTGTCGGGGATTTGATGCTATCAAAATATTTGTACGATAAATACGCCGACAGACAGTCCTTCGATCTGCATTTCCCCAAGGCGATGCAGATGCTCAAAAGCCTCAATCAACAACAGAAAATGAATCTTAACTTTCCTCCCGATTTTCAGGAGAATGTCTATAGCTTGATTGTGAATACTCTACTCACCTGCCTGGCCATCTATCTCCTTTTCCATATATTCAACTATATTTTCTATATTTATAAAAAACGTTTTGCTCATCTCTATCTTACTTTTTTGTCATTCACCGCAACCCTCTTTGCCCCCTTAATGGGCCTAGCTGTGATGAGTCAGGCACCAGTTTACGGCACACTTTTCATTCTTCAGGGAGTTCTCTTTTTCTTTGTCGCCTATGGCACGCGTATTTTTAAAATTCTTCCCAAATAGAACATCAGCTATTAAAGATCGGGACCACAAATTTTTCTCCACCTTCGCCCGCCCACTGAGGGACAAGTTTGATGCTCTTGCTATGAAAGCAAATCCCCGCCATGGCAAGCAGGAATGATTCAAAGGCCCTTGGCGTGCGCGAAAGAATTTCCAGATCATGAGCATAGATGAACAATTTTAATTTTTCTTCGATTGCCTTGATAATATTTAGTCGGGCAGTACTAGCACCTTCCATATCTCCCAGCCCCATCAAATCTGACTTCTTGATATACTTTGCCCGCATCAGTTCAATCAAGACTAAAAAAACATGGCCTTCCATCATTTGCAACGACTTTGGGAAGTGTCTTTTTAAATAAGAAAAACGACTCATGATAATCAATGAAGTATTACCAAAACTATCAAATGAAAGATTGAACAGATCTAAAAGGGCGTCATAATAATTCATCCAAACCCACATATCCAAGGGACGGTTCCAATAAGGATTAACTCCACGTTTCAGCCTGCGTTTGAATGGTCGACTGAGCAGATGTTGGTCAGAAGATCTGGCCAATACATCCTTTTGATAATCAAACTCATCATCCTTATTGCGCTCAAATTCATAATTTTTTGGATTTAATTTCATTTTTTGCTCGTCTTCACTCAGAAGTTCTGCAATTTTATTGCGCGAATGGTGGACAGCATCTACAGGACATTTGGTACTGCCGGGACAGTCCAATTGACAGGAAAAACAGGGTGGGTAAGTTAAGGGAAAATCCACCATCATCTGCTTAATATTATATGTCTCAATCCATTCACGAATGGCCTCATCGCCATGCATATCTTCTTCATCTTTCACTTGTAAAAGAGAGCGCAAAAACCAGCGGTCCGAATCGGAATAGTACTCAAGTAAACAAAAATAAAAATTGTCTTTTCGTCCGCCTTTTATACTCATGCCTGCTATATTTTTTCTGTCCATGCATCTCCTGGAAAGAAATGAACTTCACTCTTATTATAGGGCCAAAGTTTAAAAAAGGCCGAGATAATTGCTTGATTTTCTTAATCTGCTATTAATTATTTTGTCTATCTTACGATAAGAAGTGGGTTAGAGGAGAATTATGAAAGTGGTGTATTTTAATTTGCTATTCCTATTGCTGGCCTGCCCTTTCTCACCATCATCGCTAAGTGCTGAAGAAGCGAAACAGGATTATCAAATCGCTGAAAAAAAAGAAGTTTTCGTGGCGATAAAAAACCCTCTCAAAGGGCCAAAAGAGATTTGGCTAAGTCAAAATTGCCAGAAGAATAAATGCAATGTCATCAAGGCACTGAGTAAAATAAATCCCGCCGCATTTTTAAATAATAATAATGACACCTTCACTAATCCTGGTTCACACATTTGCCTACAAATTGGTGGTCGCGTTCTACGCGGCAAAGATCATCTAAAAAATGAAATCAGCTTTTGTGGATTTGGCGATAACTCTCTTGTTTCTCTCGGGACTTTGCATATGCTGTCACTTAACCAATTATCAAAGAGCAAAGAAGAATGAAAATAAATTACTATTTATTGGTGATTCTTTGCTTTTGTATTGCAACTGTTGCACAGGCGGATGATCCAGTTCAAAGCGCTTGCAGCGATGGCGGAGAAATGCGCCTCGATGCCCCCGGCAAAAGTATGGAAGGTCTACCAGTTCTAGATCAGTCAACGGGCAATGGCAATGAAGCGGGTGGGTTGTGCTATAGCTATGTCGCCTCACAAATGATCGATTCCTGGCAACAAAAAAATGGTACGCGCACGGCAGGTAGGATTTCCTCACCCTTTCATATTGCCTTCAATTCCGCCGCCGACAGAAACCGCACAAAGTACAATGGTGGTGATCCCTGCCAAGCGATTGAAAGCACTGTAAAATCCGGCGGTACATGTGATCATGAACATCAATTCCTGGCAACGGACAGATTTAATACTCGCAGCTTTCTCTATTCGTTAGAAGAAGCGTGGAAAAGTTTTCAATGGCAACGGGATTTTACCCCCTACTTGCGTGATGAATTCAGAACCCCAGATCTACTTGCACGCGATTTAGAGCGGCGAGCGCGCGAGAACGCCTGTAGCCTGGCCCAACCCTATATGTTTGCCGCAACAAACGTGGCCATGTTCGAGGCGACATTTAAGGTTTTAAAAAAGCTCTATAAGGACAATCAATATTTTGATGCCGACGAAAACGATGAGGAAGCACGTGGGCACGACAAGATGTCCTTCATGCGCGACTTTGCCAACCAGATGTGCCTGCCTAAAAACTCGCCCATCACACCGAAGCTGGCCCCTGCGACCCCTCACCGCGCCAGGTGTGTCGCCAGTAACTATGGGCCTAACCAACAACAAGCATTCCAACTTGATCTACTCAATAAATTAAAGACTAACGAGATGCCCGTGGGAGTAGGCTATTGTAGCTTTTTGTTACAAGACTCGCGCCGTACCCACTCACCCGCTGGAAGCCACAGTGTACTTCGCTATGGCACCGATGCTGACCACACCCCCGAATGTCAGTTCCCAACCCGCGGCCCGGATGGAAATCTGGCGTACACCTATCGCAAGTCCTACCATATCAGCATGATCATGGGAAAAAGATGGCAAAATGGAAAGTGTCAGGTGCTCCTGCGCAATACTTGGGGAGCAGACGCATGTAGCGCCTACTCTGCCGCCGGACTTACCGACTGCCAAAATGGACAGCTATGGATTGATCTTAATGAGCTTGCAAACAACTCTTTTGCCATTAGAAATATAGAATAAAGACTAGAGTGCTACCTTGGGTGGCAAAATTTCAAACTCAAGTTCCTGCATATCATGCTTTTTTAGCAACGAAGCAACCGCATCTTTTTGATCGGCGGCGTGAACCACTAAAAAGCAGCCCCCACCACCAGCTCCGCATACCTTCATACCGGCGTGAGGCAACATTTCTTTTAACTGTGAAAAAAAGACTTCCATTTTGGGTGAGAAAATATTGGGGAAAAGCCCCCGGCGAATTTCTCCCTCGCGCCCGATCAAAGCCGCCACCTGATCAAAACTTTTATCCAAGATGGCCTGGTAGGTGGCATGAGAAATTTCTGCAATTTGCGCCAGGCCTTTGATGATCTCTACGTTGCCATCAAAAAACCCCTTATACACTTCCCAATTATTTATGCCGGACAATCGACTATCCCCACTGTAAACCAAGGTCAATTGCCTTTGCAGCGTCTGGCACAGATGCTCACTATATAACTGCGATACTTGAACTTGCCCTATTTGTGGTAGAAGCGCCAAAATTCCGCCAAAAATGGCCGGAAAATAATCTTGATAACCGGTTGGGCCACAGCCCAGAATCTTGGCCTCTATATCCTTAACAATCATGACCATTTCATGAGGAGAATATTTTTTAGCAAAAAAATCTGCCAGGGCGCTAAAAACCGTCACTCCCATGGCCGATGATCCGCCCAGGCCAGCCCCAGGGGGGGAACCTGATTCAGTGGTGATAACAAGTCCCACCGTGGGCGAGAAGAAACGCACTATTTCCGCCAAAAACCATAATTGCTCAAACTCTTTGTGGCAAAGTTCCGGGCCATTAATGGTCTGCAAGGAAAATTCTTTTTTAGAATGATAATCTTTTGAGATGAAGGTGACTTGAGCCGCTGGCTGCATTTCCACTTTCACTTTTGCTGTCAAAGTGGTTGCCACATTCAATGTTACGACTTCAGGCAAGATAAGATTGATGGGAGAAAGATCTAAGGTTCCTCCCACTAGATCAACCCTGACACTTCCCTCTTTTGAAATGTGTTTCATGCTCTGCCCGTCTACTCGTTAACTTCGCCCTGATAAATTCCAATATAAGGTAGCTCGCGAAATTTGCCATCGTAATCAAGGCCATATCCAATAACAAAATGGTCCTCAATTTCAAATCCCAAATAATCAATCGGTACCTTGTGTTTATTTCGAGCGGGCTTAAACAATAATGAGGCCAGCTTGAGTGAGGCGGGCGATTCATGCTTAATCATTTCAAATAATTTGGTTAGAGTTAGACCGGTATCAACGATATCTTCAACCACAAGAATATGTTTATTTTTAAGTTCCCCTTGAAAGCCAAGGTCTAAAGTTATTTTACCGGAAGAAACTGTGCCGCTGCCATAACTGGAGGCCTTGATAAATTCCATCACAACAGGAAGATTTATTTCTCTCACCAAATCGGCGCAAAACATAAAAGCACCATTCAAGACGCAGATGACCACCAGCTCTTTACCCTGAAAGTCAGCATTAATTTTATCTGCCAGTACTTTGACTCTTTGCTGGATATCGCTTTGGGAAATAAAAACCTGGTGACTCATAGGAATCCTCAAATAATGGAGGTTAGTAAAAAATGCAGAATATCAAAAAAGTTCAAACAAAGGAATTGTTAAGAATCTCTCCAACTCCCCCAGCTCCTGGGACAATGTACTGATGATCGGTTAATCCGCATTCTTTGTCCGGGTAAGTTCCAGGAATACTGGAGAGAACCTCAGGAGCGCTCAAACCTCGATCGAGACGCAATGCAAATATTTGGACATCGGGATGATCTTTTTTCATGCGCGCAATATATTCGGGTGTAATGATCAAATGTAGCGCCACATAGAAAAGGGCCTTACCCTTGACCTGGTCTTTATAATGGGAGACGCAGTGAGAAAGGCTGCCACCAGTGGCCGCCATGGGATCGGGAAAAATAACAATAGACTGATCTTGATCGCCACCAATTTTAGAACCAGAAACATCGACGCCGATCACTTCGCCCTTAGTGTTAGTGCGACGATTAATATAAAAATGATCCTGGCGGCAAACAGCAGGGTTGGTCAAAATACTTAGATAATTGAAACAAACATGAGATGGCCAAGTGCCAGCACGGGCCAAGTCCACCACAACTGATCGAGTCGCCTGATGTAAAACTTCACCGTTCCACTCTCCCTGGGGACAAACTGCTTTCATGCGCGTATCCCAGGTAACCTCATGACGAGGGTACAATTCATTAACCATGGCCTCAAAAAGGATCAAATAGAGCTTCTCAACATAGATGTTGAGCATGGGCTGCATGACTTCGGGGCGACACATCTGCGCTAGTAGACTCTGTGAAACGGGATTTTGAAAAATCCTGACTTGATCGCCATATTTATGTTCTAGATAACTGCCGTTGTATTTTAAATTGTAAGCTTGATCCATTACCTCACACCTGAGAAGAGTTATTTTTCTCCGGTGTCATGGTAGTATCTGCGTAGAAGGATGGCAATTCCTGACGTTCGTCAAAATAGTCAAAATGGTGGCGACAACGTGCCTCATAGACATCAGATTCGCCAACTAGCACCTGGTCTGAGTTGCTTTCTGGGCGTTTACGATAAGATTTAGTGGCATTGGCACCACAGACAGTGCAGATTGCTGCAACCTTATCAACCTGATCCGCCACTGCCAGCAGGTGTGGCATAGGCCCAAACGGTTCGCCTTTATAATCTTGATCAAGTCCGGCCAAAATGACCCGGCAGCCACGCCTGGCCAACTTACTAACTAGCTTTACGATATCAGCATCAAAAAATTGAACTTCATCGATAGCAACAATGCGCGTGCTGTCAAAAACCTTGGCCAAGATCTCCATGGAAGATTTGACTGCAACAGCTTCAACTGTCAGCGATGAATGACTGACAACATCAGAATCGTGGTAGCGATTGTCGATGGCAGGTTTAAAAATTTGTACCTTTTGCTTAGCAATCTGGGCACGCTTAACTCGTCGAATTAATTCTTCAGTTTTACCTGAGAACATGGGGCCACAGACAACTTCAATACTTCCAGAATAAAAAAGACCAGGCATTGCCACGGGCAAACTCCTATTTCGCAAGAAATAATATTTCTTATTTGTGAGTATGAATAAATGAAATTCTTAAGAGGCATAATTCCAAAAAGCTAACGGCTTGGCAATTGCCTTTTTGAAAAAGAATCTTAAATGAACTTACCGAATAGAAAATCAGCAGGTTGTTATTTTGATTAAATTAATTCTTGACTTGAAATTGCTAAAATATGCTCAAAAATTGCACAAGTACAAAGCCTACAAACATGAGCGCAATCATGGCAAAGACAAACATAATCAAAAGTGGAGAAAGTAAAACCACAATAGATTGTAAGTTAGACAGGCCAATATTATTCTTAAGCCCGGCAAAAAGATGTACCAACATGGCAAATTTTTTAATCACTGGACCAAAAATCGGGATGAGTAAAAATGTATTAGAACTTAAAGAGCCATTAACCACTTGATCAATACCGGTGGCATCTGAATCCTGGCGGTCAAAGAGAAAAACAAAAAAAGAAATAACCCAGGACCACAACCGCGTATACAAAAATGCGATCAATGGGAAAAAGACCACATTGGCGATAATAATGATGATATTTATCCTTTGAGCAGCATAACTTCCCTCAGGAATAAGTATTTTCGCTATACCAAAATCTTGGTTGAAATGACTCAAGATCCACAGCCCAAAATGAATACTAGTAATAGCATAAATGGCTTCGGCTACGGCAAATGGCCAAGAGGCCACCATCATTGAAAGAAAGTCGGGACCATGGGCAAAGTCTTCATCACTTTCGCCAACCAGACCTATGCCACGCTGTCTATAAAGACGATATTTCTTATGATTTTTAAATGGATGTGCCAATAAATCAAAATAGTTATTTAGAAAATCAAGCACCGTCCCCTCACTTCGCAATAAAATAATCTTGTTTTTCCAAAGCAATTGGAGATTCACTTCCTACATAGTAATGAAACATCAGCTTCTTTGCCAAATTATAAACGATAATCTCATGATCATGAAATAAAAGACAAATTTTCCCGTCCTTATATTTAAGACAAAGCGGAAAAATGATCTTTTTCACTTCCTTTTCGTCATCCTTATCCATGCGGTTTACCCGTTCTCCACTCTTAAAAAGAAAATTAAAAAGATCGGCAAAAGCATTATTGATAGGAACCATAGTATCAACTTTGAGCGCATGCACAGCAAAGTTGTCGCCGGCCGGGACTGAAAGAGCAAAGTCGGCACCACCAGCAAATGAGACTTCAAAAATAAAATCATCATTTTCTTCCAATGGGGGGCCACCTTGCGGCAAGCTCTTTATCGCCCGCTTTTCCCAAAAATCCTGGGTACTCATAAAAAATAGTTTCATCGTTTCATTACTAATTTCGTAAATTGACTGCTCAAAACTAGG
>Ga0066640_10002057_pt1 | contig 12086 bp, 13 predicted proteins | sample CryGeyCG2114_020_2_FD_59505 | JGI IMG/M metagenome (GOLD analysis project Ga0066640, IMG submission 59505) | Groundwater microbial communities from aquifer - Crystal Geyser CG11_big_fil_rev_8/21/14_0.20 | ecosystem: Environmental > Aquatic > Deep subsurface > Groundwater | place: USA: Utah... | reverse complement strand
GGAACAATGTATTAAATGGGCCGAGAGCGCCGGATTTAGCAATACGGTTCAATATGATTTTAAACCGTATCATTATGGGATAACTTTAGTTAAATAAGAATAAAAGACGTTTTTGAACGTTTTAAGTATAAAGGTGTGTGTAAGATGGTTGATTATAAGCAAGTTGATGAGGCTCGGAGGTTGCTAGGGTTGGAAGAAGATGCCAGCTTGGAGAAAATAAAAGCGGTTTATCGTAATCTTGCCCTTGAGTATCACCCTGATAGATGCAAAGATTCTGAAAAGAAACGCTGCGAAGAGAAATTTAAGCAGATAAACCACGCAAGAGACATCATTATGAGTTATTGCGCAAACTATAAATTCTCTTTTAAAGAACCGGACGTGAAGAAGAATGCTATGGATAGGGAGACATACGAGCATCTTAAAAGATTCTATGATGACTGGTTTGGGGATCTGAATTTATGAGCAAGTTATTGGACCACTATGTCAAAAAATATGATTCTTGGTATGATGCAAATAAATTTGTCTATCAATCGGAATTAAATGCGCTTAATAGAATGTTGCCTAAAAAAGGCGAGGGCCTTGAAATTGGGGTTGGCACAGGCAGATTCGCCGCGCCGTTAGGTATAAAATACGGAATCGACCCCTCCAAGCAAATGCTTGAGGTTGCTAAGAGTAGGGGCGTAGAAGTAAAATTAGGCTACGGAGAAGATCTGCCCTTTGAAGATTCTACTTTTGATTACGTTGTCGCTATAGTTACCTTGTGTTTTGTCAAAGACCCTTACAAAGTGCTTACCGAAGCAAGAAGGGTTTTAAGGAAAAGCGGCAAGATTGTTATTGGTATTGTTGATAAGGACAGTTTTTTAGGTAGATTTTATCAGAGAAAAAAGAGCGTATTTTATAAACAGGCGCACTTTTTTAGAGTGAAGGAAATAGTAGATTTACTAAGGAACGCAGGGTTTAAAAGGATTTCTTATTTACAGACATTGTTTTGCTTTCCGGAAGATATGAAATCCATTGATAGTCCGCGCAGCGGATTTGGAAAGGGTGGTTTTGTTATAATTAAAGGATTAAGATGAAAATAATGGTTATAATTTCCAGTAATGATGCGGAGACGTCTTGGAACGCATTCCGATATGCAAACTTTTTCCTTGGGCAAAAAGATGAAGTGAAGGTGTTTTTAACCGGCAAAGGCGTTGAGTATCAGAATATAAGCACCGAAAAGTTTAACACAATGGAGTAGGCGGATAAGCTTTTAAAGTCAGGCGGCAAGACCTTTGCTTGCGGAACATGCATAAAATCTCGCAATCAAGAGGGAACCGAAATGTGTCCGATTAATATACAATGAAGGACATGTATGAGATTGTCAGAGAGCGATAAAGTAGTGACTTTCTAAAATTGATTATAAATGTCCACCTCTTAAGGGTGGACATTTTGTATTCATTTATCTCTCAAACAGTTGCGCAATTTCTAGCCAAAAAAGACCGGACAAAACGGACAAATTTAGCGAGGAAATTGTCTCTCTAAACCCATAATATTCTTGATATATTGAGGTATTGCATATATAATTAGGCTAGTAAATTAAGAGAGGTTTCCCCTTGTGAAATATGAGAGGGATCCTGATTTTCCCGCTAAGGCGGGTCAGAAAATGACCCCGGCGAATGCCCTAAAATTTTCTAAAGAAAATTTTAGGGTAGTTTATGGACTGGGCATCCTGTCAGTTTTTGTAGAGACAAGCATGAAAAAGAAAAAAGTGTTATTTATTTGCAAAGACGGGGCAATTCGTTCGCAGCTGGCCGCAGCCTTTTTGAATGCTTATTTTGGCGACCGTTATGAGGCCTGCTATGCGGGTACAGAGCCTGCAGAGTCAAATCCTTATGCAGTTAAAGTAATGCAAGAAATAGGTATTGATATTTCTGCTTGCCCCGCTAAAAAAATAGAAAATTTACCGGAGAATGAATTTGATTGCATAATTACGCTTTGTGATTATGCCCAAACCCATTTGCCAACGCTCCCTAAACATAAAAAACAGCTTCATCAGGGTTTTAAATATTTTTGCCTGCCCAGGTTATGCGAAAATGCGAAAAAATCCCAGATGTGCTTCCCGGGCCAACCAAAAGCTCTTCAAGGTTGCCATCACAAGATTAAAGAAATCGCAAAGGATGATCTTCTGGCTTTTAGATATTTAAGAGAAGCAATCTTTGATTGGGTTGAGCATGAAATGGTATTTTAAAGGATTTTATGAATGACGTTCTGTCTAAGAGTAGCGCGCCTATCCAGCCGTGGGGCGACAGCGATTATTTTTGCGATGACTTGCCTACCAAATTCCAACCCAACCTAGGCAGAATTTTAGTAACCGGCGCCTCCGGATATATCGGCGGAAGATTGGTTTCGGAGTTATTAACGAGAGGTTATAAGCTCCGGGTTATGGTCAGGGGGGAATCATCGGCATACGGGGCGCTTTGGCCTGATGCTGAAGTAGCGGTTGCAGATGCCCGTGATCTAGGCCGTTTAAGAATTGCCTTAGCCGATATCGATACCGCTTATTATTTGATTCATTCACTACGTCTGGGGCCGGGAGAATTTGCTTCCGCGGATATACAGGCAGCCAGGAATTTCAGGCAGGCTGCTCAAGATTTGAAAGTCAAGCGGATTATCTATCTGGGAGGCTTGGGTGATATCAGGGGAACCCTTTCCTCTCACCTGCGCAGCCGCGCGGAAGTAGCCGAGGAATTAAGAAAAGGCACAGTCCCGGTCACCATCCTGCGGGCAGCGGTAATCGTCGGTTCCGGAAGCGCTTCCTATGAAATTATTCAACATCTGGTAAGAAAACTGCGGATCATCCTGATTCCGTTTTGGGCCAAGAATAGATGCCAACCGATCGCCATTCGCGACGTGCTTAAATATCTTGTCGGTACTTTAGAGGCCCCGGAAACTTTCGGTAGATCTTTCGATATCGGCGGTCAAGATATTTTAACTTATGAAATGATGCTTAGGGTTTTAGGGGAAGTGTTGCAAAAAAGAACAATCTTTGTATCCGTTCCTTTTTCCAACACCAGGTTTTATGCTTATATTGCCAGCCTGCTTACTCCGGTCCCTGCCTCCATAACGGAATGTTTGATGGAAGGTTTGAAGAATGAAGTTGTCTGCCAGGATGAAAGCATTAAAGATATATTGCCGTTTAAGACGTTGTCCTATAAAGAGGCAATCATCAGGGCGATCTCCCGGGAGGAACAAGACAGAGTGCACACCAGATGGTCAGATGCTTATCCTGCGGCTCATCTGTTGGCGATGAAGCTTCAGGAACTTAAAAAAAGCCCCGCTTATACAGCTTCTTATTCATTGGTTACCGAAAAGGAGGCTTCTGTGCTTTTTAATTCTATTTGCAGGATCGGAGGCAGGGAGGGATGGTTCCATAGTAACTGGCTGTGGCGGTTAAGAGGCGGCATTGACCGGGTTTTGCTGGGAGTGGGAACAGCCCGGGGAAGAAAAAGCCAGTCTACCTTGAAAATAAATGATGTGGTAGATTTCTGGCGGATCGAAGATTTGGAAGTTAACCGAAGGCTTCTTTTACGCGCCGAAATGAAGTTACCGGGTTTAGCCTGGCTGGAATTTAATATTGCCCAACTAGATAATAAGAGGAGGTTAAATATAACTGCTTATTATGAAACTAAGAGTTTTTCTGGTAAAATATACTGGTATCTATGTTTACCTTTGCATCGTTTTATTTTTGAAAATCTTATCAAGGAAATCGAGAAAAGAAGCTAAACAAGAGGCAGGAAGATAGAGAGATGATTAGGGCTAAATTATTAACCGGTAGTTTCATCCTATTGTGCTTATTTTATTTTACCGGCTGTAGCCAGGAAGATAGTGCTAGAAAGGTGGATCTTAATAAAACAGAAGAGCTAACTTACCATGTTATTGAATCCTCGGAGATCAAGATCGGGCTTGTTCCTGAACAGGATATACGCAATATGGCGTCTAGATATGAGCCTTTAGCAGGGTATCTGGGTAAAAAATTAAACCTGAAAGTCGCGCTTATATATCTGGATAATTACGGGGAAGTATGCGATAAATTTAGGAATCGACAGTTAGATGCCGCTTTTTTTGGCAGCTTTGCGTATGCCGTTACCCACGCCAAATCAAAAGTTGAGCCGATTGCCCGGCCGGATTACTCTGGAATTTCTACCTACAGAGGGCTGATCATTGTCAGAAAAGACAGTAATATAAAAAATGTAACGGATATGAAAAATAAGAGGCTGGCGTTAGTGCACCGGGCCACCTATGCCGGATACCTCTATCCGTTATATTATTTTAAACAGCATAATGTCCCGGATTTAGAAGCGTTTTTTTCTAAAGTTATATTTTCCGGCAGTCACGATAAAGCAATAATTGCGGTTTTAAACGGCCAGGCGGATATTGCTCTTCCTAAAGACCTTGTATATCAGCGGATGGTTAAAGAAAACCCAGATTTAGAGAGCAAGTTAACTGTTCTATCTTTTTCCGGTCCGGTCCCTTCAAATACCTTTTGTGTAAGAAATGATCTGGATTCTGGCTTAATGAAGAAATTAAGAAATATTTTATTGAATTTACAAAATGACCGGGAGGCTGGACCTGTTTTAGCGTCTTTAGGCGCAACCTCCTTTATTGAGACTAGCGATAAAGATTATTCCAATCTGTATGAAACAATAAAAGCGCTGGACATTGATTTAAATGTCTATCCGTATTATGAGCGGTCGGATATGGGGTTTAAAAATAATTAAAACGCAAAAGATGATAAACAAAAATTCTATTCAAGCGAAAAAATTTATAGGATTACGCCAAAAGATCCTCTTGAGCATGATTCTTCTTCTTCTGTCACTCGGCTTAAGTATCGCGTTCATTAACCAGATGATCTTATTTAAGTCGCTAAAAACAGAATATCAGAACAAGGGCTTAATCCATGCCAGGAGTATTGCCGCATACAGTTTGGTAGATATTTTGACCCAGAATAACTCGCGGCTTAAGAAATTGCTGGATTCCGAGAAAAAATTAGATACAGACACTGCTTACATTTTTGTGATTAATTCTTCGAATCGTATCCTGGCGCATACTTTCCCCGAGGGCTTCCCGGTAGATTTAATTAAGGCCAACCCGTTACCGGAAAATAAAGATTTTAATATACAATTACTGGATACCCAGCTGGGCTTGATTTATGATATCAATGTTCCTATTCTGGCAGGTAAAAGCTTAATCGGCCAGGTGAGGTTAGGGATCCTCCAGAATGGAATCCAGAGGACGATTATGTTAATTGATTCGGCTATACTGGTTGTTACGCTGTTGATTATTTTAATCGGGATAATTTTAGCCTATAAGATATCTTCTTTCATCACTCAGCCGATTTCCAGGCTGGTAGAAGCTACGGAATCTATCCGCAAAGGCGATTTTTCCGCTAAAATTGACATCCGGGCTAAAGATGAGATCGGCCTTTTGTCCGGCGCATTCAATAAAATGACTGTTTATTTAAACCAGTTGGTTGAGGAAATAGGCCGGCTCACAAGATATAGGGAAAGGGAAAGTATTGCTTTGGATTTACATGATAACTGCGCGCAGGACCTGGCTAATTTAATCAAAAGGCTTGAGTTGTGCGAAAAACTTTTTAAGCTTGAGCCGGCCAAAGCCTTTGAGGAATTAAATGTTTTGAAAGAAAATATACGCGGCCATCTTTGTAAAGCCCGCCAAGTTATCCGCGGGCTTAAGTCTCCGCAGGAAGAAAATTTCCTGCTATTAGAAAAGATAAACGAGTATGTCGAGGATTACCAGCAGTATAATGATATTAATCTTAAATTAAATATTTCCGAGTCCTTTAATAACAATATTCCGGTGGATAAATCAACGCACATTTTTTATATAATAACCGAGGCGCTGACCAATATTAAAAAACATGCCCAGGCCAAACATGTACACTTGAACTTTGATTATAACCTCCCGGATGAATTAATTATCAAAATAAAAGATGACGGAATCGGTTTTGATTGCCGCCAGGAGGAATTGTCTGCTGCTGCCACCGGGAAATGGGGGCTAATGAGTATGCGTCAGAGAGTTGCTTCTCTGGGGGGCAGTTTAGCGATAAACTCAATACCTAAGCAGGGAACCGAAATTCTGGTCAGTATTCCGTTTAAGCGCATAGAATATAATATCTAGAAAGGAAATAAATAATGGCAGATACAATAAGGTTATTTCTCTGTGATGACCATTCCATCTTTCGCCAAGGCATAAGGAAATTATTGGAATTAGAGCCGGATGTTTTGGTAGTGGGGGAGGCAAGCGACGGTCAGGAAATGTTGGATATGCTCAAAAAAACAGGGCCGGATGTAATATTGTTAGATATAGGAATGCCCAAGATGGACGGGGTTACGGCTACTTATAAGGCTAAAAAGATTCTTCCCCGCGCCAGGATCGTTATTCTTACGGTCTATGAAGATGAACTCCATATTTTTCAGGCCATTAAAGCCGGAGCAATGGGGTATCTGTTGAAAGATGTTTCTTTTGATGAATTAATGGAGGCGATCCGCTGTGTTTATAAAGGGGAAGCCCTGATCCAGCCGGTAGTAGCAGCCAAGGTTTTAAAAGAATTTGCCATGCTGGATAAAAGGGGGATCAAGGAAGGAGATAAATTCTATAGTGGTTTGACTGAAAGGCAGAAAGAAATCCTGCGTTTGATCGCCCTGGGAGGCACGAATAAAGAGATCGCCCATAAACTCAATCTTTCCGAGAAGACCGTTAAGAACCACATTAGCAGTATATTTCAAACTCTCCATGTAAATAACCGCACTCAAGCGGCGATTTATGCTTTAGATAAGAAGATCTAACTTTCCACTTATCATCAAGTTATCTATAGGACTAAAGGCCTAGAGTCATCTAGGCCTTTTTATTTTTCCTGAAAAGGACTTCCGGCACTTGTTGATATCAGTAGAAAGAATATAATAGGCACAAAATTTAAGACCTTCTCTAGAGTTACAACTTTCTAAAATTTAAATATGAAGTTTTTTATCTCCCAAGACATTATCAAATCATCTTTCTTGGAAACCCTGCAGAAAGACTGTGGAGAGAAAGTCAGCCACTGTTATCAATGCGGCAAGTGTTCCGCGGGCTGTCCGATCGCCTTCCAGATGGATTATCTGCCCAATCAGATTATGAGGCTGGTTCAGTTAGGCATGGAGGAACAGGTTTTAACCAGTAAGACTATCTGGCTTTGCGCTTCTTGCCTTACTTGTACGTGCAGATGTCCCCGCGAAATAGATATCGCCGAAATTATGGATTACTTAAGAAGGCGGGCCTATCAAAAACAATTAATCCCCTTAGAAGAAACCGAAATCCCCCTCTTTAATAAGATTTTTTTAAAAAACATTGAATTATTCGGAAGGCTTTATGAGATGGGCCTGATCGGTATGTTCAATATTTTAAGCGGAAACTTTTTTAAGGATATGGCTCTAGCGCCTAAAATGTTCTTAAAGCAAAAGATCGGCATCTTTCCGCATCGAATTAATAATCTGAAAGAATTAAGGTTAATTTTTAAGAAATCCGGGAAGTTAGCTAAGGCCAAAAGAAACAGGTTGCTGCATCCTAAACTCATAATTTTGAATTTATTCAGAAAAGTGATCGGAAAAATAGAGGGGCTTAAATGAATCCCGCACCTTCTAAAGATTCAACTATTAAGGCCATATGGTTTGATAAATTAAATAAGAGAGAAGGTGTGGGGTGAAATACGCATATTTTCCGGGTTGTTCGTTACATTCCACGGCCAAAGAATATGATATTTCTGCGCGGGCAGTTGCCGGGGCTCTGGGCATCGAGCTTCTGGAGATACCGGATTGGGTTTGCTGCGGGGCAACGCCGGCGCATTTGACGCTGCATCTTTTATCGCTTGCCCTGCCGGTTAAGAATTTACTGGCGGCCAAGAAATTAGGCAATTATGAAGTAGCTACCTGTTGTGCGGCTTGTTTTAGCCGCTTAAAAATCGCCAATAAGTTTATGGAAGATGACCTCGAGCACAGAGGCAATGTTGAGGAGATTGTCGGTGCAAAATATAGCGGAGAAGTTAAAGTCAGGCATTTTTTGGATATTCTAGTCAATGTCTTTGGTTTAAAAAATATCAACCAGAGGGTTACAAAAAAATTAAGCGGGTTAAAAGTCGCCTGTTACTATGGTTGCCTCTTAACCCGGCCACCGGAGGTTACCCAACTGGATGATTTAGAAGATCCGCATTTAATGGATGATTTGATGAAAATAATCGGAGCGGAGCCGGTGCAATGGCCGTATAAAACCGAATGTTGCGGAGCAAGTTTCTCCCTGACTAAGACCGATATAGTACTTAAACTTTCCGGAGATATCCTGCAGATGGCCCAGGATGAGGGGGCGCAGGCGATTGTGGTTGCCTGCCCTTTATGCCAGTCCAATCTTGACCTTAGGCAGGGTATGATTAATAAGCAGTATAAGAAAAAGTTTAATATACCCGTATTTTATTTTACCCAACTGCTGGGGTTGGCATTAGGAATCGAGGGGACAAAATTAGGGTTGGAAAAGCATCTGGTTAACCCGCTGCCGCTATTAAGGGAAAAGGGAATTATAGCTAAAAGATGAAAATCGGAGTTTTTGTTTGTCATTGCGGAACGAATATCGCCGCTACCGTGGATGTAGAAAAGGTGGCCCAGGAGGCAGCTAAACTGCCTAAGGTATTTTTTGCTACCGATTATAAATATATGTGTTCTGATCCGGGTCAGAATCTGGTCAAAGAAGCTATCGCTAAGCACAGCCTGGATCGTATTGTAGTTGCTTCCTGCAGCCCGAGCCTGCATGAAAAAACATTTAGAATTTGCGTAGAAGCCGCAGGGATTAATCCTTACTTGATAGAAATGGCCAATATCAGAGAGCATTGCTCCTGGGTCCATCACGACCGGGAAAAGGCCACCGCCAAGGCAATTGAGTTGGTGCGTTTGGCTGTGGCCAAAGTTTCCTGCAACCGGCCGCTTCAGAAAACTTATGTCCCTGTAGAAAAAAGAGTGCTGGTTATCGGAGGAGGAATTTCCGGTATTCAGGCCGCGATAGACATTTCCTTTGCTAAATATCCGGTAGTGATGGTTGAAAGGGAGCCCAGTATCGGCGGCAGGATGGCCCGTTTTGATAAAACATTTCCTACCCTTGATTGCGCGGCATGTATTCTTACTCCTAAAATGGTCACGGTTGCCCAAAGTAAGTATGTCACTATCCATACCTATTCGGAGATAGAAGAGGTAACCGGCCACGTAGGAGATTTTACGGTTAAAATCAGAAAGAAAAGCCGCTGTGTAGATTTACGGAAATGCACCGGGTGTGGCGCCTGTTTTGCTAAATGTCCGGTCAAGGTGCCTTCGGAATTTGATTTAGGATTGGGAATGCGCAAGGCCATTTATGTGCCTTTCCCTCAGGCGGTGCCCAATATCCCGGTAATCGATCGTCGAAACTGCCTGTATTTTAAGACCAAAAAATGCGGCCTTTGTAAGAAAGCGTGTTTAGCGGAAGCCATAGATTTTGAGATTCAGGATGAAATCATTGAACAGAAATTCGGCGCCATTATCGTGGCTACCGGATTTACCCAGTTTGACCATTCTGTATACGGAGAATACGGGTACGGCAAATTTAAGGATGTAATTACGGGTTTGCATTTTGAGCGCATGGTAAATTCATCCGGCCCGACAGCAGGCAAGATTATCAGGCCTTCTGACGGCAAGGAGGTCAAGGATGTAGTTTTTATCCAGTGCGTTGGTTCGCGCGACGAGCAAAAAGGGATGTCGTATTGCTCAAGGTTGTGTTGTATGTATACCGCCAAGCATGCGCTTTTACTTAAAGAACATAACCCGGATTCCCAGGCCTACGTGTTTTATATTGATATTAGAGCAGCCGGTAAAAACTATGAGGAATTTGTGAAAAAAGTTCAGGATGAATATGGGGCTGTATATCTAAGGGGCCGGGTTTCCAGAATTTTTGAAAAAGGCGGGAAGCTAATTGTCAAGGGCGCAGATACCTTGAGCGGGTCGCAGATCGAGATCAAAGCGGATTTAGTGGTGTTGGCAACCGGGCTGGTGGCGCAGGAGGAAGCGGTAAAGCTTGCCCAGATGCTGCATATTCCTTACGACAAAAATAACCTGTATACAGAGGCGCACCCAAAACTGGCTCCGGTGGAGACGATCACCAGCGGAGTTTTTCTTACCGGCGCCTGTCAATCTCCCAAAGATATCCCGGATACCGTGGCTACCGCTTCTGCCGCTTCGGTCAAGGCCTTGGGTCTTTTGATTCAGGACAAATTAGAAAGAGAGCCTCTGATCGCCAAGGTAGATAATAAACTCTGTTCCAGCTGTCAGGCCTGCATTAAGGCCTGTCCTTTTAATGCCATCGAGCCTGAAGAAATAGAAGACAGGCAGCTTAAAAGGAAAAGAATTGTGGCCAAAGTTATCGAAGGAGTCTGCGCCGGCTGTGGCAATTGCACGGCGGTGTGCCGTATGTCAGCGATAGATTTGGAAGGATTTTCTAACCGGCAGATCATGGAAGAGATAGAAGCGCTATGACAGAAAAAAAGAATTGGGAGCCTAAGATTGTGGCTTTTTTGTGCAATTGGTGCAGCTATGCGGGGGCAGATTTAGCCGGCACATCCCGGATGGAATATCCGCCAAATGTGCGGATTATCAGAGTTCCCTGTTCAGGCCGGATGAATCCTCTCTTTGTCATAAAATGCCTGATGAAAGGCGCAGATGGTGTATTGATCTCCGGCTGCCATATTAATGATTGCCACTATTCAGAGGGAAATTTTTATGCCCGCCGCCGGTTTGCGGTACTTAAAAAGTTATTGGAGTATACGGGAATTGATCCCCGCCGGTTCCAGATGTCCTGGGTATCTGCTTCTGAAGGCGATAAATGGGCTAAGGTAGTCAGGGAACTTGTAGATGAAATAAAGTCGGCAGGCCCGAACAGGCTTGTTGATCGGCAAACCCATAGCGCTGAGGTTTAAGGCAACTTAAGTATGGTCGACGAATTGAAAGCCAAAGTAAGAGAGCTGTTGAAGAATAAACAGGTAGAGCTGGTGATCGGCTACCAAAGGGCTGCTGACGGGGTATCCGTAATACCCTGTTTTGTAGAGAATGAAAAGGATGCCGAGTTGTTAATTTGGGATGCCTACTGCGTTTATAATCTTTCAGGCTACTTAAAAGATTACCCCGGAAAAAAGATAGGTATTGTCGCTAAAGACTGTGATTTAAGGTCAATCGTAGTCTTGCTTCAGGAAAACCAGTTAAAGCGGGAGAACCTGTTTATTATCGAGATGGAATGCCACGGGGTAATTGATGAAAAAAGGCTTAAATACGATACGCAGAATCAGGAGATTAATTTCGCACAAAAATGCAAAGGTTGTCCGTCGGCAAAACTTTCCATAGCTGATTGTGTAATTAAGGATAAGGGGGAAAAAAGAAAAACCCCGGATGATTATGACGAATATGAACCGATCCGTAAAATGGAGGCTAAGGCAATTTCGGAGCGGCTTAAATTCTGGCAGGAAGAATTTTCTCGTTGTATTCGCTGTTATGCTTGCCGGCAGGTATGTCCGATGTGTTATTGCCCCAAATGCGTAGCTGAACAAACCCAGCCGGCTTGGTTTTCTAAGGGCACCAATCTAGAGGGGAACTTATCCTGGAACGTTACCCGGGCGATGCATTTGGCCGGCAGGTGCATTGATTGCGGTGAATGCGAAAGGGCCTGTCCGGTGGGTATTCCTTTAAGAGATATAAATAAAAAGATTCAGAAAGATGTCCAGGAGCTTTTTTCTTACCAGGCAGGATTAAGTGCTGAAGCCAAGCCGCTTTTTGCTTGTTTTGATAAGAAAGATCCGGATGATTTTATTAAATAATGGGCAAAGGATGCATGCTAAAGATAACTACTAAAGAAGATTTAACTAAAATATTAATCTCTCTATTGAATGATTTTGAGATTATCGGCCCTAAAGAATTATCGCATAAAGGCATATTTTATGAATCGATAACTGATTTGAAAGATTTGCATTGGGGAGAGGGTTTTACTACGGA
>Ga0066640_10002048_pt1 | contig 12116 bp, 14 predicted proteins | sample CryGeyCG2114_020_2_FD_59505 | JGI IMG/M metagenome (GOLD analysis project Ga0066640, IMG submission 59505) | Groundwater microbial communities from aquifer - Crystal Geyser CG11_big_fil_rev_8/21/14_0.20 | ecosystem: Environmental > Aquatic > Deep subsurface > Groundwater | place: USA: Utah... | reverse complement strand
CACGATGGAGCATAGCGGTGTTTCAAAGATAGTTTCCGCAAAGTTTGCCAAGGAAGGGCAAAAACCTCAGACCGTTTTGGTAGATTCAAAGAGCTGATAGGAGGAGGACGCCGTGGAATTCGAGTCAATAAAAATTAATACCCCCAAAGACGCGAATATTATTATTGGGCAGAGTCATTTTATAAAAACCGTTGAGGATATATATGAGGCCCTGATCGGGGCCGTGCCCGGTATCAAATTCGGCCTTGGATTTTGCGAATCCTCCGGAGACTGCCTGGTGCGCGTGGATGGGAACGACGAGGAGCTCAAAAAGTACGCTTCCGAAAATGCCCTGGGTATCGGAGCCGGCCACTGTTTTGTCCTGCTCATTAAAAACGCCTATCCTATAAATGTTTTAAATGCCATAAAAAACGTTCAGGAAGTATGCAATATCTTTTGCGCCTCGGCCAACCCCATAGAGGTGGTCGTGGCCCAAACCCGGCAGGGTAGGGGTATTATGGGTATAATAGATGGTGCTATACCCAAGGGCATCGAAACCGAAGACGGTATAAAATGGCGAAAAGGTTTTTTGCGAAAGATAGGCTATAAGAGTTCATAGGTTACTCTTTAACTATTCTACAGAGACAGCCTTTTCTGTTGTGTGGCTAGGGCAGGAAAATGGTTGTTTTTTTTATTTTTATAGCTATAATTATATAGTATGCACAAGGAATGCGGCGCGGGTTTTTGCAAAGAGAAGGCCTTGAGCCTTTCCGGGTACTGCTGGAGGCACATAGAAGACAAAAAGGCTTTTATTGCTTACCTGGAAGAACATGCCAGGTCCGGCCGCTCAATGGAAGGCTTCTACCTTAAAGGGTTGGATGCACCTTCTATAAATCTCATGCATGCGAACCTGACAGGCGCGAACCTTGCGAAAAGCTGCCTGACAGGCGCAAACCTATCCGATGCAAATCTTTCCGAAGCGGACCTTATAGGCGGCTGTTTGTCAAAATGTGATTTTGTGGGGGCGGACTGCATGAATACGAGTTTTATGATGGCCGATTTATCAGGCTCCAGATTTTGGCATGCGGACCTGACGGGGGCCGATCTGGCGGAAGCCGATCTTCAAAAGGCGGATCTTTTGAATGCCGTTTTATATAAGTGCAATCTTTACCACACCAGCCTGAAGGACGCGAAATTTTTGACCAGAGATAATTTCAGGGGCCAGGCAGGGAGAGAAGGCGTTGGTGAAAAGGGTCCCAAGACAGCCCGGGAATCGTACTCGAACCTGAAGCAGTATTTTATAAGCAACGCCAGGTATAACGATGTCAGCTGGGCGTCTTATAGTGAAAACAGAATGGAAGCGAGGAGGCTCTGGAAGGAGAGGCGGTTTGGTTTTTTGCCTTTTTATATAATGGGCCTTTTATGCGGATGGGGCGAAAGGCCGCTTAGGGCCACGATTTCAGCGCTTTCTATCATCATATTCTACGGCCTGATATTTTTTATACTCAATGCGATACGCCCGACCTTTTCCGATTCATACACGCCCTCATTCCTGGACTATTTTTATTACAGTACCATCACCTTTACTACCGTTGGGTACGGGGACTTTCTGCCCAAGGGGTATGCCATGTATAAATTTCTGGCGGGTTCCGAGGCGTTTATAGGAATTTTTATGATGGGTCTTTTTGTATTCAGCCTGGGAAGGCGTTACGCCTCCCGCTAAACAGCCGTAACATGATAAAGAAAAAATTTATTATAAGAAGCGACATAAAGAAAATGGCTCCGATAATTGAAGAAATAGTATATTATTTAAGGTATGGCCATGTAAATGAGGGGATTGTGGATGACGTCAAACTGGCCTCTCAGGAAGCAGTTATAAATGCCATAAAGCATGGTAATAGATTTCAGGAAGATCTATATGTTATAGTAGAAATCGAGCTTTCAGGTGAGAGTATAATTATTTCTGTTCAGGATGAAGGAAGCGGCTACGACTACAATAAGGTGCCGGATCCTACGCTTGATGAAAATATCTCTAAGGGAAGCGGCAGAGGCGTATTCCTCATCAGAAAGCTTATGGACAAGGTTCATTTTAATAGTAGCGGCAACCGGATAGAAATGGTAAAATATACAGGTATAAAAAAGGGGAACGAGGATAACGCTTAAATCTGATTTGAGGAGGGTGCTATGCAGGAGAGGCGAAAGGCAGTAGGCGATGTTACCGTATGTTCTCTAAGTGGAGAGATAAACATAAATACTTCCCCTGACTTAAGAAAGGTGTTTGACGATCTTATATCAAAGAAGGCGATAAAAGTTGTCCTTGACCTTAAAGAGGTGACATATATTGACAGTTCCGGTCTTGCCACGCTTATAGAAATGCTAAGGAGAATGAAGAAGTTTGACGGGAAGCTTAGGCTTTGCGATCTGTCGGATAAGATACGCAGCCTCTTTGAGATAACAAAATTGACAAAGCTTTTTGAGATGTTTAGCAATGAAGAAGAGGCTATAAAGGGATTCTAAATTATGAGAAATCCTTTTTTTACAATAGGCAGCGCGACCTTGCAGGCTATTTCTAATCTAAGGGCTGCGCTGTTTCTTTTTTCGAAGACAATGTATTGGATTTTTATAGGTCCTTTAAGAGGTAAATTTGTTTCCGGGGAGTATATTTTTGAACAGATGGTTTTTACGGGTGTCCGTTCCCTTTCGATAGTTTTCTTTGTTACCTTTTTTACAGGCATAGTCCTTGCCATGCAGACTGCGCATGAGCTTTCCAAATTCGGTGCGACTATGTACGTGGCCGGGCTGGTAAGCGTTTCATTGGCCAGGGAACTGGGGCCTGTGCTGACAGCCCTTGTGGTCGCGGGCCGCGTAGGGGCGGCGATAACCGCCCAGTTGGGTTCAATGAAGGTTACGGAGCAGATAGAGGCCCTGGAAGCGATGGCGCTTGACCCGGTTAGATTTTTGGTTGTGCCAAGGTTTCTTGCCCTGCTGGTAATGCTGCCTGCCTTGACTATCTTTGGCAACCTGATAGGAAATCTTGGAGGCTATCTTATAGGTGTTTTCGATTTGAAGATTGCACCCAGCTTATATATAGATACCGCCTTCAGGTTTCTTGAGTTGAAAGATATTTATACAGGGGTCTTTAAGTCCTTTATATTCGGAGGGATTATAGCGATAGTCAGCTCTTATCAGGGGCTAAGCACAAGCGGCGGGGCTGAGGGGGTTGGCCGCAATACAACCGTAAGCGTGGTATCAAGCTTCATACTGGTCATCCTGGCGGACTGCGTATTAACCGGAATATTCTATTTTTCAAATATTTAGCAATTTGATATTTATGGAAAAAGATCCTATAATAGTTGTAGAGAATGTGGTTAAGAACTTTGATTCAAGGCGCGTTCTTGACGGTATAAACCTTACTGTATATAAAGGTGAGACGATGGTTATCATGGGTGGTTCCGGCTGCGGCAAGAGCACGCTTCTTAGGCATCTTATTGGTTCGCTAAGGCCGGATTCGGGAAAGGTTTATATAAAGGGTACCGATATCACCAGCCTTGACGCGGATAAGGTTGATGACATAAAGAAAGGTTTCGGGATGCTTTTTCAGTCCGGCGCCCTCCTGGATTATATGACCGTTGAGGAAAATATAGCGCTGCCTCTTAAAGAACACACCAATCTGGATGATGAGATTATAAAGATCATGGTGAAAATGAAGCTTGAGCTGGTCGGTTTAAGGGGATTCCAGAAATTGAAACCCAGTCAACTTTCCGGCGGGATGAAGAAGCGCGTTGGCCTGGCAAGGGCCATTGCAATGGATCCTGATATAGTTTTTTACGATGAACCGACGGCCGGGTTGGACCCCATAATGACAGCCGTAATAGATAAATTGATAGCGGACCTTAGCAAAAAACTGCGTATTACATCTGTCGTTGTAACCCATGACATGCAGAGTGTATTCAGGATCGCGGACAGGGTAGCTATGCTGTACAATGGCAGGGTAGTGGAGGTTGGCACGCTTGATGAGATTAAGAATACTAAAAACGATTTGGTTAAACAGTTTATAGAAGGGAACCCTGAGGGTTCCGCGTCATTTTCACATAAAGGCGACGACTATTTAAAGCTGTTGTTGGAGGCCTAATAAAGGGAGAGCGTAAAATGAAAAAGATGGCCAATGAGATAAAGACAGGCATCATGATTGTCATGTGTATCCTTATCCTTTTATTTCTGACGGTTAAAACCGGCGGTATGAGTACCTTTAAAAAAGGCTATCCATTAAAAGTCCGATTTGACTACGCCAGCGGTATCAAAGTGGGGGCGCCGGTTCAGCTTACAGGCGTGGAGGCCGGAGAGGTAAAGGATGTGGCTATCGATTATACCCAAAACGATATCAGGGTTATTCTTACTCTATGGCTGGACAATTCTGTAAAGGTCCATGAAGATTCAAAAGCGTACATAGCTACGATGGGGCTTATGGGAGAGAAGTACCTTGAGCTTTCCAGGGGCACAAAGGATTCTCCTTTTCTGAAGGAAGGCAGCCTGATTGTCGGCAAGGAACCGCTTATTATGGAAGAGGCTATGGACAAAGCGATGGAGATAGCCGATAATCTAAACGGCGGTATCAGCGACTTGCGGCAATTGACACAAAATGTAAATTCAACCCTTTTCGACAACAAGGGCCAGATAGATGGAATAGTACAGAACATGAATGAGACAAGCAAAAATTTTAAGGAATTTAGCGATGACATAAAGAGCCACCCCTGGAAACTTCTGATAAAGACAAGGGAGAATAAAAAAACAGACGACAAAAAAGGAGACAAAAGATAATGAGAGCGCGCATAATTTTATCGGTAATAGCCTTATTGGTTTTAACCTGCGCATGCCTTGTTATTCACGCACAGGCCCAGGCGCCTCAAACCGCCGAGATAGTGTATATAACAGGCGTTGTTCAGGTAAAGAGCCCCTCGTCTCCCGGATGGGTAGATGCCAAGGAAGGTATGAGTATCAGGGAAGGCGATGTAATAAGGACGCAGGCCGATTCGAATGCGGAGCTGGCTTTTGGGGAAGGGCTAATCAACATAATAAATGTTTTCCCGGATAGCCAGCTGGTTATATCCGGATTTGAACCGGGCCTTGTGAAGTTGGAAGAAGGAAGGGTTTTCTCTCTTATTAAGAATATTAAGAGAGGGTCCACATTTGAAGTGAGGACGCCTACCGCTGTGGCTGGAGCAAGGGGAACAGGCTGGGGCGTTGGCTGGAAGGACAACACAACCGAAGTGCAGGATTTTGAGAAATCCGTATATATCGCGGGCCTAGGCGCCAATGGTAACTTATTAGGGCTTTCAAATCTTAAGTCCGGCTGGAAGACCTTCCTTTCAAAAGAGCAAGGCCCGGGAAAGTTTTCGCAGTTAAGCCCGGATGAAATAAGATCTTGGAATAGATGGCTGAAAGAAGCCAGGATGCACATAAGGGACTTTAAACAGAAAATGAAAGAAAGAGACCAGTCTGACCCTCAGCAGAAGCTAAAGAAAGCATCGAGGCGCGCCAGGATATTGGAACGCGTTGAGCGGGAGACTACCCGTAGCGAGGAAAACAGACGGGATAGGAGGACGACCGGTGGATCAAGTAGCCAGGAAGACCGTTATTACAGTACTGAGTAGTAAGGGCTTGAGGAAGGCAAAATATTATTTATTCTTTTTGTTGGTTTTTCTTACGGTTGTTTCGGTGAATGCGTTCGCCGAACCAAGCGATAACCTTCTATTCTATTGCGATCTTTATGAGGGTTATGACAATAATGTTAACCTGGATTCGTCAAGAAAAGGGGACCTTTTTTCTGAGATAGACCTGGAATTGGGCTACGTGCTTCCTTTCGCAAAAAAGTTTAATGGAACTATTGATTATTATCTAGGCAGCGTTGTTTATCACGATATGACGGATGCTACCTTTTATGATAATAATCTTTCCCTGGGGCTTGATTCCGATATAGTTGAGGATAAACTGAACCTTGCGCTGGACAATATTTTTGAATACAATTACTACCCCAACGAAGAGGCGTCAACCTATATTTCGTATAGCCCGCAGTTAAGCCTGAGGCACAACTTTAATGAGGCCATTTTTCACGTATTAAGCTATGATTTTGCCGTCACGGAATATAGCGACAGGAAGGCAGTAGACGGCGCGGGTGTAAAAAAAGAAAGCGCCCGCCAGGATATACGTAACGGGATAACATACGAGCTTGGGGGGTTGGCCATCAAAGATATTTTCTTCAAGGTGAGGAATCAGTATTACGTAAACGATTCCAACGACCAGTTCATGGACTATTATGATTACTGGTCTTACAGGTTTAATGTTACGGCTATCCTGCCTCTTTTTAAGGACAGGCTCTGTGCCCTGGTTGGCGCCGGATATCAACGTTTTGATTACGATACGAGGCAGCTGGTAAACGATAAGGACAAAACTGAAAAGGATGACCTTTATAGTATGTCCGCATCTATATTATTTGATTTAACAAAAAGGTTTTCCATGTCTTTGAATTATACGTACAGGCAGAATGAGTCAAATGAACCGTCCGAGGAGTATTCCGGAAGCATATTTTCGGCCGGTTTACATTATGCCTTTTAGCGTACCGGGTATTCTCGCGAATCTCAAAAAAACATTCAGATATAAAAAAGTCTTTTTATATTTTGGGCTGGCCCTTCTGATTGTAGATGTACTCTCCCTTTCCTACTTTAGAATCCTGGATCGTTTCGAGTTAGTTACGCTTGATTTTAGGCATAGCGTCAGATTGCTTTTTCCGCAAAAGATTAATCCCGATATCGCCATCATAGAGATAGGAGAGGATAGCCTGGGGTTTTTGGGCAAGTGGCCCCTGCCCAGGGATTACCACGCAAGCCTGATTGACGTACTGCGAAAATCAGGAGCCAGGATGATAATATTTGACATACTCTTTTGTGAACCTACCGATTGGGACAGTGTATTGGCCGCGTCCGCCAAAAAGGCGGGGAATGTCTATTTTCCGTTCGCCTTCAGGCTTAAAGAAAGGCCTGTAGGAGGCATGTTTGAGGCCGTAAATATAGACGCGCCGCTTATTGAAGATTTCAAGGCGGCCTCAAAAGGGGAAGGGTTTATAAATAAAGTGGTTGATAGGGATGGAAAAGTCAGGCACATCCCTCTTTTTGCCCGGTTCGGTAAAAATATTTATCCGTCTTTGGCCTTTGAGGCCGCGTGTGATTATCTGGAGGCAGGCACAGCCGTATCGCATTTTAAAAATAGCCGTGTTTCGCTTAAGGGGTCGTACGTGCCCCTTAACGAAGACGGGTCTGTTTTGATTAACTTCGCCGGACGCTGGGAAAGTACCTTTAGGCATTATTCATATCTTGATGTACTGGTGGCGCAGCAGGAATTGTCTGAGGGTAAGGCACCAAGGGTAGATCTGAATTCTCTCAAAGGCAAGGTTTGTTTCGTAGCCCTTACCGCTACCGGTACGCAAGAGATCGGAGCCATACCTATCCAGAACAACTATCCGATGGTTGGTGTTCATGCCAACTTGTTTAATATGTTGACTCAAGGCGCTTACCTGAGCAGGCTTGGCAGGATCGGCAACCTTATAATCCTGATTTTACTTTCTTTGGTTATTGTAATGTTAATAAGGCGGTTCAAGCCCTATAAGGCGTTTTTTATATCCATAGGGATTATATCACTGTTGTTTATTTCGGCAGTTTTGCTGTTTGTTTTTAAGGGGGTTTGGATAGACATAGCATGTCCGGCGCTTACTCTTTTCGGGCTATATGTCAGTGTGACGCTTTCAAAATACATAGGAGAAGTAAGGGCGCGGGAGAAGATACAGAAAGAACTTGCCGTCGCCTCTTCCATACAGAGATGTTTTTTGCCCGAAGAAGTTCCGTCTATGGCGGGCCTTGATATAGCGGCAAGTATGAAGACCGCCAAGGAGGTAGGAGGGGACTTATACGATTTTATAAAACTAGGCGATACCAGGCTGGGTGTTATGATAGGGGATGTTTCCGGGAAGGGCATACCGGCCGCATTGTTTATGGCCAAGGTAGAGACATTGTTTAAGGTATATGCAAGAAGCGAGGGCCAACCGTCCAGGACGCTTGAGATGTTGAATAATGAAGTGGCACGCGACGAACGTTCGGGGCTTTTTACCACGCTCGCCTACGCGATATTTGATGTAAAGCTAAAAACGCTTTTTTTCTCTGATGCCGGGCACCTGCCTCTCCTACTGATCCGGGGCGGGGATTCGGAAAAACTGTCTATGGATGACGGTATGGCTATAGGCGTAATGGATGGCATAAACTTCAGCGACAGGACCGTCAAATTATCAACAGGAGACATCGTAGTTTTTTATACGGACGGCGTGAGCGAGGCCAGGAACATAAAGGGAAAAGAGCTTGGTGTAGACAGATTAATTGCCCTGGTAAGCCAATCCAGGGGCCTGCCGGCCAAAGGTATTATTGATCTCATATTGGATGAACTCCGGGTTTTTCAGGGCAAAGCGCTGCAACATGATGATATAACGGTTATAGTGGTCAAGATTTGCTAAAAGGTTATTTCTTCTTGCGGAATAGGTCCAGGAACCTGTCTTCGTAATCTTTAAAGACACTCCACGTATCAAGCTCCTTTTTTAATTCGGACGCCTTACTGATATCCTCACCGGCGAGCATAAAAAGGTTCTCGATTTTTTTTCTGGCGGATTCAGGCAGCTTGGTGAAGGTCGCCAGTTCTTTTTTTATTTTTTCTATGTCTTCCTCGCTTAACGGCGCGGCAGGCGCAATATCGCCCTTTATGTAGCCTATCAATTTGTTAATTTCATCCTCTACGAATTTTGCCCTTTCTTTTAAGCTGTCCAGATTGATGGCAAGGGCCAATTTTGAGTTGAGGACTTCGAGCGCAGCAAGTGATGCCTTCGGGTTTTCTATCTGCATGGTGTATATAGGGATCTCTCCAAGCAGGCACACCCCGTCGATATTTTTGGTTTTAGCGATACCCAGGATGAGACCGTTCAGGCCGCTTATATGGCCTTCCGGCAGCATTTTTATATTTAGGCCCTTGAACTCCTGCATTAGCCTCCGGGAGGTTGCCGCTGCCCATACCTTTGAATCCTGGGTGTGGTCGATAGGCACGGTTAAAGCGGCGAAACTGTATACACGCTTCGCTTTGTTCTTCCGGGCAAATTCTATGATCTCTTCGGCATAGTGCACACCATTCCCGAGATTTGGCTGCGCGTCCGATATGAAAAGTATTATATCGTAGGCTTTTTTTGGGTTTTTATAATAGTAAAATGTACCGCCTGTGGATTTGGGCAGGTCAAGGACCCCGTTTTTTACAAGTATACCGGAAGGCTCAAAATAATCAGGGGTCTCCAACTTTGCGAACTCCTTAAATGGAAGGCTATCTTTAAGATAAAGCGCGGACCTTATGGCGACTTCACCCATACCGGGCCATGCGCATATCATAATAGGCGTTTTTAGCTTCGGTGAAGATACATTTTTTATCATTTGGTTTCCCTGGTTTGCTTATTATACATCAAAAAAATAATTCGTCAAGCACTCTCTTAAATGATATAATATGCTAACTAAAAATATGGACGGAAATAAGAATCGCCTCAGAAAGTTTACGGTGTTTTTGACGCTATGCGTAATAGCGGCTGTTACCTGTAATCTATGGATGCCGCTTCCTGCAAGATTTTTGCTTGTGAAAGACACCATCAGGAAAGCGGACGCGATTGTGATACTGACAGGCGACTGGAACTATGACAGGGAGGCGAAGGCTATAGGGCTGTACAAAGAAGGCTTCTCCGAAAAAATAATAAGGATACTGGAAAAAGAGAACCGGGGGTTTGCTATTGTTATGAAGGCCCTTGGTTCGGACATTACTCAAAGAGAGGCATACATAAGATATTTCGAAACACATGGTGTCCCGGGCGATTCAGTTATTTTAGGGGAGACGGTCGCTACAAGCACCTTTGATGAATTGAAGGCGGTCCGGGATGTAGTACTGGCGAATGATTTAAGGTCAATAATACTTGTTACGAGCGATTATCATATGAGGCGTACCCTCATGACAGCGAAGTGGCTTTTTAGATCCCGGGGTATCCGTATTTATACGGCCACGGCGAACTCCCGAGGTTTTAACCCTAACAGGTGGTGGCTTGACGAAGAAGGCTTAAAAGGCGTTATATTTGAGTATTTGAGCGTATGTCTATATGTATGTTACCATTTTATAACGGGTAAGTAGCTTTTGATCCATTCGACGGCGCCCACGTTCCGGGTTTTAGACCGGAGACAAGAGGCGCCGCTCAGGATCAACCCTGAGCCATGTCGAAGGGTTGACTTTTTGACGGATTTGTGTTAAATTTTAATACCTGATGATATCCAGCAACATTGGCATTATAAAGGAAAATATAAGGCTGGCGGCCGCAAAAAGTGGCAGGCGGCCTGATGAAGTTAAGCTTATATGTGTCACAAAAAACAGGTCCCTGAAAGAGATAAGTGAGGCTATTAAAGGCGGCATTACGGACATAGGCGAGAATAAGGTTCAAGAAGCCCTCGTGAAATACAGGCAACTAACCGCTAACCGCTATGTGCTGGATACTGTTAAATGGCATCTGATAGGGCACCTTCAGACCAACAAGGCAAGGGATGCTGTTAAGGTGTTTGATTTAATTCATTCTGTTGACAGCATTAAGGTGGCAGAGATGATTGATAAAGAAGCGGCCAAGATCGGCAAGATCCAGGATGTGCTGGTTGAGGTAAACACCTCAGGCGAGTCCACAAAATTCGGAGTGGCCCCGGATGAACTTTTCAATTTAGCTAAGGGGGCCGAAGCCCTTAATAACGTGAGGCTGTTAGGGCTGATGACAATGGCGCCTGTAGTAGATGACAAAGAGGATGCCAGGCCCTATTTCAAGAGGTTACAGCAGTTGAAAGCAGGGCTTGACGAATTTTTACTAAACGCTAAAAGTTATCCCTTAACCGTTCTTTCTATGGGGATGACGCAGGACTACGAGGTCGCGGTCGAGGAAAACGCGACTATGGTTCGTATCGGAACGGCAGTATTTGAAGAGACGGCTAATTAAGGCATTATACGCTATATCCGCCTAAACCCGACTTTAAACTATTTTTGGCGGACCCGCCTCCTGCGGGAACTGTAAACTGTAAACTGTAAACTTTCCTGTCACTGGGAGGTATGTATGGCGAGAATAGGAATCATTGGCTGTGGTAATATGGGGATGGCGGTTGCGAAGGCGGTCCCCCGGCCGCGCTCCATGGCCTACTGTTATGATACAGACAAAGAAAAGGCGAAAGAGTTAAGTAAAAAATACAAGATCAAGACTGCTGCGGGCAATGTTGAGGTAGCTAAAAGATGCAAGGTTATAATTTTAGCGGTTAAGCCGCAGAATATGGAAGCGGTTTTGAAAGAAATAAGAGGCAGCCTTGATTCGTCCAAACTCTTGGTTTCAATCGCCGCCGGTATAAAAACCGCAGCTATAGAAAAGGGGCTGCAAGGAAAGGTAGCGGTTCTTCGCGTTATGCCGAATATGCCCGCGCTTATCGGGGCAGGTATTTTCGCCATATGCAAGGGGAGGTTTGCCTGCAGAAAAGATTTATTATCTGTAAAGCGTTTATTTTCCTGTATAGGCGAGGTAGTTGAGGTTAAAGAGGGGCTTATGGACGCTGTTACCGCTATAAGCGGCAGCGGTCCCGCATATTTCTTTTATCTTGTTGAAGTACTGATCAGGGCAGCTAAGGGCCTGGGGCTGAAAGGTCAAATTGCTGAAAGATTAGTCATAGGGACGGCGCTTGGCAGTGCCAGGGTTCTTAAGGAAACCGGTCAGGCGCCCGAGTTGTTAAGGGCAAAGGTTTCATCTAAGGGCGGGACAACCGAGGCCGCATTCAAAGAGTTTTACAAACACGATCTTGAGGCGGTTTTAAGAAAGGGCATAAAAAGAGCAGCCAAGAGAGCGAAAGAGCTGAGCCGCGATAAATAAATCAAAACGGAAAATAAAAGGGTTTAGGGTTTAGAATTTTTATATCGGAGGGTTATTATGTTTATACTATCAAACTTATTAGTGGCGGTAGCACAGGTATTTAATATTGCCATTACCATATTATGGTGGCTTATTA
>Ga0066640_10002046_pt1 | contig 12118 bp, 12 predicted proteins | sample CryGeyCG2114_020_2_FD_59505 | JGI IMG/M metagenome (GOLD analysis project Ga0066640, IMG submission 59505) | Groundwater microbial communities from aquifer - Crystal Geyser CG11_big_fil_rev_8/21/14_0.20 | ecosystem: Environmental > Aquatic > Deep subsurface > Groundwater | place: USA: Utah... | reverse complement strand
GAAAAAGGCCGTTGACAGTGGGATGCGCATTTTATATGAAGACGGCCTGGAAAAAGTCAATCAAGGATTAAGTACTATTGAAGAAGTGCTAAGGGTAACGGAGGAGTCCTAAGTAAGCTATGCCTACCTTCAGGTATAAGGCCAGAGATAAATTTTCCCGTGCGGTTTCCGGTCAGATCAGCGCCCAAGACAGTAACGACGTTGCTAAAAAGCTCAGCGAATCCGGCTATGTTCCCGTATCGATTGAAGCGGCTTCTGTTTTTAGCGCGCAAAAGATCATTGAAAGATTCAACCGCGTAAGTTTAGAAGAAGTCAATGCTTTTACCCGCCAGCTATACGCGCTTTTTAAGGCCGGTCTGCCTTTATTGGCCATCCTGCAGGCAATCGCTGCGCAAACCAAAAATAAGTGCCTGAGAAACGCGATCAGCGAAATCGCTTCCGATGTCCGGGGCGGAAGCAAGTTTTCCGATGCCTTAAAAAAACACGACCGTATTTTTGACGCGCTTTATGTGAGTTTGATCGCCGCTGCCGAGGCCAGCGGTACAATGGCAGAAATACTGGCGCGTTTAAATAATTTAATTGACCAGGAAATTGATACCCGCCAGCGCGTTAAATCAGCCACTCGCTATCCTTTGATCGCTTTTTTTGTTTTGTGTATGGGCTTTACGATCATCGTTACTTTTGTCATTCCGCGCTTTGCCGTTGTCTATAGCCAGTTTAACGCGATCCTTCCCTTGCCGACGAGGATCCTGATCACAATCAGCGTTTTAGTAAATAAATATTGGTATATCGCGCTGCTGGTGATCGGCGGAGCGATCTTTGGTTTTACGCGGTTTATCAATACAATTAAGGGTAGGGCATTCTGGGATAATTTTAAATTAAAAATCCCGATTTTCGGCCCGTTGGTGACTATGTTGCTGATGTCGCGTTTTAGCCGGATCACCGCGATGTTAATGAAAAGCGGAGTGCCTATTCTGGAAGTCCTGGACCTGTCCAGCCGCACCTCCGGCAATGTAATTATTGCCCGCGCGATCCAGAATATCAGGGAAAGCGTTAATCAGGGCAAAGGGGTATCTGAACCGATGAAATTAAGCGGCCTGTTTCCGCCGATCGTCGTGCAGATGGTGGCTGCCGGAGAACAGACCGGTAATGTTGATGAATTGCTTTTAAGCGTGGCGGATTATTATGACCTGGAAGCCGGCTACCGGATAAAAAATTTAAGCACCTATATTGAACCGATCCTGATCTTTGTCCTGGCCCTGATGGTTTTATTGATGGCTTTGGCGATATTCCTGCCAATGTGGAATTTGATTAATCTATTTAAGCCCGGTTAAAAATGGCTTGACTTTTGAGGCCGGCAAAGATAGTATAAAAATAGCAAAATCGGTATTTTTGTGAAAACAGGAGGGGGTAGATGCGTAAGGGTTTTACTTTAATTGAGCTGGTAATGGTGATCGTTATCTTAGGGATCCTCGCGGCAGTGGCAGTTCCCACGTTTTTTAATTTACAGAATAATGCCAAAGACGCCGCGTTTAAAGGCGCTCTCGGCGGTTTAAGGAGCGGTATCGCCATTTGGTATGCCAAGTCAGCTACTTCTGGCACAGCCACTTTTCCTTCGCTAACCGACTTAACCACTATTACCAACGGTGTAATGGTAAACGGGAGTATCCCGCCTAACCCGTATAATAACTTAACCGCGATTGCTTCTACTACCGGGACAACCAGGGTAACCACCGCTCTTAATGGCTGGGTTTATGCAACCGATGTCGGTTTGATCTGGGGGGCGACTACTGATAACAGCACCTATTAATTTTTTAAATCAAGCAAACCAAAAAAGGCCCTGAATAAAATCAGGGCCTTTTTTTGAATATTGAAAATGAACTTAGCGCGCAGGATGGCGGTAATTTTGTTATTGGGCGGATTAACGGTTTTTTATTTTTCCGGAATTTTATTTTCTGATAAAATATTGTCTTTCCGCGACCTTACCCGGTATTATTATCCGTTCCGCTGGTTTGCCTTCCAGCAGATAAAATCCGGCAGTTTCCCTTTTTGGAACCCTTATGCTGGCTCTGGCCAGCCGCTTTTTGCCGCTTTGCAATCCGCAGTGCTTTATCCGTTAAGCGTTATATATTTACTGCCTGATTTTGATCTGGCTTTTAACCTTTTTATTGTCCTGCATATTTTTTTAGGCGGTTTATTTTTTTATCTCTTGGGCCAAGAATTAAAATTCAGCCAGGTTGCTTCGCTGCTGGGCGCGGTAATCTTTATGTTCGGCGGCTATCTGATCGCGGTCATCAATCTTACCACTACTTTAGCCGCGGCGATCTGGTTTCCGCTGGTGTTCCTGTTTTTTAACCGGGCGCTGGCTGACCGTAAAATCATTAACGTTTTTTTGAGCTCGGTTTTTCTGGGGCTTATGTTTCTCGGAGGCGAGCCCACGCCGTTATACGCCACCGCTTTCGCGTTGGCGGTTTATTCGGTTGTCTATAGCGGTTTTTCCAGGCAGGCCCTGAAGAATCTCCTCGTCTTTGGCGCGGTGATCGGGCTGTTTGGCCTGCTTTATAGTTTTCAGATCATTCCCTTTATAGAATTTATTAAAATCTCAACGCGCAGTAAGTCATTCTTTGGCGACGCCACCTATTGGTCCTTTCCGCCGCGGGACATGGTTTACCTGATCCTGCCGTTTTTTTACGGGCCGCTGGAAATGCGCCAGGAAGCAATTTTTAAACAGGACTGGCTCTTGCTTTTTTATGTGGGGATTGTTTCTTTGACCTTATTTGTTATTGCCTTATTTTTCGCTAGAGATAGGACAGCTAACTACTTTAAGGGGGTATTTGTTTTAGGGCTGATTTTTATTTTCGGCAAGTTTACCCCGCTTTATAAAATTTTCTATAAATTCGTCCCTGGATTCGGCCTGATCCGTTACCCGGTAAAGTTCTTTTTTTTAAACGCGGTCTCCTTTTCATTTTTGGCCGGCTGCGGTTGGGACGCTTATTGCCGTCATATCGCCTCCGGCAGCCGTAAATTCAGCCGGTTCATTAAATTTATTTTTATTGCCTCGTTTATAGCGGCAATGGTATTCCTGGCCCTTTATCAATTTAGGGATAAAATTGTAATTGAAGCGATAAATTTTATCGGCCGCTTGAAGCTGGAGGATATTGATAAGCTCAGGTATCTGGTCATCTTCAAAACCGATTTTTTCAACCTGCGCCGGTTGCTGGTATTTTTTATCCTTACCGGTTTTGTTCTGTTTTTAGGCGCGAAGCGTAAAATTAACCTTAGGGCCGGCGCTGGGCTGATCTGCGGCTTGGTGATCTTGGATCTGCTGGGAGGCATGAATATTGAAGTCAACCCCGCGGTGCGGCGGAGCGTCTTGCATAAAGAATCAGCCAACATCGCTATCTTAAAAAATGAGCCGTCGCTTTTCAGGGTCTATACCTCTTTTGGCATGAATAAGGCCAATGAGGTCTTAAACGGCAAGACCTATGAAGAGGCCTTTGAGGCCTCAACCGATAACCTGGCCTCTAACCGCATGATGGAGCATAAAATTTATGACAGCCGGGGGTATTTTTCTATTCATAACCTTAATTATTTTAAGGTGCTTAACCTGGCTGATACCGCGCCGTTGCCTTCCAGCACGAATATCTTAAATATGCTCAATGTTAAATATATACTGACCACCAAGGAAATTGATGACCCAACCTGCCGGTTAATAAGAAAGGCCAAAGACGCCTGTTTATACGAAAATTTGAATTTTTTGGAACGCGCCTATCTGGCCCAGGATTGGGTGGTTTTAAAAACCGAACTGGATATTGCGAATTCACTGAAATCAAAAGATTTTCATCCGGACAAACTGGTGATACTGGAGGAAGGGCCGAAAAATATCGGCGCCAGCGCGCCAGCGCGACAGGACACTGGGTTTTCTGATAATGAAAAAGCAGGGGAGAGCGTAAAGATCATTAAATATGAGCCGAACGAATCAGTTATTGAGGCAAATGTCCTGCATAAGCCGAAGTTCCTGGTTTTAGCGGACAATTATTATCCTGGCTGGGAGGCCTTTGTTGACGGTAAAAAAGATAAGATCTATAGGGCCAATTTTACCCTGCGCGCGGTTTATCTGCCGGAAGGCAGACATGTTATAGTTTTTCGGTATAACCCGGTTTCTTTTAAGATCGGAGCAGCAATTAGTTTGGTTACGTTGGCGGTCTGTTTGGTAATTTTTTGGGGACAGCGACTTTTTGTGCGGCAAAAAGTCGCTGTCCCCACACAGATGCTATGAAGACGATCGTGGTAATGCCCGCTTATAACGCGCAAATGACGCTGAAAAACGTCTATGCTGATATTGCCAAAGAGGTAGTGGGAGAAATTATTCTTTGCGACGATTATTCCAGCGACCAGACGGTTAAGCTGGCACATTCGCTGGGCATAGATGTGATCACGCACGCCAAGAATATGGGCTATGGCGCTAACCAGAAAACCCTTTACCAGCAGGCCCTGAGCCGGGGCGCGGATATTGTAGTGATGCTGCACGCGGATAACCAGTATGACGCCACTAGAATACCGGAATTGATCGCGCCGATTAAAAACGGCGTTGCCGATTGTGTTTTGGGCTCGCGTATCTTAGGCGGAAAGGCGCGCTCCGGAGGGATGCCGCTTTATAAGTATATTTCCAACCGGTTTTTAACTTTCTGCCAGAACCTGGTTTTGGGCCGGCGCCTGTCAGAGTACCACACCGGCCTGCGCGCTTATTCGCGTAAATTGCTGGAAACCTTGCCGTGGGTACATAATTCAAACGGTTTCTTATTTGACGCCCAGATACTGGTGCAGGCAGTAGAATTTAATTTCCGGATCGCCGAAATACCGATCCCTACGCGTTATTTCCCGGAAGCATCGGAAGTAGGCATAATTGCCGGGACAAAATACGGGTTAGGCATACTATCGCTGCTTTTGGGATGTTTGGTTAAAAAAGCGGCTAAGAAAATATTTTTTTAGTTTTAAAAAAGTTATGCTATACTAAAATCACCTATGGATGTAAAATCATTCAGCGAAAAACTTACCCGTATTTTCTCTAAAAAAATCGATTCCTTGGTTATCGTTGAGCTCTCATCCCGGCTCAAATTATTAGCCCTTGATCTAAAAGACCGGCCCAGCGTTAGCGCGTTAAAAATTTATGACCTGCCTCCGGATAATAAAGATCGGGCTGGCCTGGATTTCCTGAGCGATTTTATCAAAGAAAATAATATCACTGCCAAACCCGCGGTCCTGATCCCCGATCTGGCGCCGTTATTCATTAAACGCATCCAGCTGCCGGCCGCGCCAAAAGCAGAATTATCCAGGGTTATCCAATGGCAGGTCAAGGATGGCCTGGGGTTTCCTGTTTCTGAGGCAATCATTGATTATCAGGTGATCGGTACCCAGGTTAAGGAGGACGGTTCTCAAACCTTGGATTTGATTTGCGTGGCTTCGCGGATTGACCAGATCAAAAACCAGGTACTGTTATTACAGCAGGCCCAGTTTAAATGCGTGGCGGTAATCCCGGTTATTTTCGGTTACTCACGGTTGATCGAGGCCTGTTTTAAGTTTCCCGTTCATGAGCCGGTGGTGGTTTTAAATATAGAAGATGAATATTCGCATTTGGTGATCTGTAAGGATTCCCAAACCGCTTTTTTCCGGCCTTTTCCGGTAACTCTCAATAAGATCAAGGAATCATTGTCAGGAATGTTGGCTACTGAAGAAGGGCCGGTACAATTAGGCCCTCAGCAGATCAATAGCGTACTTTTTGAATCAGGCATACCTGCTTCCGGCCGGATCTTGGCCATGGTCCGGCCGCAGATAGAAACGCTAGTCCAGGAAATAAAACGTTCTCTGGTTTATTGCGAATCACAGTTAGGAATAACCAGGCCCACCCGTTTAATCGTCTGCGGCAGGGCGGCAGGGATGCCGAACTTAAGGACGATTTTAAACCAGGAATCAGGACTGGAGGTTATGGATTTTTCTAGCGCTGCCGGGGAAGCGTTTAAGGTAAAACCGGGGATAGACCCGGGCCAGTTAAGTCAGAACTGCTATCTTTTGGGCCCTGGCCTTGATTTATCCGGCAGCATTAACCTTTTGCCGTTGGAATTCCGCACTCAGGATATTGAGGCCATGCAAAAGCTGTCCTTGCGCTGGATCTCTTTTGGCGCGTTTATCTTTTTACTGCTCTCTTTTTTATTTGCCAAGCTCGAAGTTGGTCTATATGCCAAGCGCGTTAATAACAGCCAATTGCAGTTAAATGTCTTGTCCCAGGTGGAAGAAATAAAAATAAAGACCGATGCCTTGAATGATCTGATCGCTCAGGCCAAGCAACAGGATATACCGGCCGGAAAGATCTTGAAAAAATTAAGCAATATCTGCCCGGTCAGCATATTTTTTAATAATTTATCTATTGACGCGGATAACCGGTCCGGTCTGATCATTGGCGTGATCAGGAATGCCGCCGTAAACGATCAGGAAAAATTGCTGGCGGATTTATCAACGGCAATGAAAGCATCCGGATATTTTAAGCAGGTCAATGTTTCGTCAATTAATAAGTCGGATACTGATGAAGGCCAGGTGGATAATTTTCAGATAAATTTCAAACTGCTATGAATATAATAAATTTAACCATCCAGCAGAGAAAGATCTTGTATATCGCCGGGATCATCCTGATTTCCCTGTTTTTATTCAGTTTCCTGATTTTTATCCCGCAGAGGAGAAAGCTGGCTGATATTAAGAATAAACTGCGGTTGGCGGAAGCAAAGATCGCGCAAATCTCCGCTTTAACTAAAGGCCAAGATCTGGGGTTGGCAGTGAGGCAGCTTAATCAGCAATTTATTGCAGCTTCTAAACGCCTGCCTCAACAAGAAGCGGCTTTAAGCTTCTTAGCGGAAAACGCCAGGAGGCATAAAATTGGAGTTAAAAATATCTCTTTAGGAGAGGGAGTTTTTATTAAAAATAAGGTTTCTCCCGGGGACCTGGAAATAATCCCGGTCAATATGTCTTTGTCAGGGGATTATCGTTCTTTAGGCGAATTTTTGCAGGTTTTGGACTCTGACCAGTCCATCCTGGTTAAGATCAAAAAACTGGAAATAAGAAGTAAGGCGATCGGCGATCCGCAGCTGGAGATCAATTTACAGTTATCGGCTTATTTATCGCGTAAATAATTATGGATAAAAAACTGGTCCAGAAAATAATTTTAGCCGTTCTGGCAGTAATTTTCATTATTTCTCTATTCAGGTTTTTGAGCGGCCAGGGGAAAAATCCGTCCCGGGAAAAAACTGTTCCGGTCGCAACCGCTTCGCTTCCGGGCCAAGGGGTTAAGCCGCTGGCAAGAGAAGACGCGAACTGGGGCAGGTGCCCTTTTAGCGGCAGGGTTTACATTTCATCAAGCGCCAGCGCGAAAAATATTGATTTGAAGCTTACCGGCATATTATGGGAAGAAAATAAAGCCAGCGCGTTGATCAATAATGCTATTTTTAAAGAAGGCGACGAGATCGGCAGCTATATTTTATTAAAAATAAAAAAGAACAGCGTGATCGTCAGTGATGGGAATAAAGAAATTGAACTGAAATTAGGGCAAAGGTAAATTACGAACAAAGTTGAAATTTTCCTGATTTGACGGAGAAGGCGGCTTTTTTTAAAGCCGCCTTATATTTTAGCTGAAAAACCGGTAATATCAGGGTATAATATTACAGAACATTCATTAAATTATGGCTGAACAGGCGCATATTTACTATAACGGCAGGGTGCAGGGAGTAGGGTTTCGTTTTACCGCAGATACGCTGGCCGGTAAGTTTAATATTAAGGGCTGGGTAAAGAACCTTTCCGATGGCAGGGTGGAAATTGTTGCCGTGGGAAGCCGCGAAAACCTGGAAAAATTCCTTCAGGAAATTTATGCATCTTTTAAAAGCTATATTGCTGATGTGGATACGCAATGGTCGCACCCGGATAAGGATTTTACGGATTTCCAGGTAAAATTTTAATGAGCGAACAGGTTAAAAAAGAAATAGAAAAACTAAGAGAGCAGATCAGGCGCGCTGATTACGCTTATTATGTATTATCCCAACCGGAGATGGCGGATTGGGATTATGACTTCCTGATGAAACGCTTGGCCGGCCTGGAAGAAAAACACCCGCAATTGGGCTCAGCGGATTCTCCCACGCAAAGGGTCTCCGGCGGCATCCTCAAAGGATTTTCCACTTTAAAGCACCGGCAAAAGATGTTGTCTTTAGATAATACTTATTCTTTTGATGAATTGAAGGATTGGCAGGCGAGAATAAAGAAGCCGTTACGCGATTTGTCCGGGTCAAATTATGTGCTAGAGCTAAAGATCGACGGTTTAAGCGCTAATTTGACTTATCAGAACGGACAGTTGATTTCTGCGGCGACTCGCGGAGACGGCCAGACCGGCGAAGACGTCACCGCCAATATCAAGACCATCCGCGCCATACCACTGGCGCTTTTAGGTAAGGACATCCCTGAATTAATTGAGATCCGCGGGGAGGTCTATATGGATAAGAAGGATCTGGCCGCGCTGAATAAAGAAAGGCAGCAGGCGCTTGAGCCGCTGTTTGCTAACCCGCGCAATGCCGCTGCCGGTTCCCTGAAATTATTGGATAATTCGCTGGTGGCTAAACGCCGGTTAAGTTTCTTTGCCCATTCACTCGGTGAGTATAATGGCCGGGCAATCGCCAGCCAGTCGGATTTCCTGGCGAAATTAAAGGACTGGGGCGTGTGGGCGAATCAGCATACGCGCGTTTGTCAGGATATTGATGAAGTAATTGATTTTTGCCGCCTCTGGCAGGAAAAAAAGGATAAACTGCCTTATGAAATAGATGGAATAGTGGTTAAACTGAATGATTTTGGCCAGCAGAAAAAATTGGGCACGACCTTAAAAAGCCCGCGCTGGGCGGTGGCTTATAAATTTCCCGCGCAACAGGCGACTACCGAGGTCATGCAGATCCAGGTGGGGGTTGGCCGTACCGGAGTAATTACGCCGGTCGCGGTTTTAAAACCGGTATCCTGCGCCGGAGTGATGATCGAGCATGCCACATTGCATAATTTTGACGAAATTAAACGCTTGGGCGTAAAAGTCGGGGACCGGGTGATCATTGAGCGGGCCGGAGAGGTGATCCCTAAAGTAGTTAAAGTTGTGGAAACCGTGCGCTCCGGTAAAGAAAAAGAATTCAAGATCCCCCAAAAATGCCCCGCCTGCCAGGGCCCGATCGTCAAAGAAAAAGAAGAGGAAGTCGCTTATCGCTGTGTTAATCCGGCTTGCCCGGAGCAGATCCAGGCCGGCATTTTACATTTCGCCGGCAGAGATGCCATGGATATTGAGGGCATGGGAGACAGTATTGTTGCTCAATTAGTCAGCCGCGGGCTGGTTAAAAACTTGGCCGATATTTATTTTTTAAAAAAAGAGGATTTGTTAAAAATAGAATTATTTAAGGATAAAAAAGCGGAGAATTTACTGGCGGGGATAGAGTTCAGTAAAAAACAGCCATTGTCGCGCCTGCTTTTTGGTCTGGGCATCAGGCATGTGGGAGAAAAAGCGGCTTTTGTCCTGGCGCAAAAATTTGTCACCCTGGATAATTTAGCGAAGGCCAAAGAAGATGATTTTCGGGTGATCTATGAAATCGGTCAGGTAATGGCCGATTCCATCGTTAAATATTTTAAGCAAGATACGGCCAGGAAATTAATAGAAAAATTAAGGAAAGCGGGAGTTAATTTTAAAGAAGACGTATCTCTAAATAAAAAAAGTACGATCAGCGGCAAAAGTTTTGTCTTTACCGGAGAGCTGGTTGATTTCAGCCGCGGCCAGGCCCAGCGGGTGGTGCGCCAGTTGGGAGGCAATGCCTCTTCCAGCGTGAGCGCCAAAACAGATTTTTTGGTCAGCGGAGATGATCCCGGATCAAAATATAATAAGGCCAAAGCCCTCGGCGTTAAAATAATTAATGAGAATAAATTTAAGGAGATGATTAAATGAGGTCCAAGAAATTTATCATTATTTTTGCATTATTGATTATCTGTTTGGAATTGGTCGGCTGCGACGCCTTTGTGCGGAAGTTTACCCGCAAAAAGAAAAAAGACAACCTCCCGCAGGAAGAAATGGTTATCTCGCCGGTAGAGTATCCGGCTCCGGTTTTAAACAAGGAGCAGCTTTACCGCAAGTATTTCCTTTATTGGCAGTCCTGGCAGGATGAATTAATTGATGCGCTTCTTTACCCGACCAGCCATAAGCGGATGATTGATTGCGCCGGCCAATCCATAGAAAACTTAAAATCCATGCAGGCGATGCTGAATGATAAGGCCAAAGCAAAACTAGGCAGCTACATTGACCGGATGCAAGCGTTAAAATCAAAGATCGAAAACAATATCTATAACCAGGAAATTTCTTATGAGAGGTTTAGCGCTGAGCGCGTCCGCCGGGATGTATTCAGGGATTTTCCTTATCATAAGATAAAAGATAAACTGATATGATCCTTGAACAGATAACGGTTGGCCCCTTGGCGACAAATTGCTATGTTCTTTCGCAGGGGCCGCAGAAGCAGGCGGTGATCATTGATCCGGGCAGCGAAGCCAAAAAAATCAAAAAGGTCCTGGATCAGTACGGCCTTAAGCCGGCCCTGGTGATCAATACTCACGGCCATTACGACCATATTGCCGAAGATGACAGTTTTGGCGTAGATATCTATTGTTATAAAGATGAAGTAGTATTCCTCCAAGACAGCGGGTTGAACCTTTCTAATTTTTTAGGCACTGGCATGACGGTCAAATCATCGATCAAGCCGTTAGCAGACCGTCAGTTAATTACTTGTGATGGTATAACCCTGGAAGTGATTCATACTCCCGGCCACACGCCGGGCGGGGTCTGCCTTTGGCTTAAAAAGCCGCAGGATAATATTCTTTTTAGCGGAGATACCTTGTTCCGCGAAAGCGTTGGCAGGACCGATATCGCCCTGGCCAGCCAAGTGAAGATACTCAAGTCAATTAGAGAGCGGCTAATGGTTTTAGATGACAAGGTGGAAGTTTATCCCGGCCACGGCCCCAGCACAACGATCGGCTGGGAAAGGGAACACAATCCTTTTATTGCCTAAATGCGCGAGTTGATCGATACTTTTATGAACTATCTTTCCGTGGAAAAAGGCCTGGCTGGCAATACGATTTCATCTTATCGCCGGGACCTTAATTTTTACGTGGATTTTTTAGAGAAGAATCGCGTCAGCGCGCTTTCGTTGAGCAGTAAAAATGACGTGATCAATTTTATGCTCAATCAGAAGGACGCCGGTATTGCCGCTAATTCCGTCAGCCGGCGGCTGACGGCGATCAGGGTTTTTTACCGTTTCCTGGCCCGCGAGAAAATTTTAAAAACCGACCCTACGAGTTTGATCGATTCGCCTAAACTTTGGAAGAAAATTCCCGAGGCGCTGTCTTTGGCTGAGATCGAAGCGTTGATCAGTCAGCCCAATTTGAGATATATTCAAGGTATCCGGGACCGCGCGATATTGGAGGTTATGTACGCCACCGGCATGCGCGTTTCGGAAGCGGTAAATTTAAAAGTCGACGGGGTAAATCTGGATATCGGTTTTATCCGTTGTATCGGTAAAGGCAATAAAGAGCGGATCATCCCTTTGGGGAAAAAAGCGATTGAAAGCATCCAGCGCTATTTAGAAAACAGCCGGCCTAAATTTTTAAAAACTAAGGAGAGCCCATTTCTCTTTATCAGCCGTTTAGGCGCGAAGATCTCCCGGCAGTCATTCTGGAAGCTGATCAAGAAGTACGCTTTATCGGCCGGGATCAAAAAGCCGATGAAGCCGCATATCTTAAGGCATTCTTTTGCCACGCATTTATTAGAAAGAGGGGCGGACCTGCGTTCGGTGCAGGAAATGCTCGGCCATTCTAATATTTCTACCACGCAGATCTATACGCATATAAACAAAGACCGGTTAAAGGCCATTCATCGGTCGTTTCATCCGCGGCCATAGTTTAGCCGGGAGTAAGGAGTTGGGAGCAAATGAAAAGATATTTGGAAAGTTTACCTCAGGAAATCCAGGATTTAATTAATCTGATCAGCCATGCCGCGAGTTTACGTAAATGGCCG
>Ga0066640_10002036_pt1 | contig 12150 bp, 9 predicted proteins | sample CryGeyCG2114_020_2_FD_59505 | JGI IMG/M metagenome (GOLD analysis project Ga0066640, IMG submission 59505) | Groundwater microbial communities from aquifer - Crystal Geyser CG11_big_fil_rev_8/21/14_0.20 | ecosystem: Environmental > Aquatic > Deep subsurface > Groundwater | place: USA: Utah... | reverse complement strand
CGCCGTAGCCGTTGACCACCCCCTGCACCTGCTGGCAGCCGGCGTGCACCGCCGCGAGCGCGTTGGCCACCGCCAGGTCGCCGTCGTTGTGCGAATGGATGCCAAGCTGCACCGACAGCTGTGGCTTGAGCGCTTTGACCGCGTCGTAGACTTCGTTCGGCAGCGTGCCGCCGTTGGTGTCGCAGAAGATGATAGTATCAGCGCCACCTGCGATCGCCGCTTGCAGTGTCTTCACAGCGTACACCGGATTGTCCTTATACCCGTCGAAGAAGTGCTCGGCGTCGTACATGACCCGGCGGCCGCGGCGCTTCAAATACGCCATCGATTCCTCAATCATCTTCAAGTTTTCTTCCGGCGTGACCCGGAGCACCTCGCGTACGTGCAGATCCCACGTCTTGCCGAAGATGGTGATGATCGGCGTCTCAGCCTTCAGCAAGGTGTTGAGATTGGCATCTTTGGCCGCGGTGGCGGCATGACGGGTGCTGCCGAACGCCACCAGCTTGGCGGAGCGCAAGCGCAGCGACTTCGCCCGGCGGAAATACTCAGCGTCCTTGGGATTGGAGCCGGGCCAGCCGCCCTCGATATAGGGCAGACCAAGAGCGTCCAGCTTCTCGGTGATGCGAAGCTTGTCCTGGACCGAGTACGAAATGCCCTCGGCCTGGGCGCCGTCGCGCAATGTCGTGTCGTAGAGCTCGATGGTTGGCATGGAAATAGTGGAGCCGCCGTTGATCCGCGGCTGCCCGGGTTAGACGCGGGTAGTAGCGAGCCGCCGGCTGCTGGGAGTGGACCGGTGCAACCCGAACGCCCGGTGTACCGCCCGCACCGCCCGCTCCGCGTGCGTCTTGCGAATCACGCAGGAAATCTTAATTTCAGAGGTAGAGATCATCTCGATATTGATGCGCTCGCGCGCCATCGCTTCGAACATTTTGGCGGCGATGCCCGAGTGGCTGCGCATGCCGATGCCGACGATGGACAGTTTCGCCACGCCCTCATCGGTGGTCACTTCCCCGGCGCCGATGCGGTTGGAGACGCTGCGGGTCACCCGCAGGGTCGCCGGCAGATCGCTTTTGACGACCGTAAACGACAGATCGGTACTGCCCTCACGGCTGACGTTTTGCACGATCATATCGACGTTAATGCCTTTGCCGGCAAGCTCCCGGAAGATCTCGGCCGCCATGCCGGGCCTGTCCGGCACGTCGCGGATGGTGACCTTGGCTTCATCGCGCTGCAAGCTCACTCCGCTGACGACGATGTCTTCCATGGCTTTGACGGACCGCTGGATCATCGTGCCCTCCCGTTGCGAGAAACTGGACCGGACATGGATGGGGATATCGAACCGCTTGGCGACGAAAATCGACCGCGCCTGCATGACCTGGGCGCCGAGCGAGGCCATCTCGAGCATCTCATCGTAGCTGATCGCATCGAGTTTGCGGGCCTTGGGCACGATGCGCGGATCGGCGGTATAGACGCCTTCGACGTCGGTGAAAATTTCGCACACGTCCGCATGCAGCGCTTTCGCCAGCGCCACGGCGGTGAGATCCGAGCCGCCCCGCCCGAGCGTGGTAATGTCTTGGTTCTGGTTGACCCCTTGGAACCCGGCCACGATCACGATGCGGTGCTGCTCCAGCTCGCGCGTGATGCGGTGCGCGTTGATGTCCACGATGCGCGCCTTGGTGTGCACGCCGTCGGTCAGGATGCCGACCTGTGCCCCCGTGAAGGACACCGCGTCCTCGCCGAGCTTGTGGATCGCCATGGCCAGCAGTGCTACCGACACCTGCTCGCCGGTCGCCATCAGCATGTCCAGCTCGCGCTCGGTCGGCGTCTGGGTGATCTGCGAGGCCAGCGTCAAGAGCTCGTCGGTCGTGTCGCCAAGCGCCGAGACCACCACGACGACATCGTGGCCGGACTTTTTAACGTCCACGACGCGCTGGGCCACCCGGAGAATGCGCTCAGGGTTGGCGACCGAGCTGCCGCCGTATTTTTGCACGACCAGCTTGTGTCTCATGGGGTCATGAACCAGGAAAAGAGTTTGTGGCTGTCGTCGAACGCCAGCGAGCTGTCCGCCAAGTCCTTCGTTTGCAGCGAGGCGGCGGGCTGTTGGGCGACGTTGCTGCCGGCCGCGACGAACGGCACTGCCCGGGCGGTCCGATCGTCGATCGCCGCCAGCAGGCGCCACGCGCCGTGCTTGGACAACCGCTCCGTCAACGGCTTGAGGAGCAACTGATCGATACGCTCCATTTCGCACAATCGTTCCACCGGATCCGTCGCCGTAACCTTGAGGTGCAGGTAGACGAAATCGCGCCGGTCAAGAATGTCGAACAGCTGTTTTGCCAATCGCTGCACCGAGGCTTCTTCAAGCGAGCTGGGCGCTTCGTGCCAATCCAACCCGAAGGCGCGCGCGAACCCTTTCATGGGAAAGCTGCCGGAGACGACCGTGCCGGCCAACCCAGTGCGCTCTGAAAACACCGACGGCGGCTGGCCACGCGACGCGCCCCACAGCCATATGAAGTTCGCCGGGTTTTCTCCAAGATCGATGCGCACGCGGTTGACCGGATGCGCCTCCAGCACCTTGGCGGCCTCATCGAGCAGCAGCCGCAGCGCATCGCCGGCCGCTCCCTTGGGGAGCGCGCGGTCCCAGGCGTCGCCCAGCAGCGCGTCCGGCGCAGGCACGCTCCGCTGCTCTTCCTGGCTGAGCGCCGGATCGGTCGTCACAAGGATGTGGTGCGACCCGTGGCCCACGTACCACCGTCTGGCCTCGGAGCCGAGCTGCTCGTCAAGGTCTTGGATCAACAGGCTGCTCTCCTTTGTCGGGATCTGTCCAGCGGTAGGGTCCACGATGCGTCCATCCCGCTGCGTCACGAGCTCGCAGCACCAGGCGGTTTCTTCCGGCCCGACGGAGACGTTGGCCTCCGCTGCATAGCAGCGCCCTGCCTCGGAGGGCTCCCGGGACGGCAGCCCGCACAGCGCGCGGTGCAGCCCGAACCGGTCGAGGACGCGCGTCTGAAGCAACCCGGCCGCGCCGGACTGCGCCAACGACTCCAGGTGCGCGGCCTTCGCCCCTGCCAGCAGCGAGCTCCCCTGGAGGTGGCGGGGGGCTTCATCTTCACAGCGAATCACGACGTATTTCATGCCGCCTTTCATTATAGCGGACTCAGCCCAGCCCCGCGGCCTTGCTGATCGCGGACAGCGACGGTGGCAGCGGTTTAGCCAGGCGGATGCTCTTGATCGCGCGCTCAGGATCTTTCAGCCCATGCCCGGTAACGATGCAGACGATCTTGAGCGGGCGGCGGCCCGGCGTGCGCACGCGCTTGAAGTGCCCGCTGCGCGCCAGCTTCAGCAGCCCGGCCACGGACGCGGCCGAGGCCGGCTCGACGAACACGCCGTCCTCCATGGCGAGCAACCGGTACGCCTCGAGGATCTCCCGGTCGCTGACCGCGTCGATCAACCCATGCGATTCGTCGCGCGCGCTGATCGCTCCCTGCCAGCTGGCCGGATTGCCGATGCGGATCGCGGTGGCGATCGTCTTGGGCCTGGCCACGATCCTGCCTTTGACGAGGGGTGCTGCGCCTTCCGCCTGGAAGCCGAGGAGCACCGGCAACTGCGAGATCTTGCGCAGCCGGTGATACTCCCGGTAGCCCTTCCACTGGGCGGTGATGTTGCCTGCGTTGCCGACCGGTGTGGCGTGGAAGTCCGGCGCGCGCCCCAGCACGTCGCAAATTTCAAACGCGCACGTCTTTTGACCCTCGATCCGGTAGGGATTGATCGAGTTCACCAGCGTGATCGGGTGGCGCTGCGCAAGCGATTTGACCAGCGCAAGGCACGCATCGAAATTCGCTTCGACCGCGATGACTTTCGCGCCGTGAATCAGCGCCTGAGACAGCTTGCCCAAGGCGATCGCCCCGGCGGGAATGAGCACGATCGAGCGGAGCCCTGCCCGGGCCGCATACGCGCTGGCCGAGGCGGACGTATTGCCGGTGGAGGCGCACAGCACCGCGACCGATTTCGCCTCGACCGCCTTGGAAATGGCCAACGTCATGCCCCGGTCCTTGAACGATCCGGTCGGGTTCAAGCCCTCGTACTTCAAATACACCTCGGCTGAGCGGCCCAACCGGCTGCTGGCCGCCCGGCTGAACACCAAGGGGGTGTTGCCTTCCAGCAGCGTGATGATCGGCGTCTTCGGCGAAACCGGCAGATACGGCCGGTACGCTTCAATCACACCGGGCCAGCCGGTGGCATGCCAGATGCGTGATCGAGCGGAGCGCGTCGTCATCAACCGGGGGTCACTGTGACCGGGGGGCTTCGGTCCGGATCGCCACCGTCGGGCGCTTCACGAAGCCCAGCCGATCGATGGCCTGCAGGGCGGCGCGCACATTGGACTCTTTCGCTTCGTGGCTCATCATCACCACGGGGACGATGCGGGCGGCTTTGCGCTCCTTCTGGTGCACGGTGGCGATCGAAATGTGATGCCGGCCGAGCACGCCGGAAATTTTCGCCAGCACACCGGGCTTGTCGGTCACCATAAAGCGCATGTAATAGCGCGTCTCCACGGAGCCCATGCGGCGCACGCGGCGGATGCCGTGCGCCACCGGCTTGCCCAGCGGGATGCGCTGAGTCGCGCCGCTGGCGATGTTCCGCACGACGTCGGCAATGTCCGCCACGACGGAGCTGGCGGCGGGATTTTGCCCCGCACCGCGGCCGTAGAACAAGGCTCCGCCGACCATGTCGCCATGCACGTAAATCGCGTTATAGACGCCGTTCACGTTGGCCAGAAGGTGCGTCTTCTCCAGCAGCGTGGGATGGACCCGCACTTCCAGCTCATGGTCCACCCGCTTGGCGATCACCACCGGCTTGATGCAATACCCCAGCTCATCGGCATACTGGATGTCGGCCTGCGAGATCTTGCTGATTCCTTCAATGTACATGTCCTCGAGCTTCACCGACATACCGAAGCCCAGCAGCGTGAGGATCGCCAGCTTGTGCGAGGCGTCGTGGCCGTCGATATCCAGCGAGGGATTGCGCTCCGCATAACCATGCTGCTTCGCCTGTAGGAGCGCCTCGTGGAAACTGAGCCTGCGCTCCCGCATCTGCGTCAGCACGTAATTGGACGTGCCGTTGACGATGCCGATGATCGCATCGATTTCGTTCGCCACCAAGCCTTCGCGCAGCCCTTTGATGATCGGGATGCCCCCGCCGACCGAGGCCTCAAAGTACAAATCGGTATGGCTCTTGGCGGCCGCATTGAACAGCTCGCGGCCAGCATGGGCCAGCAGCGCCTTGTTGGCGGTCACGACGTGCTTGCCCTGGCGGAGCGCTTCCAGGATGAACGATTTCGCTGGCTCCAGGCCGCCGATCAACTCCACGACGACCTGAATGTCCGGGTCGCGCAGGATGTCCGCGGGATCGGTCGTGCTCATCCCCGCCGGCAACCGGAAGCCGCGCGAGCGGCGGAAATCCCTGTCGCACACGCGGCGAAGCACCGGCCGGGCGCCGATGCGCTGCTCAAGCAGCGCGCCCTTTTCAAGGAGCGCTCGCGCAACGCCGGCGCCTACGGTGCCGAACCCAATGATCCCAACGTTGACCTTATTGCTCATGTCCTCAATCGAATATCGGGCCGGAGAGATTCGAACTCTCGACCTCCTGAACCCCATTCAGGCGCTCTACCAAACTGAGCCACGGCCCGGCAGCTCTACACATGGGAAACCCTTCGGGGAGAAGAACCTAGAGATTAACAGGGTCTTACGAGGCTGTCAACCGGAAGGCGGGTTTGGGGTTACGACTCGGCCTTGCCTGTTCGGCGCATGAGTGCTTGCAGCGCGCGCTGGGGGGAGCGGCGCTGGAAGAGGATCGCGTGCACTTGCTCGATGATCGGAAGATGCACCCGGTAGCGCTTGGCCAGCGCGATCGCCGCCTTGGACGTTTCGACCCCCTCAATGACCATCGGGGTTGAGCGCACGATGGAGGAGAGCGACCGGCCCCGCCCGATCTGCTCGCCTAGCCAGCGGTTGCGGCCGGAAAGACACGTCGTGACCAAATCGCCCAAACCGCTGAGGCCCCAGAACGTCTGCTCTTTCGCCCCGGCCGCCACGCCCAAGCGCGCCATCTCGACGATGCCCCGCGTGACCAGCGCCGCTTTCGCGTTCGCGCCAAAACCCAGCCCGTCGCCGATGCCGGCCGCGATCGCAACGGGATTCTTCAGCGCCCCGCCCAGCTCGACACCGGTGACGTCATCCGAGGTGTACATCCGCAGCCGCTCGCTCATCAGGGTCGCCTGGATGCGCTTGGCCAGCGCGATGTTGTGCGAAGCGACCACCGAGCTGGCCGGTTGGCCTTTGGCGATCTCAAGCGCGATGTTCGGGCCTGAGAGGACCGCGAGGTGCACCGGTCCAAGCTCTTCGTGAATCACCTCTGACATCCGTTTCAGGCTGCGCTGCTCGATGCCTTTGGCGACGCTGAGGATGCTCGCGTCCGACCAGCGGGCCGGCCGCAGCCGCTTCGCCACGCTGCGCAGGTGCTGCGAGGGCACCGCCAGGATGAGGAGCTGAGCGCCATCGATGGCGGCTGAGAGCGTCGAAGTAATCGACAAACCGGCAGGAATGCGGATGCCGGGCAGATACTTGGGGTTTTCCCGGCGGCGGGCGATCTGTGTGACGTACTCGGGGAAGGCTCCCCACCAGCTCACGCGGTGGCCGAGCCGGTGCAGATGGATGGCAAGGGTCGTGCCCCACCCCCCGTCACCCAGCACCGCAATGCGTTGAAATGACCCGGAAGCCCGCATCGTGGGGCAACTCTAGCACAGGCCCCCACCAGCGTCAACGGAGCACCGCTACTCCAGCAGCGGCGCGATATCCCCCGAAGCCCCCCACGCGACATAGTAGCTGTTGCAGTAATCCGTCAGGCCGCTGGCCGTCATCTGATAGACGCCCGGAGCTGTTTCCTCTGGACGGGCAGTGGGATTTTTGTAATGACCGGACGTGAAGTGAAACAGGCCGTTTGGCAGCGTGCTGCCAGGCGGGGTCTGCTTGGTGACCCCGGCTCCGCCGATTTGCTTGATCGTGACGCTCAAGCCGCCGCAATCACGATCGCTCTCATCGTACCAGGAAAAGACCAGCCGGTGCGGATGCATGCCCTCAGGAATATAGGGGGGGTGCACCAGTGCGCAGTAACGCCGCGTCACACCGGTGGGGATGTGCTGGCGCGTCGCCCAATACCCGTATTGCCCGTTGGGAGCTGGCCCGGCAATCACCCCATCCGGACAAATCTCCGCGAGCTCTGCTGGAGGCGCGGCCAGCGGGCTGTGGGTAATCGCGCTGCCCCGCATATTCTCAGGAACCATCAGGTCCTCGACCCACTCCTCCGTCTCTTGATCCCACCGCCACCCGCGCTGCCAACCGGAGGGCGGGGTTGTCGACTGGATGTCCTCCCCGTACATCGCACTAGGAAAGCTGCCGATCAGCGCCATCAGACCTGCGATCAACCCGACGGAGCGAGCCGTTCTCATCATCGCGGACCTCCTGGATACGGCGGACGTTCGATGCCGACGAGCGTATCCACGACGCAGTTTGGCGCGTAGGGGTGGCCTGGAAATCCAGCAATCCCCGCAGGCGCATGAAGCGACTGGGGGTCTCCCGTAGCGCGATACTCCTCGATCGACATCCTGTGCCAGTCATACGATCCATCGGGATTTCTCCCCCAGTAAAAGAGCCCTTCCTCAGCCGGTCTTCCGTTGAATTTGTAGAACGGCGGACCGTCCACGATGTATCCATATTTGGTGATGAATGAGCCCCCGTTACAGACCAGCCATCCGCCGTTTGGATACCGCTTCACGTAACTCGGCTCGCCATCCCGGGGAAAGTCGGTTCCCGTGTAGACCAGGACGTACGTATTGGTGACGAGCTCCGTATCCGCTCTCACCCACACGAGCTCTCCGGCCTGCGGGCTCTCCGGACGTTGGGACGAGAAGTTCAGACCGGATCCCGCGGGCGGTGTCGGCGCAGGATCATCCGCCGGCGCAGGAATCGCCGGACCACCCACCTCGACAAAACGTTCGGCTTGAGGGTCCCATCGCCATCCGTGCTGCTCTTCCCCGGCCGCCACAAACGGCGCAGCCAACACCATGATCATGGCGAACATCCATCGGTGCATGAAGAGTACTCCTAAAACTGCGGGGCGTCGCTGATCGTCACGATTAAACTCTGAATGCCCCGGCACATCCAGCCTGATGCGCTGTAAAAATCGCTGCCGGCCACCGCCATATCCCAGACATAGATGCCGGGCGGCACGTCATGGGTGAAATGGCCGATCGTGTTCCCGGTATGGATGCCATCGGCCACCCGATTGAACTGTGGATCGCGCAGCCGATAGAGAGTATGGCGAAAATTTCCATGGCAGGTGACCGACAGATCCTTGGGGGTCGTTCGGATCATGTTCGTCCCAGGAGGCACCTCGAAACAAAAACTCCTGTGCTGCTTGCCGCCCGGGGTGAACTCTACCGTAATCCCATTGCCCATGGCGTTCGGGGCCCGATTGGTCATGGAATCCGCCAGCCAGTACCCTGAGCCCAGCTTCGGCGGGGTTGGCGGCAGGAACCCGTCCTCGCATGCCCGGCCCACGATCTGGCTTGGAACGCGCTCCAGGGACGGTTGGAACCCTGCCATGAAGTCGCCAGCCTGCGGGTTCACGCGAAAGTGCTGCGCGGCCTCGAACAGCCGTGAGGTGGGAATGGGCGGCTGGGTGTCATACCCCCAAGGCGGCTGGCATGAGGACTTCGATTGATCCGGGCTGTACCGCGCCAGGTTGTAAAATGCGCACTGGCACACCGTTCCGGTCCCGTCCCCGTCCCAGTACCCGCCACCGCGATACGGCCCGTCTCCATAGGTTGTGGAGAGCCACCATTCATTCCCGCGGGTGCCTGGTTTGACGTGCCAGTCATTGGGGCATGAGGACCTAAAGCGCCCGGTTTTTGTTTCAGGAATGATCGGCGGCCAATTCGCCGGCCGCGCCAGGAACGATCCCCACGGTCTTAGTTCTGTCTGGCTCGTGCTTGCCCCGGCAGGAGCCGGAGATGGAATCTGCGCGGAGGGATTCTTCGACAGCGGTGCCAGCACAAACTCCCCGGCGTCGCGGTCCCAGCGCCACCCGTACTGCCAACTTGTAGCCGCCGTCTGGCGGGCAGCTTCGTCGCCATACACACTGGTGGGGCCGCCGAATGACAGACTAACCAGCATCGTGACGATGCCGACGACTGAGTACGTCGCGGCGCGTTGCATTAGTAGGCGACCACCAATTGGTAGCCGGTTGACGGGCATTCCGAGTGGTTCTCGATGCGGATCCCCCAGAACCCTTGCGGCAATGAGGGGACATCGAACACGCCGACGCTGACATCTCGGCCGGCTCCTGCAAGCGATTCCGGCCGGTCCGGAACATACCCATCGGGAGGGATGATGGTGACTAGCGCCCACAAGCATTGCTCCGCGCCTTCATTGGCAAGCGAGACGGTCAACCCTCTCGTTGGGCGATCGATGTTCACGTACCACACGTGCGGCGCATCCCCGACCGAAAACGCGACGTCCTTGATTTCACGGACCCCTGGCGCATAGGTCGGATCTGACGTGAGCGGGACTTCACCCTTATTGGAGATGGGCATCGACTCCGGCGGTGGAGTCACCTGAGAGCTTGGTCGTGCCGGGCTAGCCCGGTTTCTAGGCAGGAATACCGGGACAAACTCTTCGATCGATGGGTCCCACCGCCAACCCTGAATGGCGGGTGAGCGCGGCCCGGTACCGCCGGGATCATCGGAGCCTGAGCCTGCGGGGCTGGAAGGGAGCGGCCCGCCACGTGATAGATCAAATGGGTCTGACACATGCGGGTGGTGAAGACCCTGGTCCCGCATGGCGGTTCTGACGAGAATGCGCGGCGCCGGCGCGTCGGCCGGCAAGGTGAAGGACATCGATGCCAAATCTTCCGGGCCGCTCACGCGGCACGATTGGAGCAGCGGCTGGCCGGTATTGGCATCGAGAATCTGGAGGAAAAGTTGCGTTGCAAGCCCTCCCGGAGGGCAGAACGTGTTGTCCACTGGGAGGAACGCGTCCGCCGAGAAGAACGAACGATTCGTCATCGCCACCGTATACCGGATATCCGACCCCACCCGCTCCTGGCTGACCAGATCGATCTCGGGGATGAAGGTCGCCGGTGGAACGGCGCTGGGGACGTCTTTAAACCCAAGGACCAAGCGATAGATCCCCTTCCCATCATCGAGCGTAGTGGACGGTCCACCGGTCACCTTGATGATCCAATTGCCCGCAGGCAGGGCGCGGTATCGGCCGGCCTGCTGATCAAAGCTGTATTCCTGCACCTGATTAAAAGACCCGGCTGTGCTGCGCGTCGTGCTGGTGGAATCGCTCCACACCTTGCCGTCGGGACCCAGGATCTCGACCTCGAAGTGGCAACACCGGTCGACCCGCTCTTCGAGCAGCGCTTCAATGGCGTGGACGTCGTTCTCACCCACGGGAAATTCGTAGCACTGCGTCTCGCCTTCGCCGATCTTGACCATATCGATCTTGAACGGGTATTGTCCCCCGGGTGCGGGCTTCGGGAGCTTACGGCACCGCGCCGCGTCAACGCTCCCTGGCACGGCAAAAAATCCCACGACAATCACCACGACTAGCCCCAGCCAACCAACCGTCATCGCTTGCTTCCTCCGGCAATAAAAAATCCGGACCGCCTCTCGGCAGCCCGGCTTCCCGCACGGCATGGGTCCGTAGCTTTGCGTCCCTGCCTTTCGGCAGGTTTGCCCTGGACGAGTGACAGATCTCTTCGCCTGTCCTTCAAGGATGCCTGATCGGCCAACGATCATCAAGAATGCCCCTAATTATTAGGGGTCGGACCGACCCGCAAAATCATCGACAACGGTTTGCAGGCCGGAGGCGGTGCTGAGGACGCCAATGAGCCAGCGCGTGGTCGCACCGCTGTACCAGCCTGGCATGCAACTCGCAGGGAACGTCTTGGCGGTGGAGGCGATGGTGGGCGCACCGGTTTGTTGAAGGTCTTGCAGGAGAGTTTTTACCTCATAGTCTCCCCCGCCCAGTCGCTTGATTTGGGCATTGAGGCGATACCAGTGGTTCGTTTGGAGCCCGCCTCCAGGAATGGTCACAGGATTATAGAGCGCCACCGAGCCATCGCAGCCCGGTCCATCCTCCAGACCGGTGAACTGTACATAGAGTTGGTTTTGGAACACGGAGCCTCCGATCCGACCGAATCCCTCGCTGGCCGGAGGACTCGGCGGTTCAAACGCCGCCATCAGCCCGAGGTGGTTCCAGTCGGTAAACGATGGAACGCGAAAACTGACGTCCGCATTTCGGCGAGAAGCCCCTGGCGTGCTCGTGAACCACTCCATGCCAGCGGCGTAGAGCCCTTCGGTATGCGGCGAGGTCGTTAAGCGCCCGGATTGGCCTGCGCCACCCGAACACGCGTGGACGGGAGGTTCGTTCGTGGCCGCGGTCAACGACCCCCACCGCTGGGACCATGTGCCCGAGCTCAGGTTCATGATGGGTTCGCAGACGATGACTTGGGTTGGGGCCGCGGCGACCACGAGGTTCAGTGTCTTATCATCGTTGTTGTCCTCATTACTCTCTTGAATTTGCCCATTCTTGTCCGCAGTCGTCTGAATCATGTGCGAGCCTTGAGGAAATGTGAGCGCCACCGCAGCTTCTGCGGTCTTCGAGGCCCCGACCGCCAGAGGGCCATTGATCGTCGCCGTTGTCCCGGTTCCTCCCGATCGGATGTCCACGACGAATGAAGCACCCGATCCTACAGCCGCTGTGCCTTGGTTCTTCACCGTGACGCTGAAGGTCACCGGGCTGATGGCCGTCGGCGCGTAGGGGCTCGCGGTGATGTCGGTGACGATCAGATCCGGTTTCGGCGTGGAGCTTGGATTCACCGTGAGTTGCAGGGTATCCGTCTTGATCAATCCTTGCCGCTTAACCTCGACCTTGGCGGTGAAGACCTTCGCCACGGTCCCGCTATTGGTATAGGCGCAGGTCGTGGAGGAGGTGTAGCTGTTTTGCGGAGGGATGTGCCCCAGGTCGTCCTCAATGGTGGGGTGCGTTTCCTGGTACGTCCCGTCCGCTTGATCGCAGTCAAAATTGACCGTCG
>Ga0066640_10002034_pt1 | contig 12158 bp, 13 predicted proteins | sample CryGeyCG2114_020_2_FD_59505 | JGI IMG/M metagenome (GOLD analysis project Ga0066640, IMG submission 59505) | Groundwater microbial communities from aquifer - Crystal Geyser CG11_big_fil_rev_8/21/14_0.20 | ecosystem: Environmental > Aquatic > Deep subsurface > Groundwater | place: USA: Utah... | reverse complement strand
GAGAATATCTCACAAAAAATAAAAGAGCATTCTGAGGCGAGAACCCCGATAATTGCCGCCATCGGCAAGCGCGAAGTGGAAGAGCGCAAACTCGCCATCCGCCGCCTAGGCAGCCCGAAACAAGAATTTGTGGGGCTGGATGCGTTTTTGGAAAGTATTTCGCAATCCTCAAAAAATAATCCTGTCTAAACAAACAATGCTTTCCCAGCTCATCTTAGCTCGTCATTGCCTGAATGCGTGAGCATTCTAGGGCAATCCAGCCTCGCCCTAGATTCCCCTAGAATTTGCTAGGCAAATTCAGGGAATGACAGATTTTATTGCTAATATTAGGGAATATTCCCGCGCCTTAATAATTTTCTAACGATTTTGTCATATCCTCCTATTTGGGTAATGAGATAACAATGGGAAATGGATATGTCGGGTAATGAGATGGTATATGCCAAGGCGGCAATTGAAGCCTTGCTGGACGATTATTCAACCGCGCGGGAAGTGGTTGATAGCATCAATAAACTAACTGGTGAAAGAACTATCAGCGATGTAAGTGCGCTAAACTATCAGGAAAGGCAGAAGCTTGCCGGAGAAATTGGTATTCGCGGTATCGAGCAAGAAATCAGCGCCAAGGACAGGGAAGCTATTCATGAAATCGCGCAGAGGTTTGCCAATGCCGAGAATGAGCCTGTTTATCAAGTTTCGCCTTCATCGCAGGTAGAAACTGGAATATCTAGGTAACAGGTTAATTGCTCTCCAATACCGAATTTTGCCAGAACCTAGTTTTCGCTTTACGCAAATCCAAAAATGCGCTATAAACCGCTCATGTCTAACAAAGCTAAAATAATGTATGTTTTATAATTCACTATGCTGGAGCTAAATTCAGCACATACATATTTGCCGTTTCCAACTTCAAACAGAAACAACATTCAACCAGCTAAACAGTTGGCTGATAACCATTTCTTAATTTTCTATGTATATTATAATATTTCAACCATTTAGGAGGATTTATCGCTAAACCAAGACCACCAAGGCAAAAAGAAGAACTTGCCCGAATAAACCGACAAATTCGTGCCGATAAGGTGCGCGTGGTCGGTGCGAATGGAGAAATGCTCGGCGTGTTGACCGTAAATGAAGGTATAAAACATGCTGAAGAAGCCGGATTAGATTTGGTTGAAGTGTCGCCAAATGCAAGCCCACCTGTGTGCAAGGTGATGGATTACGGCAAATTTAAATATGAGGCGCAAAAGAAAAAAGCCGAAGCCAAGAAAAAACAAAAAGTTGTGACGGTTAAGGAAATCAAAGTGCGCCCGAACATTGATACACATGATTTGGAAGTTAAAACCAAAGCAATGGCCAAATTCCTAGAAGGCGGAGATAAAGTGCGGGTTTCCCTGCGTTTTCGCGGACGGGAAATGGCGCATATGAATTTGGGGCGTGAATTGCTTGATAAAATCTTCGATATGTTCAAAGAGCAGGCAAAGCTGGAAGTCCATCCTAAGCTAGAAGGGCGGCAGATGTTTATGGTACTTGCCCCGATTCTTGCGAAGTGATATGACTGGCAAATGCCTCCTGCAATTACAATAAAAAACCTGACGAAAATCTATGAACCACGCAAAGGCGCGGAAAAAGTTGCACTTGATGATGTTTCGCTGGAGATTCCCAAAGGCAGCTTTTTTGGTCTATTAGGGCCTAATGGTGCGGGGAAATCCACGCTGATAAATATTATCGCCGGACTGGTTAATAAAACCTCCGGCAAGGTGGAAGTATGCGGAATTGACATAGACAAAGATTTGCGCAAAGCCAAATATCACCTCGGTGTTGTCCCGCAGGAATTGATTCTTGATCCATTTTTCACAGTCCGTGAAGCACTGGAATTTCATGCCGGATATTATGGTATTCCAAAATCGCAAAGAAAAACCGATGAAATTATAAAGGCGTTATCGCTGGAAGACAAAAAACATACAAGTTCCCGCAGGCTTTCAGGCGGAATGCGGCGCAGATTGCTAATCGGTAAGGCTTTAGTGCATAATCCGGAAGTGTTGATTCTCGATGAGCCGACTGCGGGGGTGGATATTGAGTTACGTCAGTCATTATGGGAATATGCAAAAAAACTCAATAAGCAAGGCACAACAATTGTTTTGACCACGCATTATCTCGAAGAGGCAGAGCAATTATGCGATGAAATTGCGATTATAAATCATGGCAAAATTGTTGCGCATGATAAGAAGAAAACCTTATTAAAAAAGCTGAATAACAAGCGGATTGTGATTCATACTCAGAAAAATCCTGAAAAAGTTCCACCTTCGTTGAAAAGTTATAATCCGGTTATGCCGGACGATAATACGGTTGAGATTCGCTATAACCCCGAAGAAATTGAGATTTGTGATATCCTCAAAGATATCCATGATTCGGGCTTAAAAATCACAGATTTAGTCACGCAGGACACAAAGCTTGAGGATATTTTCCTCCAGCTAACCAAAGCTGCTTGAGATATTTTTTAAATAGAGTAAGCTACGGATATGCATCTAGAATGTCCCGAATGTAAAACGAAATTCCTGATTGACCCGGCAAAGCTAGGCGATAAAGGGCGTAAAGTGCGTTGCGGGAAATGCTCACATATCTGGCATCAAGAACCTGCCGCGCCGGAACAAGCCAAGCTGGAAGCAGATGTGAAGAAGGAGCAGGCGGAGAATTTGCGCAAGGCTGCCCAGCAAAAAGCGCGCAAAGAAGAGCCTGCATTGCCGGTGGTTTATGAGAAAAAACATGCTCCTAAGTTTTTGAAAATTGCGGCGGCGGTTTTATTATTCGTGAATATCATCACTTTTGTGATGCTGAGCAAAGATATTATCGGGCAAACTAAATTTTATGATTTGATAGGTCAATATAACACGGCGGGCGTTATGATTGATGATGTGCAGATGCTTGCGCCTCATGAATCTGAGGAAAAGATGATTTATTCTATTGATTGGCGAATTAAAAATAACTCCAAATCCAAGCGCGAGCTTCCGGCGCGTAGAATCAGTCTGCTTGATGCTGATATGCAGCCGCTTTTGCGTTCGGAAATTGCCAGTGGTGATAGCGAAGGCGATGGTGGAGTGCTTGCGGCTGGGGGGATATTTGAGTATAAATCCAATACTGTGGAAGATTTGGGCAAGCTTGGTAGGTATATCGCGCTTGAGATAGGCAACCCATTTGAGCTATCAACCAGATAGCTATATTAAATAGGAAAATTTTAGCATGGGTGATAATTTGCCAAATAAATCTCCAAAATTCTCATTTGAATTCTTCCCGCCAAAATCCGATGAAATGGAAAAAAAGCTATGGGAAGCGATAACCAAGCTGGAATCACTCAATCCTGAATTTGTTTCCGTAACCTATGGTGCGGGCGGCTCAACGCGCGAGCGTACACATGCAACCGTCAAGAGAATCGGTAGTGAAACCTCGCTAAAAGCAGCAGCGCATTTAACTTGTGTGAATGCCAGCCGTGCCGAAATTGATGAAATTGCCCAGCAATATTGGGATAGCGGAATCCGTCATATAGTCGCGCTGCGTGGTGATATGCCGGACGCAGGCGGGGCTTATATTCCGCATCCGGAGGGCTATAAATATGCTGCGGATTTGGTAGAAGGCTTGAAAAAAATTGCGGATTTTGAAATTTCTGTGGCGGGTTATCCTGAATCACATCCCGAAGCTATCAGCGCAGAGGATGATTTTATCCACCTGAAAGAGAAAGTGGATGCGGGCGCAACACGGGTGATTACACAGTTTTTCTTCAACGCCGATGATTATTTCCGCTTTCTGGAGCGTGCGCGGAAAATCGGTATAAGCGTGCCGATAATCCCCGGTATTTTGCCGATTGCCAATTTTGCGCAAGCCACCAAATTCAGCAAAATGTGTGGTGCAAAAATTCCGGAAAGGCTGATGAAATTATACGAGGGCGCGGACGAAAATCCGCAATATCGCAATATGATTTCGGTCATCACCACAACGGAATTATGCCATAAGCTGATGGAAGGCGGCGTTGAGCAATTCCATTTTTATACGCTCAATCGCTATGAGCTGGTGCAGGCAGTCTGCGGTTATTTGAAAAGCTAATTAAGCACTAACGGCAGCTACTTCACGTTTTTCACCTGCTACGGTTAGCGCGTTGGTTTTTGCCTTATCGCATATTTTAGCAATTTGCTCTGCGTCTAAATCTTTCAGCGATTCCAGATTAAATCTTACATTTTGCCCGTTTGCGATTGTCAAAACCCCGTTTCTTTCGGTAGTTTCCTGAAATGCATCATTAAAAGCATCAGCAAGTTTAGCTGCTGTTTGCGGGCTTCTATAAGCGAGGACAAAAGTTGAATCGCCAAAATAATGGACTTTTTTATTAAAATGCTTTTGCACTCCCGCTTCAAGCGCCTGATATTGCTCAATAATCTCAGAGAATAATAGCATCATCTCCAATGCTTGTGAAAACTGAAGGGCTTCAATTTTAGGGACTTCAATCACAATGTCATCATCGTTTATTACGGCAATATTATTGCTATGCCATGACCTAGTTCTGTAGGCAGAATTCAGCTTAGCCGTAATTTCATCTGCCAATTCACAATCACCCTCATTATACAGGGCGAGAATCGTTGAGCCTTCGGCAGTAAAGTTAAAGCGTGTTTGTGAATTCAGCAGGCTTGTTACCAACTCAATATTTTTCTCGGCAATCCTATTTTGTGCATCTGACATAAATACCTCTTTAGATAATTATTAAGATTTCTAAAGGGCGATGTCAACGAAAAATCTAATCTCTGAGCTGGAAAAGGCCGAGCTATGACTTAACATTTTCCATAAATTGATTAACTTCCGTGCTTAGCATTTCAGAAATATCGCTGAGTTTAGATGCTACACCTTTCACATTTCGTGCAGCCTCTCCGGTTTGCTGGGCGGCATCATTCACCCCGCTAATGCTTTGGCTTACTTCGGAAGTTGTAGCGGTTTGCTCTTCAACGGCAGAAGCGATTTGTGTCGCAATTTCATTGAATTCGGTGATGCTTTTTCCGATGGATTCAATCGCCTGCACAACCGAGCCGGTAACTCCCTGAATATTATTGATTTGTTGCTGAATCTCGGTGGTGGCTGTGGCGGTTTGCTTCGCCAAATCCTTAACTTCGGCGGCAACCACGGCAAAGCCTTTGCCCGCATCTCCGGCGCGTGCCGCTTCGATTGTGGCGTTGAGCGCGAGGAGGTTGGTTTTATCGGCAATTTCCTCAATAACCTCGGTGATATTGCCGATTTTTTTCGCGGCTTCTTCCAATGTGCTGACCAGCTTATCGGTATTTGCTGCTTGCTCTGCGGATTCTTGCGACATTTTGGAAACCTCGGTAATGCGCTGTGAGATTTCCTGAATGGAAACCGACATTTCCTCGGAAGCGGCTGATACAGAGGAGCTTAGCTCTTGCGTGCGGTTGACAATTTCCAGCATATTATCGGCTGAATCATCAGCTTGTTGAGAAGTTTCTGTCATATCCTCAACAACTTTAGTGACATTCTCAGCCATGCGGATATTTTCTGTAATGACCGCCCATGTTAGCATAGGGCCCAGATATTTACCTTGCGAATCTTTGATTGCAGAAACGCTCAGATTCAAGGTTTGGTCACCTAATTTGATATTTGCTTTATGCGGTAAATTTGCCGGATCAGCCAGCAAGCGGCGCTGATGCTCTGGAGCTTTATGGAAAACATCAATGGATGACCCAAGCAATTGTTCAACCTTAATCGGCAAATGTTGCTCTACGCTTTTGAGCGTGTTAAGGCTGGTTTGGTTGACATAATTAATTTTAAAATCTTTTAGCTCGCAGGTCATAACATTGATAGGCATATTATCCAGCATTTCCATGAGTCGCTCGGTTTCTCTATCCTTTTCAATCTTATCGGTAACGATGCTCCATGAAAGCATAGCGTGGGTATATTTATCCTTGTTGTCGTAAATTGCGCTGATGTTTAAATCAAGATATTGTCCGCCAACCTCAATAATGGCAGAGTGCGGAAGATGGCTGTCATCGGCGAGCATATTTCTCTGATGCTGCGGATTTTTGTGGAAAACGTCAATTGAAGTACCAACAATATTCTCAGGCTTAACTTTCAAGACATCACGAATTGCATCAAGAAGTTCAACTGATTTCGGGTTCACATAATCAATCGTAAAATTTTTGATATTACATATCATTACCGCGATTGGCATATTCTCAACCAGCGCCTTAAAATCCCAATTGGTTGAGCCTGTATTATTAGAGTTCCGTGATAGCATAATATCTCCCTGAATAGATTTGTAATTAATTTCAACCCTAGATTGTTGAGGAATAGAAACATAAATCTATATTTTTGCTAGGTAAAAATATTAATTAGCTCAAAATATTTTTATAATGGGGAGTTTTAGTCACAAGGATTTATAGCATTTTGCTTGTTGTGTTATCTAGCTAACTTGCATATTGCGCGTGGCGGCGGGCAATCCAACCGTGATGCCGTCAAGCTCTTCGGAAATAATAATCTGACAACCTAAGCGCGATGTATGAGTGAGTCCAAATGCCAAATCCAGCATATCTTCTTCATCCTCACTTGCTTCGGGCAGGCGGTCAAAAAATTCTTCTTCCACGATAACATGGCAGGTGGAGCAGGCAAGAGAGCCTTCGCACGCGCCTTCTAAATCAATGTCATTCTTATGCGCGACTTCCAAAATGGAAAGCCCCACAGGAGCATCAATTGATTTCACGCTACCGTCTTTGAGTCTGAAATTTACTGTTGGCATGCTGGTTGTTTATAATAATATAAATCTAGTTGCAAGAGATAATCTACTTTATTGCTGTTGTTGCCAGAGTATCGGCGATTTCATTATATTTATTTCCGTTATGCCCTTTTACCCAATGCCATTTAACATGATGCTGGGCATTGGTTTCATCAAGCCTTTGCCACAAATCCACATTCTTAATAGGTTTTTTATTTGCACCTTTCCAGCCTTTTGCTTTCCAGTTGGGTAGCCATTCGGTGATGCCTTGCAGAACATATTTGCTGTCAGTATATAAATCAATTTCGCATTTCTCTTTTACGGATTCGAGGGCTGAAATTGCCGCCATTAGCTCCATGCGATTATTTGTGGTTTCGGTGTCGCTGCCGGAAATATGCTTTTCTTTTTCGCCATATATCAGCACTGCTCCCCATCCTCCGGGGCCGGGATTGCCGCTACATGCACCGTCAGTATATATGGATATTTTTTTCACGCCGACTAAATCACCTCTGTTTGATGCTCTTCAATTAGCGTAGGTTTTTCTAGGGGGAGGGTGATTGTAACCTTCGCGCCTTTATCTTTTTCGGACTCAATTTCAATTTTTCCGCCATGCAATTCAACAAAGTTTTTGGCAACGGCAAGTCCAAGTCCGCTACCGCCTTTTGACTTTGTTTTCTGGAATTTGTTGAAAATAATTGCCATATCTTCTTCTGCAATACCTTCACCGGTATCGGTGACGGTGATAATCACATTTTTCTCATCTGTTTTCGCGCTAAGCGAGATTTTTCCACCTGCTGGCGTAAATTTGATGGAGTTGCTGAGGATATTAAACAATATTTGTTTGATACGGGTTTCATCACCAAATAATTTGCCGATTTGCGGCGCGCATTCAAACTCAAATTTCAGATTATGCTCTTGCAGCCTTTCCTTAATCAGCGATATCACCGAGGCGAGCATTGAATGGATATCAAATCTATCAATATTCAGCTTCATGTAGCCAGCTTCAATCGAAGAAATATCCAGAATATCATTAATCAAGCGTTCGAGCTGGTGCGATGCTTGATATATATCTTCGAGATAATCTTTTTGACTATCGTTGAGCGTGCCGAAAATTTCATTGCGCAGCACTTCCGTAAAGCCGATAATGGAAGTTAGCGGTGAACGCAATTCATAGGAAATATTAGTAAGAAACTCGGTTTTGAGGCTATCCACATCTGCTAGCGCCTCATTTGCCTCGCGCAATGATTTTTCTACCAAGAATGAATCGGTAATATCATTATATGTAACCAGAATTTCGCCATCTGGGAGGGGAGCGGTTTTCATATCCAGCACAATTCCGCTACTAAGTTGCAGCGTTTCTGATTGCGCCTCGCGGGACAGGACTTTTGCCAGCGTTCCCTTGCGGAAATCATCCCATGTGCCGTCAAAATTATACAATGCTTTGGTTTTATTTAATATGTCGGCAAGAAAAGGCTCGCTTTCCAGAAAATTTTTATCAAGCCCCCAAATTGTTGCATAAACCGGATTGCTGAGCGTCAATTTTCCTGATTCGCCAAACACCGCCACGCCCTCATGTAGATTATCCAGTGTTTCACTTTGCACAGCCAGCAATGTATTATACGAACGCTCCAGCGCCAGCTTATCGGTCATATCCTCATAGACGAATTGCAAACCGCCCAGCGTATGCGGCACAACGATAACGCGTAGCGAACGCTCATCAGGGAGGAAATAAAAATCTTCCTGCGGGTCAATCAAATCTTTGAACATTGCCAGATTTTCCTGCTTAAAACGCCGAAAATCCGCCTGTTCGGGGAGTTTGCGTTTTTCACGCAAGGCTTCCAGAACTTCGCCATATGTCGGTTCTGTGCCGAGCCATGATTCCTCAAGTTTCCATAAATTCATAAAGGCGTTGTTGAAGAATTTGAGCTTCTCATCAGCGCCATAAATTGCGATTGCCGAGGCAGAGGATTCCAGCAATTGCTTTTGCACCTGCTCATTAATTTTCAACTCAGCTTCGGCCTTGATTAGGGCGCTGATATTATTTGCGAATCCGACTGTGCCGTTTTGGGTAGGGGTTTCGCAAACTTCATATTCTTGGGCAGCGCCTTTGAGGATGATTTTGAAGCGTTTGTAGCGCGGGTCACGCTCAGTGCGGGCTTTATCCGCTAATGCGCGGATTTCCTTATTCAGCTCGTTGATTTCGTCACTGCCTTTTGGGGTTTCGGAGAGCAGGAGATATGAGTTGTTGCAGAAGATAATATTTAAATCTTCATCGCGTTGCCAGATAGGTTGGCCAACTGCATCAAGGATTTTTCCCAGCCGCTCAAAATTTTCCGAAAGCTCTTTTACTTTTTTACCAGAACCAAACATGAAGGGCATATTAGCAGAATTTTACTACCCTGTCACCCATTACTAACCACTCAACTCTCAACACTAATTAATATCTATACCAGTCCGGTTTGAACGGGCCTTCGGTGCTGATGCCGAGATAATCCGCCTGTTCTTTGCTGAGTTTGGTGAGTTTTACCCCGAGTTTATCCAGATGCAGGCGCGCAACTTTCTCATCAAGATTTTTCGGCAGGATATAAACCTTATTTTCATATTTCTCAGGATTATTCCATAATTCAATCTGCGCGATTGTCTGGTTGGTGAAACTTGCGCTCATCACAAAGCTTGGATGTCCGGTGGCGTTGCCGAGATTGCATAAACGTCCTTTGGAAAGGATGATAATTTTCTTGCCATCGGGGAATTCCACTTCATCCACTTGCGGTTTGATTTCCACCCATTTATGATTTTCCAAATCTGCCACGCGGATTTCTGCATCGAAATGCCCCATATTGCCCAAAATAGCGCCATGCTTCATTGCGCGCATATGTTCCAGCGTGATAATATCCTTATTTCCCGTGGTCGTGACGAATATATCACCTGCTGCGGCAATATCTTCCATTGGTTTGACTTCATAGCCTTCCATTGCGGCTTGCAGGGCACAGATTGGGTCAATCTCGGTGATAATCACCCGCGCACCTTGCCCGCGCAGAGCATCGGCACAGCCTTTGCCGACATCGCCATAACCGCAGACAACCGCCACTTTTCCGGCAATCATCACATCGGTTGCGCGTTTGAGCCCGTCAATAAAGCTTTCGCGGCAGCCATATAAATTATCAAATTTGGATTTGGTGACTGAGTCATTCACGTTGATAGCGGGGCATTGTAGCGTGCCGTTTTTCTCCATTTCATAGAGGCGCATAACGCCTGTGGTGGTTTCTTCGGAAAGCCCGCGCACATCCTTCATCATCTCCGGATATTTCTTATGCATGATTGAAGTTAAATCGCCGCCATCATCCAAAATCATATTAGGTTTCCAGCCATTTGTGCCGTTGATGGTTTGTTCAATACACCATTCATATTCTTCTTCGCTTTCACCTTTCCATGCAAAAACCGGAATGCCGAGAGATGCAGTTCCTGCGGCGGCATGGTCTTGCGTGGAATATATATTACAACTGCTCCAGCGCACTTCTGCGCCAAGGTCAATCAGGGTTTCGATTAATACGGAGGTTTGAATTGTCATATGCAAACAACCTGCGATTCTTGCGCCTTTTAGCGGGTTTTTGCCCTTATATTCCGCGCGTAATGACATCAAGCCCGGCATCTCACCTTCGGCAATGGCGATTTCTTTTCTGCCCCACTCGGCAAGGTTGATATCGGCTACTTTATAATCGGTGAAGTTTTCTTTTAATTGCGCAGTCATGTTAAATCCCTTGTTGAATAATTATGGAGTTCAAGTTAACTATAATGAAATAATAATCAAGTACGAGCTTTCCGAAATACTAGAAGCCACTAGAATCCATATTCATCCAAGATGTTTTGTGGGATAATGCTGCCAAAACCTGATTCCAATATTTCCCCATAATCTGCAAAATTCAAAAATCCTTTACTGATTATGCTTTTGAATATCGGCAATTTTTCGGGTTTAACCCGAATTATCCACCACGCCTTCAGTTTATATTCTGAATCTGTGCCGATAACTTTATAGAGGAATTTATCTTCCTTGCTCAATTCGGTTAAGAAGCCTTTACTTTTTTCTTGATTTGTCATCTGCAATTCTATATTTCATTATCAATAATAATTGCAATATTAATGAATCTTATACAAGGAATAAACAAATGGGACATGATTTTAGTGAGCAGGGCTTAATTGGTGCAATTAAAGATTCGGGCGCCAGAAAAGTCATGCAAGAACTTTTGGATTCGGAGGAAGGAAAAAGCTTTTTAAACGCAGATACCCAAGAAGGCGAAAGAGCAAGAGAGTTGCTGATGAGGCATGAGCCGCAATTAGCCATAGATATGGTGCAAAACGGTATTATTCACGTGCGTAGCTTGAACTTCGCTCTTGAACAAAAAGACTCACCTCTTGATGCTATTAAGCTTACAAGATTATTATGCTGGATAGGTGAGGATGAAAACGAGCCGAATCGTGCGGGGCGCGAATTCTTGCAAGAAAAACCGGGATTCATCGGGCATTTGCAGGATGAAGCTACCGAAATATCGGGTGCTAATCCCGTGACGGTGCTAAATACATTGGCTGGAATATTGGATAGAGCAGGCATGGATTTGCCAAGGCCGGGCGGAAAGGTTGATGATGTTGAGGAATCTACAGGCTTGTCAACTACCATGAATAGGTCTATGACAACTACATGATACCAAGATACTCACGCGAAAAAATGGCCGATATATGGACGGCTGAGAATAAATACCAAATCTGGTTTGATATTGAGGCGCATGCCACCGATGCGCTGGCCGAACTTGGCGTTGTGCCGGAATCTGCGGCAAAAGCAATCTGGGCAGGCCGTCCGGAAAAAATTGATGTTGCCCGCATTGATGAAATTGAGGCAACAACCAAACATGATGTAATCGCTTTTCTGACCTATATCTCTGAAAATGTTGGTGAAGAAGCACGCTTTTTGCATCAGGGGATGACTTCGTCTGATGTGCTGGATACTTGCCTTGCCGTGCAGCTCAAGCAATCTGCTGATATATTGATTGAGGATGTGGAAAAGCTGTTGAGCGCGCTCAAAAAACGTGCGCAGGAATCAAAAGATATGATTTGCATTGGTCGCAGCCACGGAATCCATGCCGAGCCGACTACAATGGGTTTAAAATTCGCGCGTTTTTATGCGGAAATTGAGCGCAGCTTAAAACGCCTGAAAAATGCCCGCACCGAAATCGCCACTTGCGCAATTTCCGGAGCAGTTGGAACATTCGCCAATATCAACCCGAAAGTTGAGGAATATGTTGCCGAGAAAATGGGCTTGAGCATTGAGCCGGTTTCAACGCAGGTTATTCCGCGTGATAGGCATGCAAATTATTTCGCAACGCTTGGCGTTTTGTCAGGCTCAATTGAGAATATTGCA
>Ga0066640_10002027_pt1 | contig 12176 bp, 7 predicted proteins | sample CryGeyCG2114_020_2_FD_59505 | JGI IMG/M metagenome (GOLD analysis project Ga0066640, IMG submission 59505) | Groundwater microbial communities from aquifer - Crystal Geyser CG11_big_fil_rev_8/21/14_0.20 | ecosystem: Environmental > Aquatic > Deep subsurface > Groundwater | place: USA: Utah... | reverse complement strand
GAAGTGACCATGCCAACGACCGGCTCTACAGAAATGAGGAGGACCATGGAGCACCTTAAAGAAACGGATAAGGATATCTACCAGGCCATTCAGAATGAATTGACGCGCCAGCGCAACAATCTGGAGCTCATCGCGTCCGAGAATATCGTTTCTCAGGCCGTTCTGGAGGCCCAGGGATGTATCATGACCAACAAATACGCCGAGGGGTATCCGGGGCGGCGCTGGTACGGCGGTTGTGAATTTGTCGATGTCGCCGAGCAGTTGGCGATCGACCGGGCCAAGCAGCTTTTTGGTGCACAGCACGTCAATGTCCAGCCCCATAGCGGGTCCCAGGCCAATAATGCGGTCTACAACGTGGCGTTAAAGCCGGGAGAAACCGTCCTGGCGATGGACTTGGCCTGCGGCGGGCATTTGACCCACGGGCACAAGATGAATTTCTCCGGCAAGACCTATTACATCGTGACCTACAAGGTCAACGAGAAAACGGAAATGCTGGATTATGACGAGATCGAGGCCCAGGCTAAAGAACACAAACCGAAGATGATCCTGGCCGGCGCGTCGGCCTATTCGCGGACCATCGATTTCGCGCGCTTTCGCAAGATCTGTGATTCCATCGGCGCGTGTCTTTTTGTGGATATGGCGCACATCGCCGGGCTGGTGGCCGCCGGCCTGCATCCGAACCCCGTTGCGTACGCGGAATTCGTCACGACTACCACACACAAGACCCTGCGCGGTCCGCGCGGAGGGATGATCCTTTGCCGCGAGGAGTTCGCCAAAAGAATAGATTCAAATGTCTTTCCCGGCCTCCAGGGCGGGCCGCTCATGCACGTTATTGCCGCCAAGGCCGTCTCGTTCAAGGAAGCGTTAGGCGCGGAGTTCAAGGAGTACCAATCACAGATCATCAAGAATTCCCAGGCCCTGGCCCAGGCGCTGGAAAAGGCGGGTTTCCGTATTGTCGCCGGGGGGACGGATAATCATTTGTTCATGGTGGACTTGAGGCCCAAGAAGATCACCGGCAAGGACGCGTCGGCAGTACTCGACAAGGTCCATATCACGGTCAACAAGAACCTTATCCCGTTCGACCCGGAAAGCCCGATGGTCACCAGCGGGATCCGCATCGGCACGCCGGCCGTCACCTCCCGGGGGATGAAGGAAAAGGAAATGGAAACGATGGCCCGCCTGATCGATGAGGCGATCGTCCATCAAAAGGATGAAGCGGCCCTGGATAAGGTCCGCAAGGGCGTGTTACAATTAACTCAGGAATTTCCGATTTATGAAGGGTTATAGAATTATGAATGTTGATAAGGGTTACAAGAACGCAAGAGCGCAGGAGCTCATATAATTGCTTGCGCACCTGCGTGCCTGCGCTCTTGGCACCCGAAACATAGGATTAAGAAATGAAGTGTCCCACATGCGACCATAAAGAGACCAAGGTCATCGATTCGCGCATGAGTTCCGACGGAAATTCGATCCGCCGCCGCCGGGAATGCCTCAAGTGCGAAAAGCGCTTTACGACCTATGAATACGTCGAACAGGTCCCGCTGATGGTCGTCAAGAAGGACGGCCGGCGCCAGCCGTTCGACCGCACGAAGGTCGTTGCCGGACTGGTCAAGGCCTGCGAAAAGCGGCCGATCAGCATCAGCAAGATCGAGGAGATCACCAGCGAACTTGAACGGACCATACAGAAAAAGTACGACCGCGAGGTCAACGCCAGCGCGGTCGGAGAACTGGTCATGGAAAAACTGGCGGCATTAGATGAGGTCGCCTACGTGCGGTTTGCCTCCGTCTACCGGCAGTTTCGCGACGTCAACCAGTTCATGGGCGAGTTGAAGTTTATATTGGAGAAAGATAAAGAAACGGTGAAGAGAAAGTAGGGGCAGCCCCCGCGGCTGCCCGAGATCAAAGGGCAGGCATGGGAGCCTGCCCGTACATAAATTATTATTGAGGTAAATTATGATCCAGGTTGAATTGAGTAAAATCATCATCGATGAAAAACGCCAGGACCAGATCATTGTCCTGAAGGAAAAGGCCGGGGAACGGCAGTTTCCGATCGTGATCGGTTTTCTGGAAGCTTCCAGCATCAAGATGAAACTTTCCGGTGTTGATGTCCCGCGCCCGATGACGCACGATCTTCTGGTCGCGACCGTCGAAGGATTGGGGGCCAAGATCGACCGCCTGATCATCGACAAGCTGATCGCCAATACCTTTCATGCCAAGCTGGTCTTAACGACCTCAACGGGCGAAACCAAAGAAGTCGATGCCCGTCCCTCTGACGGGGTTGCCGTCGCGGTCCGCGCGCAGGCGCCTATCTTTGTCGAAGAAGAAGTGATGCAGAAGGCGACGATTTTCAAGCTGGAATAGCGTGGTTGTCTCTCCCATGCCTTTTCTTAACGAATACCCTCAACTGAAAGTCATTCAGGCCATCGCCAGGCGGCAGAAGGCGCGCGTGTATCTGGTCGGCGGATTTCTGCGCGACCATTGCCTGAAGCGGCCGTGCTTTGACATGGACTTTGCCGTCGAAAAGCAAGCGGTCGCATTCGCCCGCGGGTTTGCAAAGCGCATTAAAGGGGCTTTCGTTCTGCTCGACAAAGAGCACGGTTGTGCCCGCGTGGTCAAGAAGGACAAGCAGGAGGTCCGCACGTTTGATTTTGCCGATTTCCGCGCGACGGATATCAAGGGAGATATTGGGTTGCGTGATTTTACCGTTAATACGCTGTGCGTCGATATTAACGCACTGACACCCCGGGATGAGCTCAAAGATGTTATGCTTGATTACCGGAAGGCGAAGGCCGACCTGAAAGCCCGGACGATACGGATGGTGTCGCTTAAAAGTTTTCAGGACGACCCGTTGCGCCTCTTGCGGGCCTACAGCCTGTGCGCCCAGCTCGGGTTTAAGATCGAACCCAAGACCAGGGCCCGCATCAAAAAGGAGCGGGCCCTGATCAGGCGTACCGCCGCGGAACGTATCCGCGAAGAGTTGTTTAAGATATTGGACACACCTGACGCCGCCCGGTATCTGAAGGACATGGACCGGGCGGGCCTGCTGGAAGAGGTCATCCCGCAGGTCACGCTTATGTATGGGGTTAAGCAGGGGACCTATCATCATTTGGATGTCTGGAAGCATTCTCTGGAAACGGTGGCCCAGCTGGACAAAGTTCTTGAAGAGGCCGGCCCGCAGACGGATATCGGCCAATATTTGAATGAACCGCTCGCCGGCGGAAGGACGCGGCGTGCCGTCATGAAACTGGCAGCACTCTTGCATGATATCGGCAAGCCCGAGACGCGCCGGAAAGAAAAAGACCGGATCTCTTTTCACGGGCATGAGCATGTCGGCAAGTCGATCGCGCGCAGTATCGCGCAGCAGCTTAAATTATCGACCAGAGAGAGGTTTGCCCTGCAGGACATGGTCCGCTGGCATTTGCGCCCTGGCTATCTGTCCAATTTCAAGAAGCCCAGCGAACGGGCGGTTTTCCGCTTTATGCGGGACGCAAAGGAAGAAGCCGCCGGCATCGCTTTGCTGTCTTTGGCTGACCAAAGATCCACGCGCGGGCCGGCGACGACACAGGCTGACCAAATCCATCACGAAAAGATCTGCCGGGACCTGGTCAAACGCTACTTTGATAAGAAGAAGGAAAAACCGTTCGTCCGGCTCATCAACGGGCATGACCTGATAAAGGAATTGAAATTATCGCCTTCTCCGTTGTTTGCGACTATATTAGAGAAAGTGGAGGAAGATCAAGTCACAGGGAAGGTCCGTACTCGCGTGCAGGCACTGGCGGCGGCCAGGAAGCTGGCCGATCAAGGGAAATCATGAAGATTAAGAACATTGAAATCGAGATCATTCAAGGTGACATCAGCGGCCTGAAGGCCGGCCTTGTCGTTCCGTCGTTTATGGGCGATGCGCCGGATGAACAGAGCATAAGGGACTATTGCCGGCGGTATTTGCAGAAAGCGAAGGCCGAGGCCGCCGGTTCAATCGCTTTTCCGGCCCTGGGCTGCGGACAAGGACAATTGCCGGTCGTGGGCGCGGCCAAGATCATGGCCCAGGAGGTCATGAAATTCGCCAAATTCGAAAAGAGTTCTGTGGCCAGGGTCATTTTCTGCCTTGACAGAGAAGACCTTTACCGGCAGTTTGAGCAGACGGTGAGCGGCTATCTGACGCACATTCAGGACGATCTGGGCAACGGGCCTTATGTGACGGTGGATATCATTATCGAACTTCCGGAAGGGATCATTTTGATCGAACGTTCGAATCCCCCTTACGGCTGGGCCCTGCCCGGCGGGTTTGTCGATAACGGCGAAAGTCTGGAGACGGCTGCCGTCAGAGAAGCCAAAGAAGAGACCAATATGGATCTGGAGGGTTTGCGGCAGTTTCACACCTATTCTGACCCGGGCCGGGACCCGCGCTTTCACACGGTCAGCACGGTCTTTATCGCCGGGGGGAAAGGGACCCCGCAGTCCGGAGATGATGCCAAGGGGCTTAAGGTCGTCAAATACGCTGATCTCACCAAGTTGGCATACGCGTTTGATCACAATAAGATCATTGAGGACTATATAAGAGAAGCCCGAAAAGCAGGCAAGGCTGTTGGGTAATTTAATAATTGACTAAGGCCATCATATTTGTTATGATTCTAACGTTTCACAAAAGCATATTAATCGCATTTGCTCGATGATTCCAATCTAAACCCTCATATGCTTAAAAGATTAATAGCTTCCTTCCTTATAATAAGCGCTGTCAGCCTCTTCGCTTATCAAGAAGTCAAAGACCATACCGCCAAACTCGATTTTCTTTCCCAATTGGACGCCCGGTTCCTGACCAAACCGGCCGAGGCCCAGCTTTTTGGAATTCTCACCGAAAAAGACCAGTTCTGCAGTCAGAGTCTGTTCGGAACCATTTCCAAGGAAACCTGCCTGGCCGCCTGTCCGGGCGGAGCGCTCAATTGCGTTCTTTCCCAAACGCACCGGGCCGCCGTCAATGATAAACTGGATGAAGACCTCGAATGTGTTGTCTGCGACGCGCACGTTTCCTGCTACGATTACGGTTTGATGTACAGCTTCATGGACTGCTGGTTTAGTTGCGAGATCAATCCCAAGAAAAAATGTGTGAATGCTGTCGGTGCCATGGGATTCTCCACCGGACTGCCTAAAGATTCCGACGGCGTCCAATGCTGGACCTGTATCGACAAAACCGATCAATGCGCCACCAAATGGCCGGGAACGACCTGGAAGACAACGTGTGACGCGACCTGCATGTTCCCTGATAAATGTGTTTTCGTCGGGGTGGCCGACGGCAACGACTGCTACAAATGCCAGGCACCGCCGCCCCCGCCCAAAACTTGCGCCGATGCCGGATATTTGACCCGGGCCCAATGCGCCACCTGTCCGCCGAACAAACCGGTCTGCAATCCGGTCACAGCCGGCGGTGCCGTGGTCAAGGATGAATCCGGTATCGTCTGCTACGGATGTTTCCCCAAACAAAAAACCTGTGAGGAGCAAGGATTGAAATCCGGTTGCGCCGCGGATGAAACCTGCAATCCTGTCGCCGCCCCCAACGGGCTTTCCTGCTGCGACTGCGTCAAAAAACCAAAGACCTGTGCGGATTTCAGCATGCAGGATCAGCCCTGTCAATGTCCGGAAGACACCAACAAGATCGATGCTTCCTTCAACGACGGGACCGGCGGCAAGGTCGACTGCTGTATCTGCGCCAAGAACCAGTGCCACCCGGACATGGATTTCATCAAGTGTTATCATGAGTGTATTGAAAAAGGTGGAAAATGTGAACCCAGAACGCGCGTGCGCGGCGGTCCGGACTGCTACAGCTGTGTGATGCCGGAGGATGAAAAGAATTCCTGCCAGGATTATGAAATGCCGGCCAGCTGTTCGCCCAATCCCTGCTCGGGTAATGAAAAGTGTGTCATGATCAAGCCCGATCCGCGCAAATCGCTTGAATGTGCCTATTGCGAGCCGGAGGAGCAGGTCGAAGACCCGGCGCCCTGCGCGGAATACCGGATGCTGCCCAGCTGCGCGCCCTGTTACCAGGCGAGCATGTCCTGCAAATGGCACAAGGTGAGGGACAATCCCGAACTGCATTGCGCGCAATGTCTGGAACCGATTGACCGGCGCTGTGCGGACGGGCTGCTGGAAGGCCAGTGCATAAGATCCACCTGCGCGGACGGGACTCCCTGCACGACGGTCGCCGGGACCTGCCATATTTGCGGCGCTATCGAATGTCCGCAAGGTTATCAGCCCGGTGATTGCGGGGGCAACAAGTGCAAGAAGAAAGAGAAATGCGTGGAATCCGGTCATTGTTTTAGCTGCGTTCCCGACAGCTGCGAGAGCGCCGGCGCGATTGAATGTGTCGCTTGCCCGTCTAACTGTGAAAATGACCCTAACAAGACATGCCAGGCCGCTCCGTTCGCCAAGGGTGGGGAAGATTGCTGTTTCTGTAAGGATAAACCCAAAACTCCGTGTCCGCCGGACACCGTTTCCTGCGCCTCCGAATGCCCGCAGGGGCAGATCCTGGTCCCGGCGCCCGGGACAGCGGATTCCTTCTTCGATATTTATTATGAAGAGGAAGCCGGGTCCAAGTGCTGCAAATGCGTCCCCGCGCAGAAAGAGGAGGAAAAAGAGCCGGAATGCCAAAGCGATTCCGACTGCGATGACGGCGCTTTTTGTAATGGAGAAGAAACCTGCAATGAGGACGGCGAGTGTTCTCCGGGAACGCCGCCGTGTACCGGGAACATGACGTGCAATGAGGAAACGGATTCCTGCGAACCCGTTTGTCCGCAGGGACAATACAAAGTCAGCGACTGCGGCGGCGCGTGTTCCGAGTGGGGCATGAGATGCGTACCGGCCGACATACAAGGATGTTATGACTGCAAGTGCCCTGATGGGCAATCCGAAGGAAGCTGCTACGTGGGTGTGGCGTGCGGGTTCGGGTATCGTTGCGAACCCAAGGGGATGTTCTGTTATGAATGCATCCCCATGGATTTTAATCCCCCGCGGACACAGACCTGGGTCCCGGATGAAACGGTAACATTCACGGGGATCACGCCGGCCTTGGACGATTGGAACAAGCACAATTTCGAAATAAAAGCCGATTACAAATATCAATATGGCGATGATGTTTTTACCGACGGGTTCGAGTCCGGGGACACCTCAGCTTGGTCGACCGGGGCGACAGGCGCAGCGCAACAGCCCAAGAAGAAGACCTGCCAGGACCTCGGTTACGACGGGGATTATGATGCCTGTATCGCCGTCTGCGACGGGAAACCGTGTACCCGCGACGGTAAGAATGATGACTTCGGCACACCCTGCTGGAAGTGCGACAGAGGAGATGCTGTGCAGCGGCCGGATGATTCGCAAGTTCAGTACGTCACCCCGAGGTTTTCGGGTTTTCAGGCGGGAACGACGTACACGCCGACGGAACAAACAGGCCAGGGGACGACGGGGGGGACTACAGCAGGAACAACGGGGGGTACCGGCGGCATCGATGATTGGAGCGTCGGGGCAGGGTATCATTATGGGAATGAATTCAAGTTAAACTACGAATATAGGAATCGATCTGATGGCACGCAAGTGACAACCCCTCAAACTTCGTACCTTGATTATGGGAGTTTTAACAGAGGTTCCCAAATTGATGCGTTTTGTGACGAAGAGATGGATGCTTGGGCCGACAGCAACTGTGGGAATGACTGCCGCTCCAACGAAGAGTGTGTCAGCCTTCGCGCGGTTTTTGTCCCGTCATTGGGTAAAGTAACCTGTTATGATTGCAGGAAAAAACCTCCGACTGATCAGTCAGAACTGCAGCAGGGCGGATACACGCTTGGCGGGCCGATTGTCAAGGACAAGCAATGGTTTTCGGGCGGGGGGGCTGTAGGCCAGGTCCTTGTCGGAGAGAATTTTCTGCAGCCTAGTTGCGGGGGATATTATTTTCCGGAAAGTTACTGCGATGACTGTGAATGGGACGGCGGTTATTGCGTGCCGGCTCCGGGGGAGGCATTAAAGCCGGGCGGTCCGAAATGCTTTGATTGCGTGGACTGGGAAGAATGCGCGGATTACGGGCTGCATTGTTCCTGTTTGTCTTGCAAACTGGGGACTCAATGCGTGGCGGCTGGCGTTATTGAGGGGGCAAGAGGTAATCAAACCTGTTATGCCTGCATGAAGAATGTGACGATCGAGGTGTCCTACCATGTTTTCATTATCGAAACGCCGCGCGGGCGGTATGTTTTGGGCAACGGGTTTAATCCTTCGTCCTTGACGAATTTCTCGCCGCGGTCGGTGATGGCCCTGATTAAAGCGGATTCCCCCATGGCCCAGAATATTCAGAAACTCGCCCAGATCGCATCGGGAGGATTTTCCGTCCAAAGCATCCAGGAGATCGGCGGCATGCTCCAGCAGATGGCAAAGCAGCGCTCCTTTACCGACGACTGTTTTAAGGATTTCAAGGCCGAAGATGCCCCGAAATCCCCGCCGCCGTCGTCCGGATCAGGCGGTGGCAAATCCGGCGGAGGGGCAGGCAATTCTGCGGGCGATTCCGGAGGATCGCAGGGTTACGGCCAGGATGCCATGCAGGATGTGCAGCTCGACGGGCCGATCATTGCCTGCGGCGAGCAGGACGGGAAAGATGTTTTGGCGATCTTCGACGCCAATGGCGCTAATGTCCAGACGATCCTTAAAGATCAGCTTAACAGCAACCCCAACGTCGTGACCGACGCTTTATCGAAGGCAGAAAGCGCGTATCAGCAGTTCCAGCAGTTGAAGAACACGTCTCCTCAAGGGCTGCTGCAGAAGGCCGTTTCCATGCTGTCCAACAAGATCACCTCCATGCGCGCGCCCAGCAGCAAGAAATACAAGGAACCGCCGGCGACGCAGATGAACCCCAACGATCCGCTTTACTGGATCGATGCCGGCAAAAAGAAAAGCAAGGTCAGAGAGCGCATGAAGAGCATTGCCAAACGCGGTTTGGGCGGCCCGATGAAAATGGGCGGAGGGTATTTGGGGGCGGGGAGCGGGATATCGGTCGCCAAACAAAAGAAAGAATCCGGGGCCAAGGACCAGTGGGGATTGCGGGAAGTCGGCTTCGTGCCCTTGTCGGAAGAGGATTCCGCCTGGAAGGCGATCGACCCGAAGATCCTGGCTGGTCCCAACGTCGTGGTCGCGGTGATCGATTCGGGGTTTGACATGTCGCATCCGGACGGACCGGCCCACATCTGGACCAACGAAAGGGAAACGCCTGACAACGGCATTGATGATGACCAGAACGGCTACATTGATGACGTCCATGGCTGGAACTTCCTTGATAACAACACGGACCTGCGCGATTTCAAAGGCCATGGGACTTTTGTCGCCGGCATCATCGCCGCGAAAATGAATAACGGGATCGGGATCGCCGGGATCAATCCCGGGGCGGTCATCATGCCGTTGAAAGTCGCCAACGCGGACGGAGAAACCAATAGCCTGAACATTTTCCGCGCGATCAATTATGCGGTCAATCACGGGGCGCGCGTTATCAATATCAGCTTGGGAGCACACGGGATTTCCCGGATGGAACAGGCCGCGATCAACCGCGCCCGCGCCCAGGGGATCTTTGTCGCCATCTCCAGCGGTAATGTTAATGAAAATATCGGTGAGCATGGACCCGCTTCGGCCCTGGGGGCCTTTGCGGTCGGTTCGCTGGATGAAGAGGGCAACAAGAGCACGATCAGTAACTGGGGTGCCAATAACGGGCTGATCGCTCCCGGCGAGAATATTTATTCTTTACGGTCGGCCAGCTCATATAATCCGCGCAAGGTCAGCAAGGACAGCGAATTTTATTATCAGCAGAACGGAACGTCTTTCTCGTCCCCGATGGTTGCGGCGACGGCGTCTCTGCTTTTGGCGAAGAACCCGAATTTGACCCCTGCCCAAATCGAAGATATTCTGCAGGTGACGGCCCAGGATATTTATGACGAAGGATGGGATGGCGAGAGCGGGGCCGGGATCCTGGACGCGGCGGCCGCGCTGAACCGTTCACCGGACGGTATTCTGACGGTCAAGATCAACCGTCTGCAGCCGAATTTTGACGACAGGAAGAAGCTTGAGTCGGTCGATGTTTACGCGACGGTCCGCGGGCCGTTTGAATCGTTCACCGTGGGTGTCGGCAAAGGCAAAAGGGCCGAGCGGTTCGACCCGGTTGCAGGGCCATTTACAAAAGTTGCCGACAATGCTTGGGTCACACGAATCAACAAGGATGACTTAAGGGGCAGCCGGGACTGGATCGTCGCCGTTGAGGCAAAGGACAAAACGGGCCAGGAAGTCACGGCGCGGTCGGAGCTTAACCTTAAGTAGGGGACAATAATGAAAGCCAAGACGATAAAATGGGTTGTTGCCGCTGTTGTCATGGTGGCGCTGGCCCCTGCGGCTGCGCGCGCGGATTCTTTTGTCATTGATCCGGATTACACCCTGGTCCAGTTCCGGATCAAGCATCCGGCCGGATACGCGGGCGGGAATATTCAGACTTTTGCGGGAACGATCGAAACGGACAAGAAGGGCGCGTTGGCAAAGATTTCCGGAACGGCGGAGGTCAATTCGATCAACACAAGCGAAGCCGAACGGGATGAGGTCCTTAAAAGCGAAGATTTCTTTGACGCCGCGAAATATCCGCAGATCAAGCTGGACTCCAAGAAGGTCGGGAAAGACCAGATCAAATTCAGCCTGACAATGAAAGGCATCACTAAGGACGTGACCATGAGTTACCAGTTGCACGGGTACGCGATCGATCAGTTCGGCCGGCACAAGATCGCCCTGACCATTAAGGGAACGGTCAACCGGCAGGATTTCGGTGTTGCCAAGGGTGATGAGGCCGATCCGGCGAGAAAGTATCTTGATGACAATATTGAACTCTGGATAAGAATGCAGGGGATCCTTAAGGCGGACATGTAATTCTGCGGGAATCGATTTCATCATGTGCAGTTTCTGCTGCGGGCCGACAACGGCGAGGAATTCCTCGCCTTTTTGCATTTAAAGCAGGGGATCACGGATGATTAACGATGCGGTTTTTCTGGCTTGCGGGCTGGTCATTATTGTTATTATTGTCACGTTGGTTTTCCGCATCGAGCAGAAAAAGATCCGGAAGTACGTGGAGTTCTTTCAGAACCAGGCCGCCCGCAAGAACCGGCGTTTTGTCCGCAGTGACAGTTTTTCCCTGCCGCAACTGCATTTTACTTACCGGGACATTGAAGTTGTTATTTTCATGACGCAGCTAAGGTCCGGCCGGATATCCCGTATCCCGCCGGGGACCTTCATTGTCGCGGATTTCCCGGTGAAAATAGACTGCCAGTTCCAGATCTACCAGGAGGCCGACCGGGCGCGTATTGTCAAGCCGTTGGTCGCGCCTTATATGAAGCTGCAAAGTGATCCGTTTGACGAGGTGTTCATGATCCGCAGCAAGGACCGGCCTTTTGTCGAGAGTATATTCACGTATGAAGTCCAGCAGCGGCTTTTGGCCTGCCGGGCGTACAAGCCGGTCGTCGAGTTCTATCAGCAAAGGCTTGCGATCTCGGTCCCCTTGCTCATTCTTGAAGAGAAGATCCTAGACGGCCTGGTCGAGGCCTGCCGGGGATTGATCGACCGCATTCAGGATATTGGAGAACATCAATGAGCCAGCAGAAGGTCGCTATTGTTACGGGAGCTAATCGCGGGATCGGCCTGGAAATATGTCGTCAACTGGGCCGCCAGGAGGACCTTCTGGTCCTGGTGACCAGCCGGGACCAACAGAAAGGGGTCATGGTCTGCGAGCAGCTGCGCGACGAGGGGCTCAATGTCCGTTATCATCAATTGGACGTGAATGATCCCAAGAGCATCAAAACGCTGGCGCAGGACGTTGAAAATGAATTCGGCCGGTGCGATATCCTGGTCAACAACGCGGGGATATTACCGGATGCGGTCGTTCGTCCCGGCGACTCTTTCCCCAGCGTGTTCCGGGCCGATCCGCAAACCATCACCAAGGCTATGGCGACCAATGTTTATGGGCCATTGTTGCTCTGCCAGGCCCTGGTCCCGTTGATGAAAAAGAATAAATTCGGGCGCATCGTCAATCTTTCAAGCGGCATGGGGCAGCTTGCGGACATGAACGGCGGGTACCCGGCCTATCGGATATCCAAGGCGAGCCTTAATGCGCTGACCCGGATATTGGC
>Ga0066640_10002026_pt1 | contig 12176 bp, 13 predicted proteins | sample CryGeyCG2114_020_2_FD_59505 | JGI IMG/M metagenome (GOLD analysis project Ga0066640, IMG submission 59505) | Groundwater microbial communities from aquifer - Crystal Geyser CG11_big_fil_rev_8/21/14_0.20 | ecosystem: Environmental > Aquatic > Deep subsurface > Groundwater | place: USA: Utah... | reverse complement strand
CTCCACCTCCAAAACATCCAAAATTGGAATCGTTTCAATTTTTTCCTGTGCTGTAGAAGCGTTTCCTGATGCATCTTCAGATAGACCACCTTCCGCTTCTGCAGCAATGGCATCTGATCTTTTCTTTGCTGAAAATCCCATAATAGCCATCATCGCTGATATCGCGGCAAATGGAACCAAAGGCAACCCAGGTATCAAGGCAAGAATGCCAAGTATAGTCGATGCGATAATTAATGGTCTCCACTTATGTAATGCCTGCTCTGTGATTTCATCAGACATGCTTTTATTTTTGGAAACCTTGGAAACAATGAGACCTGCAGAAACAGAAATAACCAATGCCGGTATTTGACTGACTAAACCATCACCCACACTTAGTATGGTATATATCTTTAAAGCCTCAGCCAGTGACATGTTGTTTTGAACCATGCCAATAATAAATCCACCAACAATATTTATCACAGTAATCAAAATACCAGCAATGGCATCACCTCTGACAAATTTTGAAGCACCGTCCATCGCACCATAAAAGTCAGCCTCTCTCTCAAGCTTTTCACGACGTGCCTTTGCATCAGCTTCGTTAATTAATCCGGCATTTAAATCGGCATCAATCGCCAATTGCTTTCCCGGCATGGAATCCAATGTAAATCTGGCACCTACTTCGGCTATACGCCCGGCACCTTTAGTAATAACTACAAAATTGATGATAACGAGGATAATAAATATAATAGCCCCAACAACATAATTACCTCCCACCACGAAGTAACCAAACGCTTTAATAACTTCACCAGCTCCGGCTTCGCCTTTTCCGCCATTTAACAGAATAAGACGAGTACTTGCAATATTCAGGGTTAGGCGAAGTAATGTCGCAAACAACAACATGGTTGGGAATGAAGAAAAGTCCAAGGGCTTCTGGGAGTAAAAAGAAATAAGTAGAATTAGAATCGATAGCGAAATCGAGGCTACTAGCAGAATATCAAGCAAAAATGAGGGGAGCGGAATCACCATCAGTAATACGACGCTAATAATACCAAATACGAAGAGTAAATCCCCCCATTTTTTGAACATATTGGCTAAGCTATATTCTTGCATAATTAAGCATGTACCTTTTTGCGTTGTTTATTCATTTTGAATATAAATGCTAACACTCGTGCTAAAGCTTCATAAAGTTCGGATGGAACATACTTTCCTACTTTACACGTTCTATATAATGACCGCGCCAATTCAGGATACTCATACAAGGGTATTTTATGCTCTTCAGCGATCTTTTTTATGGCTGCTGCCAAATAGTCTTGTCCTTTTGCGACAACTCGAGGCGCTTTATCTTTGAATCTTGTATAGCGGATCGCCACAGCATAATGCGTAGGGTTTGTAATAATCACATCAGCTGTTGGCACTTCTTTCTTGATAACTTTTTTGGCTCTTTCTTGCGCTATTTGTCTGACCTTTGATTTAATATGAGAAGGTAATTCGGAGTCTTTCATTTCATCTTTTATTTCCTGCCGAGACATCATTTTCTTCTGATGAATGGTGTACCACTGATAAAAGTAATCAAATATGGAAATACTACCTAAAAGAAGTGACACTCGAACCACTATTTGTCCAATAAGAGACACTGTCCATCTTGTCACATCTGTATAGGTAAGAGTAGATAACATCATGAACTCATTCATATGATCCTTAAGGAGGTCATATACAATCCAACCTATCAGAAATACCTTTAGTATATTCTTTATTAATTGAACAACGGTCTTAGAACTAAATACTTTCTTCAAACCACTTGCAGGGTTAATTGAATCAAACTTTGGCATTAAAGCTTTAGGCGTAAACATAATACCTGTTTGAGCCATTGTAGACAATACAGATGTAGCTGTGATGGTTAAGAAGAAGATTAACAAATACTTGAAAGTTGGATATACAAAGGCATTCACCCAAGCGATGGTTAGGTTCATAATGCTATCGTTTCTGTTGTTTAATATACCCTCAAAGGATGCTAAAACAGTTTGAGTCATCTTAGGCCCAATAATACCCAGAGATATAACCCCAACAATCATTATCATGAGTGTCGTTATATCTGCAGAACGAGCTACATTACCTTCTTCACGAAATTCCTCTTCTCGCTTGCTGGTAGGTTCTTCCGTTTTATCTTGTGCTGATTCTTCTGCCATAATTAAATGTTAAACACTAAGTGAGTGAATAATCATTTTCTCCATATTTATAAAACCCTTCAAAATATGTGGCATCATCATCATAGTGAGGATGATACCAACAACAACATTCACAATGATCGCAACATTAAAGAATAAATTCATTTGAGGTGCAGCCTTGGCAATAATCCCTAGTACCGTATGAATGATCAACATGACTACAATGACTGGCATCGATATTCTAAGCGATAGATCAAACACTTTTTTTACAAACGCAATAAAAGTAGAGGTCATTGAACTTAAGTTAAAGTCCGGCATACCAATTGGAAACGTAGTATAACTCTTGGCAATGAGGATAAAGAAATCATGATGCATGTTGGCGGTAAAAAAAATCAAAACAGTCATTATCATTCCTAATTGGCCCAATACCGTCACCTGACTGAAACTACTTGGGTCAAAAATATTGGCCATTGAAAAACCCATCTGAATACTCGCGTACTCAAGACTCATGGATACAACAGCAAATGACAGTCTGGCGCACAGCCCAATAAATAAACCAATACCAATTTCTCTCATGACTACAAGGGCAAGAACTTCATTATGATAAAATAATTTATCTGGAAGTGGCCCCATAAACTTTACTAATGAGGCACCGAGCATAAGGGCCAGAATGGCCTTTAGTGAAATAGGATAACTACTCATGCCTAGGACGGGCATGGCTGTGATCATGGCACCTATTCTAAAGGATGCCAATATTATGTTTAGAATGTCATTTAATAAGTACATATTAATTAATCATGTTCTGAAAACCACCCAACATATGCGAAGTAAAAAGCATTAATTTTTCCAACATCCAATTACCAAAGAAAAGTAATGATCCAAATATGGCAATCAGTTTTGGCACAAAAGCCAGTGTCATCTCTTGGATTTGCATAATGGCCTGTACAAAACTCATCACTATACCAACAATAAAGCCAACAGCCATAATTGGCGCCACAACCAGCAAAGTGGTGTGAATCGCTTCAGATCCGATATTTAATGCAAAACTTGTGGTCATTTAAAGCTCCCAACTAATGATCCAACAACTAAATTCCAGCCATCAACCAATACGAACAACATCAATTTAAATGGCAGAGAAATAATAACCGGAGGCAAAACCATCATACCCATAGTTAGCAAAATCATGGATACAACCATATCAATCAACACAAATGGCAAATAAATCAAAAATCCAATTTCAAATGCTGTTTTTAGCTCGCTTAGAACAAATGAAGGAATAAGGATTTTAAGAGACAAATCATTCAATTTTTCAGGCACTGATTCAGCCCCCAATTTTAACATTAAATCCAAATCGGTCTTTCTAGTTTGCTGATACATGAATTTTTTTAAAGGCATAGATGCGGCTTCCAAAGCGGCATCGCTGGATATTTTATCCTCCATATATGGCTGATAGGCATTCTCATTTATTTGTTTAATGACTGGCGACATAACAAATAGCGTTAGGAATAAAGAGATCCCAATTACAACTTGATTAGGTGGTGACTGCTGTGTTCCCAGTGCCTGTTTTAAGAACGACAGGACAATGACAATACGAGTAAAAGATGTCATTGTCAGAAGTATCGCTGGCCCAACAGATAATAGTGTCATGAAAAGGAATATTTTCATGGCACCTGCGATCTCACCTTGGCCGGAACCGATCGCAATACTTACTTGTGGCAAAAGTTGGTTCATTTATTGGCCCCAAATGTAAATCCATCAGCATTGTCGTATTCAACAACAAGAGAATCAGTCTCTGCATCTTTGTTTAACTTTGACTTGAGATGCTCCCACTTTTTGAAATTTACTGTTTGTTGACTGTTAGACTTTTTCACTTCATTTTTGATACCATTCATGGCTCCTATTTTGTCCATGATACGTTTAGATATTTGAGATTCAGTATTACTAATATTCTCTTCTGGTGTACTTTTAAATGTTGTTTTCTTAAAGTTTTCATCATCGATCTTTTTTAGAACCATTTTTTCAAATACATTTTCCGCTACATCATTTGTTGGTGCAGTAGCGGGCACATCATTTTTTATGACTACCTGCTTTGGAGTTTCTATACTTGAATTACTTTCTGAAGAATCCAAAACTGACATATTAGACTCGCTCACACCAACCAGTAACTCTCTGCCTTTCCAATTGATTATCATAATGCTTTTCTTTGGTCCTATTGACGTGGACTGGATGATATTTAACTGCTTACCATTAACGAGTTTTTTAAATAGATAACCTTTCTTTTTTGCTTGAAAGACAACAAAACCTGTTAGAATAAAAATCAGTGATAAGGTAGCTGCTACAGCTTTCTCAATCGGCAGTTTTGTTTCTAACTTTTCAGACAAGACATCATCTTTTGCTGGGGTGTTTGTATTGGCAATAATAAGATCCATAGGAGATTTTGAATTTTCATTATCTGACAAGACAAGATTCACATCGTTGTCGTTTATTTGATGTACTTCTTCTTCAATAACTTCTTTATTTATTGAAAGATCATCAAGATTGTTGGCTGTATCAGCTGACTTTTCTTCGACTTTTACTTCTGTTTCCGCCGTTGCGGCCGCAACCTGCTTGGTTAGCTCCTCAATTAACTTTAATTTTTCATCTACACTTGAAGTGTCCTTAACCGCTAAGTTAGTTTCATTGGCATTCGCTGATGCCTTATTTACGGTTGCCTTAGCATTTTTCTGTGAAGTTGATTTTTTTGCCGTTGAGTGTTTTTTTTCAGGCTTTGTTTCTGTAACTTTTTTTTCTTTTTCAACAGTAGGTGCAACAGAAACTTCAACAATTTTTTTATCTTCAGCCTGATTATCTTTTTTTGATTTTGCCAATGTGTCACTCATTGGCATTACAAGTAATATAGCTAAAATAAGCCATTTATTTAGTAGTGACTTCATACACCCTCCTGCGGTTTAAATACGTTTGTAATTTTGATGGCAACGTGACCATCTGCTTCCACAACTTCACCTTCAGCCAAAGGCTTGTTTTCAAGTATTATCTTAAATGGATCACCTGTTTTTTGGTTTAGTGGAATTACTGAACCCTTGGTGCATTTCAAAATATCTCTAATGCTTAATGTAGCCTCGCCAAGCAGTACCTTAAGCTCAACCGGAATATCATAAAACAGTTCCAATTCATCCTTCTGACCACTTTTGGTATCAGCACTTGCATTTGGCGAATCTGCCTGTTGTGGTTCTGCATTTTCATCAGTCATATTTTACTCCTCATTAAATCTTTCTAAAATTTGCACTGCGCGATAACCATTAGCTTCTCCCATGCTGGTTAAGGCTATTGGCTGATTAAATACTTCCAGAAGATGACCATTTTCTGATATCCTCAATTCCCATTGGCTCTCAGAGTTTACAGCCAGAACTTCCTTTAAAGGTGCCAACGCCTTTCCCAACTCAACCTGAATCTTGACTTTTACATCCTGTACGCAGTACTTAACAGCCTCAGCCAATAGATTGTCATGCACAAGGTTATCAGCTGTAGTTGTTGGTACTGTGTCAGAAAATGATTTTAAAATTTCGTAGGGAAAATATATTTCAAATGAGCCAAGAGCTTCGGTCTCTTGCTTGATGTGATAGGCATACTGAACTAGGTTACTGTTACTTAGATCTTTAGCTATGAGGGAGATATCACTGATAATTTCCTGTAGCTCAGTCTGTGGCACAGCAATTAAATAGTAACTCGATTGAAGAGCGGAGTGAAAAATATTTATTATTTTGTTGAGTGCTTCTTTTTCAAAAGAGGAGAGAGCACTCTTTTTGACAAATACTCTTTTACCACCAAAAAGAAGATCGTATATTTTGAAAAATAAACTTTTATCAAATGCGTAGTATCCAGATAGAACACCATCATGACTTTTCCACTTAAAACCTATTTTTTCTTCGGGATTAATGCTTGATTCTAGAGCACTCCCTGAAATAATTTTTGCTTCTCCTTGTTCAATCTTACATTCGATTAATTTTTCAATCCCTTCAGAAAACTCATTGGTTAATTCTGAAGTTAGCTTTCCAAAATGCTCGGATAATCTTTTTATTTTTTCGTCATCATTTGATTTAGTTTGAAATAAATTGAGTTCTTGAGTTTCAGCTGTCCATAAGGTGGCCACATGACGGGAACCCATAGATCCACTAATCATTTTTTGAATTTCGCCAGCTGTTATATTTGGGTTAGCCACGTACTGATTAAAGCAAGCCTCATACCAAAAATTACAACTAAAAAACTATTTTTTTTATTATATATATCAAATACTTATACTGGACGGATGGAACGAATTAACTATCTGTAGGCAATACTTTCCGCTACTATTAAACTTTTCCATAGATACTAACGGCATATGTGATGATTTATTGAACAGTAAAATCAGTAAAAAAGATTTGTGTTACTTTTCCCTTTTTAAATACATGATTAAAAGCAGTTATGAGATCTTCTTTAAGTAAGGCTTTACCACCTGGATTTAAAATTTCTCTAAGAGTTGTATCACTGATCACAAAAAGTGCTCTGTCACGAAGTTTTGGCTTAATTACATTATACTCCTCGACAGCCGCCATTGTGCTGACAGCAAACTCCATTGATATTTTAAGATAATGGATCGAGTTTTTTTCAAAGATGTTTACGACAAGGCCATCAAATTTGATGATCTGTGCCGGATTAATTTCTCCGCCAGCTTGCTCCCCTTGTGGATGGACATCTTCATCTTCCAGCTCACCTATATCAGCCAATACTTCAGATTTATGCTCTAACTCCTTGTCTTTTAAGGCCGGCCCCTCAAGTTCATTGTTACTTGCACTCGCCGCTGCCCCACCATGTTCTGCTGGAGCACCTCCTTCTACCTTAGCCTCAGTATGGGCAGCTTCCTTTGGACCCATGGCCAAAAATACGGCACTTGCCCCACCAGCACCAACAACCAGTGCCCCAACCGCAAAAATGATCGGTTTAAATTTCTGGAACAACGATACCTTAACAGCCTCACCTTCTGGAGCTGCTTCTGCAGCGGCACCTTCTTCTGCCTTTTTTTCTTCATCAGCCATAAATCCAATCCCCTCTTATTATTGACCCAAGGTCACCAATTGAGCCAGCAAATCATTAATTGTTGTAATCGTACGTGAGTTGGCCTGGAAACCTCTCTGAATAACCACCATTCGAATAAGCTCACTGGCCAAATCCACATTGGATTGTTCCAAAGTACTCGAAACAAGAGCTCCATTACCACCTGATGACGGAGCACCCAAAACAGCGGCTCCAGAATCCAGAGTTGAAATGTAATTATTACTCCCTACACGTCTTAATGCAATTTCATTATTAAATTTAGCCACCACAAGCTGCGTAATAATCTGGTTGGTACCATTGGTATAGTTACCCGAAACAGTGCCATCCGAGTCAATTTCGATACTCTTTAATGATCCAGAAGCATAACCATCCTGGGAAATATTTGTAATAGTCGATGCCGAACCAAACTGAGTTAATCCATCTAACCCTGTTCCACCGTCATCAGTTGAAGTACCAAAGTTAAATGTAATAGCTTGAGATTGAGTAGCTCCCAAGAAATCAAAGTCATTAGCTATTTCGGTAACAGACAATAATGACCCATCAGTATCAAATAACAGGGTACCACTTGCAGCCGTGACATTCACACCAGGTGATGGAGTTGTTAACTCGCCACCATCGACCAAGGCATAGTAAGCCCAAGTATTTGTAGAACTCTTTCTAAAATATAGTGTTGTTAAATGATCGTTACCCAAAGAATCATAAACTGTCACACCGGCGGAGAAATTTGATGTACCTGTTGGATTGGTAGTCGCAAAAGCACCTGGTGCCGATTCATTTGAATCCAGATTGATGCTCATAACCACTTCCTCAGTTTGGGACGGTGGCACTGGAACTTGAGAAATCTGAATGGCATCCACGTTAGAGGTAATGTTTCCAGTTGTACTATCTAATGTAAATCCCTGAACTCTATAACCATCAGGGTTAATCAAATAGCCGTCTTTATCTAGGTTAAACTGACCAGCACGAGTATAATAGGTCGAACCATCGTTTGGATCCTTCAACTGAAAGAAACCCTTACCGTCGAGAGAGACATCGGTAACTTCTGAAGTTGATTCGAAACCACCCTGACTGAATTGCCCGGTAACCGCAGCAATACGAGAACCCAAACCAACCCCCGAACCAGCCATAATATCCTCAAACTGAGCACGGCTTGATTTGTAACCCACAGTATTCACGTTAGCAATATTATCACCGATAACAGACATCACGTTACCACTGGCATTAATACCGTTAACCCCAGAAAACAATGCACTAAATATACCCATACAGACCTCCTCTATCCGCCTTAGTCACTAAAGTGAAGAATTCTTCGCCCTAATAACCTTGGAGAAATTAAATATTAAACCTGTTCACTTGCTGCCTTCACATTCATCACTTGATCAATTCGATATTCCTTCCCATTAACTGAAATAATCGTGCCCTGATTTCCAAATGACACATCACTCACAACACCTTCTTCAACAGTGGACACACCAACTTTAACTCCATTTTGTTTACGGGCATCGATATTTACATGATAGTCCCCATTAGGAAGAGCCAAGCCGTCATCATTTAAGCCATCAAATTCAAATGAAGTACTCCCACTTGGTGCGTTTTCATATTTTACAGTTCGGACAACCCTACCCAGGCCATCGGTAATGGTCACAAGAACTTCATCAGCATCATCTGTTAATCTCATATTCACATTTCCTTTGTTCGTCCCATTAATATGCAGAGAATCATCAGTAACTTGAACTGTTTTACCAATTAACGAAACAGCCTGAGAACGTTCCTGACTACTTTGGAATTTACTCATTCCCTCCATCGAGTTATTTAAATTCATCAACTGTTCGAGTTGACCAAATGACGTAATCTGTTCACTTAATTTATTTACGTCCGGTGAATCCATTGGATCTTGATTTTTAAGCTGTGCCATCAAAAGCTTGAGAAATTGGTCCTTCGTAGCTTTATATCTATCCTCTGATGATGCTGCTACAGCTGTATTTGAGTGTGATAAAATGTCTGTAATTTCCATATTTGCCCCCCTATTTTTAAACGTGACTATCCAAGACACCGTCTCCAACACGCCCCAAGACCGATTTCTTGATTGTATTCTTAGCGACTGACCCTACTTTAATCTGCTTTCTATCTTCATCGGATAATTGTTCACGCGCTTCCTTTTCAGCGTTTTGCGAGCCATTACCTACTCCGATATTGACATTACCCAAATTGAGACCTTGTTGCATAAACTGACCCCGTAAACCCTGAACTCCTTTATCTAGAGCTTCTTTGACTGCCTGACTTTCAGCCAATAAAGTAACGTTAACTTCGTTTCGGTCGAAGTTCATTTTCACATGAATCGCTCCCCACTCAGGTGGGTCCAAACGAATTTGAATTTGTGGAACCTCTTGTCTCACATTACCTTTTAATCCTTCTAGCACCTGATTAATAACATTTCTGGCATCCATGATCTGATTCATAGCTACAGTAGGGCTTTTTGCTTGAAGATCACTAATGCTGATTCCCTTGAATGCTTGATCAATTTTTGCCGCTCCTTGGTGCTCACTGGCAGTTAACAATGACTTTGATGCCATAGCCACAACATGTAAACTACTAGCCTTGATTTCTTCTACAACAGGCATCGCACCTTCTTGATTTTTTACATCTGTAATTGAGCTAAAGTTTTCAAGAGAAACCGCGTTAGAATTGTTTGAGCGATTCTCAAGATGTCCTTGATTTTTGGGCGCAAAAAAATCATCGTCTTTGTCAATCTCTGCTTCATTGCGCTGATGGGCTTGTGTCTCCTCATCAGAAATAAATTCCCTGTTACTTAGGTGAATACTTTGTTTTGCTGTTTCGTCTTTAGAATCTAATACTTGCACATCAGAATTAATGTCAAAACTAGCTATCTTAGAATCAACTTGAGTGTTATTTGTTGTATCTATTTTCAACTTTGTATTTTTTTGATGCTCACTCTTCGTATTTTTTTGTACTAAATTTACCTGATTTGACTCAACATCTATTCCTATAGCTTCAAAAGCACCGATTTCGGCAATAGTCATCTCTAAACCACCATTTTGCTCCTGTGTTTCATTTGGTAACACGTTCTCGTCAATGTGATGGGTTACTTTATTATCTGCAACTACTTGTTTAATATTAAGCACCAACTCGGCTAAAACTTCATTTAGAGAGATCAAATCAACATCTGATTTTTCAGCCTCATCTGCCGCTACCTTTTCTGCATTAACGTCAGTTTCTTTTGGTCTTTCGCGAGATTGCTCCGTCTCACTAGCTTGTTTGCTATTTTTTGTTGCCTTTTCGGACTCAGCTTCAGTTGATTTAGTTGATAAGTTTGTTTCAGATTTTTCTTTATCGTTATTTGATTGTTTATCAAGTTCAACCTCACTACTTTGAACATTATTTTCAAAGTGTGAAGCTTCACTGGTATCTACTGTAGAACTCGAGTCCTTTGAAACAGCTTCGATTTTTACAGGTGTTTGAACCTGAGTTGAATTTAAAAATGGTAATAGCATATTATTTTCCTCCTGCCGGACTAGCAATACTTGCCAGTGCGGGCTCGCGAATCAGTCTACGACTCAATTCAGAAGCGTAACTTGGATCCATAGCGGCCAAAATTTTACTGAACTTTTTGGGATTCATCATTTGAATCATTTTAAGAGAGATAGTCATCGGTAATCTTTTCAACAAATTGGCTGACTGATCTGGGCTTAAGGACTCATAAAGTGTTACTAACAATTTTATGTTTGGGTTGTTTTCGATTCTATTTTTAAGATCTTCATTAATTTTTGTTTGTAAACCATCTAAACTTTTTAGATTTTTTTGTAATGCCTCCAGTTCGGCCTCTCTCTCTCTGATTTGAGCTTGCAATAAAGACACGCCCTCTTCAGCTTGTCTTGAATTCCCTTGAACACGTCTATCTCTCTCTGACTTTTCAATTTCACGTGAGAGGTCTACGTACAGTTCATTATCTTCAGTATTAAGTGGTATATCCAAGGTCTTCGTTAAGCTGGCATCTATCTTGGAATCTCCGGCTTCTTGTTCAGCCTGGACTGACATAATACTTGAAGTAAATAAGACTAAGGTTGCTAAAACTATAAATGTTTTCTTTTTCATAGCGTAACCTCCTTCTGAGTTTTTCTTAAATAGTGAAGTTGCAATAGGTCAGCACTCATTCTGGCTTCTTTTTCCTTCAATACTTCGTTATATTCTTCCTTTTTGTATTCTTCATGTCTCTCAAACTTTCTTTTTTCTTTATAAGCTTCATTGACCAATACCCTTTTATTTTTAATTTTATCTTCAAGATCCTTTAAACTAGCTAGCAGTGTTAATCTTTGTTTATCTATAAAACTAAGATGATTCTCGATAAGACCAGTTTCTTTCGGATCCCAACTTTTTTCGTTATATTGTAAGTACCAATAATTCATATTTCGACCTATCTCGTGAACCCTTTGTGTTATAAGGTGCCTCTCCTGTAACAATTTACCGAGCTCTATTTGTTCTTGCCGTTCTTTTTCTTTGGCAAGTTTTTGCAACATGGCTAATCTGTATTTAAATTTCATTCTACCCCTTCAAGTCGCAAGTAATTTTTGACAACCAATTTTCACAATCAGCATAACTTGTTTTTTCATTCACAGATTGCTTTAAAAACGTAGCGATATCCTTCTGTTTATTAACAGCTTCATCTAACTCTTCATTCTTGCCTGGCTGATATATACCTATTTTAATAAAATCCTCTGCTTCAGCATATAAGGCCAAACACTTTCTTAATTTAACACTAGCGTCACCATGCTCGGGACTGACAACATTAGTCATGACGCGAGATAAACTTTGTAACACATCAATGGGTGGATAATGTCCCATTGTGTTCAATTTGCGAGACAATACAATATGCCCATCAACAATTGATCGAACGGCATCAGCTATCGGATCCTGGATATCATC
>Ga0066640_10002023_pt1 | contig 12191 bp, 6 predicted proteins | sample CryGeyCG2114_020_2_FD_59505 | JGI IMG/M metagenome (GOLD analysis project Ga0066640, IMG submission 59505) | Groundwater microbial communities from aquifer - Crystal Geyser CG11_big_fil_rev_8/21/14_0.20 | ecosystem: Environmental > Aquatic > Deep subsurface > Groundwater | place: USA: Utah... | reverse complement strand
GAGTATATTTCAAGCGTGGATAACGGCTGGCTTGCCGTAGGGCTCGTTATATCGAGGTCCGCGTTCGGGCAAAGCATTGGAAAGCAATGCAGTGAACTTCTGGAAGGCATGGATTTCGGCTTGTTGTATAATGAGACGATAGGCCATATAAACCTGGGCTTTGACATAAATGAAGGATACTCTCCTTATAACTATGGCCTTTTAGTAACCGAGTCGCGCATTATCAGTTTTATAGCTATCGGCAAAGGCGATGTACCCAAAGAGCACTGGTACAAGTTGTATAGGACGCTTCCGAAGGAATGGACATGGCAGACACAGGCCCCCGAAGGGCATAGCGAGCGTATAATGGGCATAGAAGTATTCAAGGGGCACTATGTCGTAGATGGTATGGAGATAGTCCCCAGTTGGGGCGGCAGTCTCTTTGAGTTTCTTATGCCGGCTCTCATCGTAGATACAAAGAACCTTGCCCCTGATTCTTTCGGTTTGAACAACTTAAGGGCGGTCAAGGTGCATATGAAATTTGCCAAGTCCAAGGGGTATCCGGTCTGGGGGATATCACCATCCTCGACCCCTGACGGAAGCTATGGCGGCTACTCGGAATTTGGCGTTGCGTCTCTCGGCGCCAAAGGGTATAAGGACGCGGGTATCATAACGCCGTACGCAAGCTTCTTAAGCCTCGATGTCTTACCGGATGAAGCTATACGTAATTTGCGCAATTTACTGGATATATATGAGATATACGGCGAATATGGCTTTTATGATGCCGTAAACGTAAAGACGAAGCAGGTTGCATATAAATATATGGCGCTCGATCAGGGGATGATACTGCCGGCTATAGATAATTACCTGAATGACGGGGCTATAAAGAAGAGATTCCACGCTGACCCGATAGGTAAGGCCGCCATAGACCTTCTAAAATCAGAGAAGTTCTTTAATAATAATTGAATTATCAGTAGTTTTATGATATAATTTTATAAGTACTTTATAATACGCGGTAGCCGCATATTTAGGGGATAAAGACATGTCAAGAATGTTTGAGGATAGAATTGTCGTCCGTTCGGATAGGCAGAGAAAGAGTTTGGCAATACTCGATATGATAAGAAAGAACGGCCCCATATCGAGGACTGATATATCTAAAGTGACGGGTTTCAATATCGTTACGGTGTCCAATTACATGAATAACTTCATAGAGAAGAAGCTCGTTTCGGAGAAAGGTTACGGAGTATCTACGGGCGGGCGCATACCGACCCTCGTTGAATTAAATCCAAAGTCTACGCTGTTGATAGGAGTAGGGCTCAATATAACGGATATCGTAGGCGTGGTCGTAGACTTGAGAAGCAATATCCTGTTCAAAGTCAAAAAGGAGCGGACCTCGCGTCCCGATGAAGAGCTGATAAGAAGGGTCATCGGCGTGGTGGAAGAGCTTCTTGAAAAGTCGAAGTTGCCGAGAGAAGATGTCAAAGGGATAGGGATAGGCATACCGGGCATCATAGACGAGAAGGGGCATACTATACGGTGGCCCGGCGGCCTAGGGACCGACGATATATTTGTCAGCGTTTCGCTCAAAGACCTCATAGAGGATAAATTCGGCATACCCGCCATAGTTGAGAACGACGCGGATGCCGCGGTATTCGGCGAGAAATGGATAAGCATAGATGCCGAGGTCAGGGACATGATATATATGTATTCGGGCGTCGCCTGCGGCATCATAATAAACGGCGAGATATACCACGGATGGAGCGGGTGCGCCGGAGAACTGGGCATAGTCCATCCGGTTGAAAAAGACCCTAAGACTCTGGAAAGGGAGGCGCTCGGCCTGGGAAGATGGTCTTTGGTGCTTGGCATGATAGATGAGATAAAAGAGAGGTTGTCAAAGGGCCAGAAGTCCGCGATATCCGATATCGTAAAGGGAGACACGAATAAGATAAATTTTAAGACGATCATAGAGGCGTTTGAGACGGGAGACGCCATGTCAAGGAGCGTAATAGAAAATGCGGGTTATCATTTGGGAAGAAAGATCGCGTTTTTAGCGAATCTTCTTAGCCCGGAGATGGTTATAATAGGCGGCGGCATAGAACAGGCGGGCGATGTCCTCCTTGACTCTATTAGAAACTCCGTAAGGATGCACGCCATAGAAGAGGTGACAAACGGACTTAAGATAGTTCCGGCCCAGCTCGGTGAAGACGCGATAGCGCTCGGCGCGGCGAGCATCGCGGCCGAAAGACATTTTATGCAGGGATAAATCGGAGAGTGATTGAAATGGAAAACGCAAACGCTTTAGGCATCAGGCAGCCGGAGATATTAAGAGAGGCCTCAAAGGGCGTATCGATATTAGAGTCTATAATGAAGCACGGCCCCATATCCAAGGGTGAGATCTCGCGCCGTACCGGTTTTAATATCGTTACGATATCGAATTATGTGGACAGGTTTCTCGATGAGAAGATCATATTCGAGAAAGGCCTCGATGTGTCTACCGGAGGCAGAAGGCCCGTTATCGTAGACATGAACCCCAAGTATGGTTTCATCATAGGCGTCGATGTAAATACGGATAATATTATCGCCGCCGCATCGAACTTCGATTGCAAGATCATAAAAAAGATAAAAAGGGAAAGAGGCGATATGCGCCTGGATAACGCCATAGAGGCTTCTATGGATTCCGTAAGGGAGGTTATATCTCAATCGGGTTTGGAGAAGTCGAAATTTAAGGCCGTCACATTCGGCATATCGGGCGTAGTGGATGAGCATGCCGGAACCATACGCGAGACGAGCGCGCGCGGATCGTCCATAAACTCTTCCTGGCTTAAGGTCATGGTAGGTAAGGCGTTCGGTGTTTCCGCCTTTGTTTACAACGATGCCTCTTTGGCCGCCCTTGGAGAAAAGAAGATTGGGATTAAGGACGAGGAGACGAGAAATCTCATATATATGTACGCGGACCTCGGATGTGGCATCATCATAGACGGCCAGATATATCTCGGAAGCCGGGGCCTCGCGGGAGAGATGCAGCTTAATATGAGGTCGGAGATACCTTATAGCCCAAATATAGAGGAGGACAGGCTCCATTACCTCAATACGATAGGCCCGGCACTCGGGATAGTCGAGAAGGCAAAGAGGCTATTCAAGGAAGGCCAGGATTCGGAGGTATACTCCGCTATAAGCAATAACCCGGATAATATAACATTGGAGCTCATAATCTCGAGCGCCATGAAAGGGGATGCGGTGTCCATGAGCCTTCTCAAAGAGGCGGGCGTCAATCTCGGTGTTAAGGCGGCATACCTTATCAACTTATTCGATCCCGATGTGGTGGTGATCGGCGGAGGGATAGAGAAGGCCGGCGAGATGGTATTGGGGCCTGTGAAGAAGATGGTTAGAAGCCTCACCTTCGGTGAATTTTCAAGGTCACCCAGGATCATACCTTCCATACTCGGGGAGGATGCCGTATCCGTAGGCGCCCTGGCGATGGCGGTAGAGAATACGCTGATTAAGTCCTGATAGTTCAATAGGTTATGTATTTAAAAGGCACCCATTTTGGGTGCCTTTTTTCTTCCCTGAAAATTAAAATTTGCAAAATTCATACCCCATGTGATATACTTTGATATATCTCACCATATTCGCTAATATCCGATAACATACACTATTGAGGTGGTTTGTGGAGAAGATTTATACAACTAAAGAGGTTGTAGAGAGGATAGGTGTCTCTAAAAGCACGCTCTATCAGTGGCTGAGGAAGGGGAAGGTATCCGAAGTCGCCAGGGACAGAAATAACGCGAGGGTATTCTCCGAAAAAGATATAAAGGCCATCATGCGTTATAGGGATAAATATATACTACCGGGACAAAACGGATCGTGATATGAGACCAGTATTCAAAAAGACTATTGTTATAGGATATACGGCGGTAGCGTTATTTTTCCAGCCGTCCCATTCTCTTGATACTGTCCTTTCGCAACCGGAAGGGGCCGTGATTATGTCCATCAAACTTCAGAATTATAAATATACCGCGACGCTTGATGTAGCGTCAGATCTGAAGGTCGATTACGAGGCGTATGTTATGGATAATCCGCCTAGGATAATACTCGACCCCATAGGTACGGCATTCACCGATATAAATGCGGAGGACATCAAGTATGCCGAAGGCCTCATACAGAAAGTGGATATAGTCAAGGGGCTGGGGACGCCGGATGAAAGCGACGGGTATTATGTGCTGGATTTCATATCGATAAGGCTCAAAAATCCGTCATCTTTTCATTTGAAGAAGAGCGAAAACTCGGTTTCGATCGATATGGGCGGCGAAGGCGAGGCGCTGTATAGAGAGTTAGACGCCATGTTAGAGGAGAAGAACAGGCAGAAACTTCTCGATGAGACCCGCGATGAGAAGGTCAAAGAGGTGGCCAGCCAAATAGAGGAGCGCCTTAGAAGGAAACTTATGGATGGCACGATGGCCAGGGTTGAGGAGAGAGACCTGCTCCAGGCGGAAGTGGAAGAGATGAAGGCATCCGATATAAGTAAGATAAGAGAAGACCTCCAGAAGGCGGAGTCCGTCATAGAGGAAAAATTGATAGCGGAAGCCGCGCGGGATGTCTTCATGCCAAAGTCATTTATAAAAGGAAGCGAGCGTGATCTCAAGCAATCCGAAGTCATGCTTGAGGCGGAAGAGGATGTATTGAAGAAGCTTAAGGCGCACCGGGAGGATAAGGAGCCGCTGGATCTCGAAGAAAGCTTTAATATAGCGTTGTCTAACTACGGACAGGCAAAGGTACAGCAGGAAGAAGTAAGCCTTGCTCAGATGAAGGTCAATGAGGCGTGGAGGGCATTGTATCCGCAGGCGAACGTCGAACTTACCCAAAGAACGGGCAATGTCGAGGGTACGGAGGCGCAGTTCACGGAAAGGTCCTATGCCTTTAATGTGGAACAACCGTTATTTTACGGCGGACGGCTTGTCGATACGCTTAAAAAAAGCAAGGTGAACGTGGATGTCGCGAATATGAAGTATGAGAAGACCAAGAATGAATTATACTACAATATATCGGAGATATATTACAACCTTGTCACGTCTTACGGAAATATCAGTTTACAGAAAGACCTTATTGATGCATGTAAAAGGTATCTTAGTATGTCCGAGGCGAGGTATAAGGCCGGCTTGAGTACGCAATATGAACTTATGAATGTCCGCTCAAAATATAATCAGATATACTACCAGTTGGTGGCGGCCGACAAGGACCTCTCTCTTGCCAAGCTTAAATTTAATCAGGCGCTGGGCCTCTCAGAAGACACATCGGTCGGTACGACCGAATGGAGGCTGCCGTTTAAAAATATAGACGTAGACCTCGATGAGATAAACGAACTGGCTATGGTAAACAATCCGGATATAAGAGTGAACGAGCGTTTAGTGGAATTCAATAAATTTGAGGAGAGGGTGGCGAAGAAGAAGGACGCGCTGAAAGTGGACCTTACCGGGACCCTCGGCGCCTCCGGGTCCGCCTTTGAAACAGAGCCGCTCCGTATGACGAATGACGTAAGTTTCGGCATCAAGGTTACGAAGGGCTGGGGAGGCTCTACCGCCAGTTATACGGCCGGCCGTGAGGCGCTCTCTCCCAAGACCGGCCAGAGGGACAGGACGGAATCAAATACAAATACGGCCAGAATCACTTTATTAGATGACCTTGAAGGCATGTATGAGAAGAAGGAGAGCGAGATAGCCGTCGATAAGGCCATGAACGACCTTAAGGACGCCAAGATGAATCTGATAAAGGATTCCAGAGAGGCATATTTCGGATACCAGGAGGCGGTCATCCAGGTGAGAAACTCGCTTGAGAAGGTAAAATTTCGCATGGAGGCGCTCAAATTCTCCGAATCGGAACTGGAGCTAAACCAGAGCGAGATATCTCAAGTGTTGGAAGCGAGGATAAACCTTACCGATGAACAGCATCAATATCTGGAGGCCCTGTCCAATTATCATATATCCCTTGCTAAATTAAATAAAGTCATAGGCGTAACGAACTATTTCAAGACCGAGGAGATACCGAATGGACCCGATAAAAGCTAAATCCGATAAATCAACTCCGCCGTTACAGCATAAAAAACTTAAATCCGTATTGTATCTTCTCGTTGTTGTCCTCATAGGGATGCTCGCGTTTCGTTATGGGCTTCCAAAGATTAAGCTTCTTATAAAAGGCCCGGAGAAGAAGGCATCGGAGGCGCCGGTCGCCGAAGAGGAGGCGGTAAGGGTGCGCGCGTATGAAGCCTCCCGCGGCATGTTTGAGGATGTGCTTCCGCTTATGGGTACGGTGGAGGGGATAAAGAAGGTAGAGATGGGCTTTCAGGTCGCGGGCCTCTTGAAGGGGCTCAATATAAAAGAGGGGGATATCGTAAGGAAAGGCGAGGTGCTGGCGACGCTTGATAGTAAGGATGCCGAACTCAAGCTCGAATATAATCAATCAAAACTTAAGAGCGCGGAAATAGAGACCACGTCCGCCGCCAAAAAGGTGGAGATATACCAAGGCCTTTATGATATCGGCACTATAATAAAGCCCAAGCTCGAAGAGGTCATGCTGGATTACGATAACGCCAAGAGCAAGGCCGAATCCGCGGAGAAAGAGGTGGATTTTGCCAGGGCAGAACTAGACAAAACGTATTTAAGGGCGCCTATAGACGGAGTTATAGGCACGAAAGACGTTGAGGAAGGAGAGTATCTTACTCAAGATAAGAGAGTGTTGACGTTGTATGATGTAAATGAAGTCAACGTCTCCGTAGGGATTATAGAGAAAGATATAGACGATATTCAGAAGGCGTTCCTGCAAAAGGAGACGGCCACGGTAGGCGTTGATACCTATCCCGACGCGGAATTTAAGGGTACGCTGGATAACCTCTCGCCGCTTATTTCGGGAAAGAGCAGGATGATGTCGGTAAAGATAAAGGTGAAGAACGACGACCCCAAGGGCACGCTTCTTCCCGGGATGTTCGCGAGGGTCGGGATAACCGTATACTCCGCGGAGGATGTCATAGTGGTGCCGGTCACGGCGCTTAAAGATATGGACGGAGACGGAAAGTTTGACTCGGTGTTTGTATCCGGAGAGGATAAGAAGGCCCATATAAAGCAGATCACCCTCGGCCACGTATCGTCCGACTTTGTTGTCATAGATAGCGGGGTGGACAGCGGAGACGCCGTTATCATAGAGGCATATGCGCCATTGGATGAAGGCACTCCTATAGAGGTGCTTGAAGTACAGAAACCCGCGTTTGAATAAATACAGATCGGCACAGATAAGAAGACGCAGATGATCTTGAGATATCTGCGGTCATCTGTGTTTTTTATTTAATAGGGAAAACTATGGGACTACCCGCATTTTCGGTAAAAAGGCCTGTCACCACTATAATGGTATTTATAGGAGTGATGCTTTTGGGCTTCATATCATGGACCCGCATACCCCAGGAGTTATTTCCGTCTATCACCTACCCGCAGATTACCGTAGTGACTTTCTATAAAGACGCCGCCCCAGAAGAGATAGAGATCCTTATAACTAAGATAGTCGAAGAGGGCGTAGGCACGGTAAACGGCGTGAGGCGCATAACGTCCACCTCAAAGGAAGAGACATCCCTTGTTATGGTGGAGTTTAACTGGAATATCAATATGGATCTCGCCGCCCTCGGCGTGAGAGAGAAGATAGACCTTATAAAGGAACGCCTTCCGAGAGGCGCGGATGAGCCGGTGGTGATGAAATTTAACCCGTTCGAACTGCCGGTCATGGTCCTTAATATAACCGCAAAGGGCTTCGGCCCTTATAGTAAGTCCGAGGAACTTCTTGAGCTCACAAGAAAGGTGATAAAGAACGAGCTTGAGAAGGTGGAGGGTGTCGCGTCCGCCAACTTAAGCGGCGGCGCAGAAAGGGAGATACAGGTAGATATAAGCGCTTCCGCCATCGCGGCGCGGGGCATGCCCATATTGAGCGTAGTGGATACTCTCGGGAAGGCGAATATAAATTATCCGGCGGGAACGATAAAAGAGGAGTTCTTCGAACAACTTATCAGAACGATAGGCGAATTTGAAATCGTCTCCGAGATACCCGAACTTCCGGTCTATGTCGAAAGGCCCGAAGAGGGCAAGATGCCCCCAAAAAGATGGAAGAATATAGACGAAGACGCGGGTATAGACAAAGAGGCGAGAAGGCGCAGGCTTGTATTACTTCAGGATATAGCCGAGATAAAAGATACGGTAAAAGAAAAGACATCTATAGCGCGGTATAACGGCAAAGATAACGTATCCGTCTCCATCCAGAAGAAGGCGGGGTCCAACACCGTGCAGGTGTCCGACAATATAAAAAAGGCGCTTCAAAGGATTCAGGGCGAACTCCCAAAAGATGTAGAGGTAAGGACGGCATATGATCAGTCACTCTTCGTAAAAAGCTCCATAGCCGGCGTCCGAGACGCGGCGTTACAAGGCGGCGTCCTGGCGTTCTTTGTTCTACTATTTTTTTTAGGTAGCTTAAAGAGCGCCCTAATAGTATCCGCGACCATACCGATCTCCATCATGTTTACCTTCAGCCTCATGTATTTCAGCGGCATAACCTTAAATATGATATCGCTGGGAGGGCTTGCCCTTGGAATAGGAATGCTCGTGGATAACGGTATAGTGGTCATGGAGAATATCGTCCGCAGAAAACAGCTCGGGGAGGAGGCGAAGGAGGCAAGCGTAAGCGGCGCCAGCGAAGTGGCGGGGGCCATATTCTCATCAACGCTCACCACGGTCGTCGTCTTCCTGCCGATGGTATTCGTCGTAGGTATAGCGGGCCAGCTCTTTAAGGAGCTGGCGTTTACCGTTACATTCTCCCTTATAGCGTCTCTATACGTGGCGTTGTCGCTCATTCCGCCTCTCGCCGCCGCAAAGGATAATAGGCCGGCAAATGAAAAGCCCGGGTTGGCCGCCAACTTACTCAAAAAGCTTGAGGACACCTCTTCCGGGGTCTTGAATTTCTTCCTTCATAATAAGCTTACCGGGTTCACCCTGGTGATTGTGATATTCGCATTCAGTATGGCTCTTTTTACGGTTATATCAACGGAGTTTATGCCGCGCATAGATCAGGGGCAGTTCATCGTAAAGATAACCATGCCTCCCGGAACCAAGCTCGAGACGACTGACGGGGTAGTAAAGAAGGTTGAGGAGGCGCTCAACGCCGTAAATGATGTAAAGGATATTACCGTTACGATAGGTTCCACAAAGGCGAAATCGGCGGGTGAGGCGCTTGAGACACTGGGTTCTCACCAGTCCAGGATAATGGTGAATATCAAATCTAAATCCGAACGGACGCATTCGACTCAGGAGGTTATACAGAAGGTCAAGGCCATTGTGGATAGTCAGGGGCTCGAGGGTGCCGAGATAGAATACCTGGCCCAGGAGAGCGTATTACAGTCGGCATTTCAGGGCGGAGCCCCGGTGCAGATAGCGATAAAGGGCCCGGAACTCGAAGGCCTTGCCAGTATATCCGAACTTGTGAAGACGAGCATAAAGAAGGTGGATGGCGTATATAGCGTAAGAGATAGCATCGTCCCGCCGTCTCCCGAGACGAAGGTACATGTTCTGAAAGATAAGTCGGCGCTTTATAACCTATCGGTCAGCGATATAGCGCTCGCCTCGCAGACGGCGCTCAAGGGCGTTGTGGCGACGAAGTTTAAAGAAGAGGGCAAAGAGATAGACGTAAGGGTGCGCTTCAGGGAAGAGGATAGGAACAATCTGAAGAAGATAAGAGGCCTCATACTGCGTTCGCCCATGGAGGTGGACGTGCCTCTCTCCGAGGTCGCATACCTTGCCAAGGGCAAAGGCCCGACCGAGATAAACAGGGAAGATCAGCAGAGGGTCGTCTTTGTATCGGCTAATATATTCAAAAGGACGCTCGGAGATGTGGCGAAAGACATAAGCGAGATACTTTCAAAGATAAAGATATCTTCCAAATATGTCGTAGAGGTCGGCGGCGAGAATGTGCAGATGAAGGAGTCGTTCGCGTCCTTAAGGTTCGCGCTCATCCTGTCGCTTATACTCGTCTATATGATAATGGCATCGCAGTTTGAGTCCCTATGGCAGCCGTTTATTATAATGTTTACAATACCGCTCTCTCTCATAGGCGTAAGCTGGGCGCTCTCGCTCACGGGGACGAACCTCAGCGTAATGGTAATACTCGGCGTCATAATTCTGGCGGGCATAGTCGTAAATAACGGGATAGTGCTCATAGATTATGTGAACAACCTTGTGAGGAATAAGGGGATGAGTACATTTGACGCGCTGGTGGACGCGAGCAGGACGCGCTTGAGGCCCATATTGATGACCGCGTCTACCACGATACTCGGCCTTCTGCCGCTGGCGATCGGCATAATGGAGGGGACGGAACTGCAGGTGCCGATGGCGATAACCGTAATGGGCGGACTTATGGTCTCAACATTCCTCTCTCTTATAGTGATACCCATGCTTTATTTGGTATTCGATAAAGTGATATCACGATTTGCGAAGCCCGCCCCGGTGGTTATAACCGATCCGGCGCCCACCGTCAAAAAAGAGGCCGAGGAGCTTCCTAAGAAAGAACTTCCGAGGGCGGAGACGGAAGAGGATTATGTCACCGTGCTAAAAAGAAGCCATCCGGAATTATCCGATAGACAGATAGATCTGCTCGATTATATAAGAAAGAATGTTAGGGTATCAAGAAAAGATTACGCCGACAAGTTCGGTATATCGGTCCCGACCGCGGCGAGAGACCTGAAAGAGCTTCAAGGGAAGGGCCTTATATCAGGCAAAGGCCCCTTCGGCCCCGGGAGATACTATGAGCTTACCTGAAGCGTCCGTCAGACGGCCGGTAACGGTATGCATGATATTCCTGGCGATACTTCTCGTAGGCACCATAGCCCTCCTCAAACTGCCCATAGAACTCCTTCCAAACTTCTCATTCGGAGATATAAGCATATATATTGACGTAAGGGGCGGCATGCCGCCCGTTGAGGTGGAGAGCCTTGTCACCAAACCGGTGGAGGAGGCGGTCGGAACCGTAAGCCATCTCAACAATATCATCTCCATATCCGAGGAGTCCAGGAGCCGCGTCATCTTGAGGTTCGAGCCGGGCATAGATATGAATTTTGTCGCTTTGGAGGTGAGGGAGAAATTCGCGAGGATAAAGGACAAACTTCCCAAAGAGATAGAAAGGCCCGTGATAGCGCAGTTTCAGCAGACCGATTACCCCATAATAATACTCGCCGTAACGGCGAAGAACTACACTACGGAGATGCTGCGCAGGATAGTCGACGAAGATATAAAGGAGGTCTTCCAGCGCGTGGAGGGCGTTGCGAACGTGGAGGTGGGCGGAGGAAGGGAACGAAAGATACTTGTAGAGGTGTATGAGAGTAAACTTAGGGCGTATAACCTCTCGCTCGGAAAACTCATCAACAAGTTAAACCTCAATAACCTCAACCTTCTCATAGGAGAGGTGGATAGGGTAAAGGATAAATATCTCATAAGGGCGATAGGCGAGTTTACCGAACTGGATGAGATACGGATGCTCGGCGTCGCCGTCTCCCCGTCAGGCTCGGTGGTCAGGCTTAAGGATGTCGCCGATGTAAAAGATTCATACCTTGAGGCAACAAGCTACGCGAGGGTAAATACCCTTCCCGTTATATCCATATACATACAGAAAGAGAGCATGGCCAACACCATAAAGGTGACGGACGCGGTCGATAAGGAGATAAAGGGGCTGGAGGAACGCCTCGACAAGCGGGTAAAGCTTATAAAGACATATAATCAGGCGGATTCGATAAAGAAGGCGATAGATTCTGTGAAGACGTCCCTATTATACGGGGCGCTCCTCGCCGTTATAATACTTTATATATTTTTAAGGAATTTTAAAGATACGTTCATAATAGCGACATCGATACCCATATCGGTCATGATAACCTTCGGTTTCATGTTCTTCTCCAAGGTGACATTAAACGTCATGACCTTGAGCGGACTCGCCCTCGGCATAGGGATGCTCGTGGATAACTCCGTTGTGGTCCTCGAGAATATATTCTCCATGAAGGAGAGGGGGATGAATGCGGTCAGGGCGGCGGTGGAAGGTTCGTCGGAGATGCTCCTTGCCATAGTGGCATCCACGATAACCACGGTCGTCGTCTTTCTGCCGATCGTATTCGTTAACAAGGAGATAAGGATACTTTATAGCGGCCT
>Ga0066640_10002020_pt1 | contig 12196 bp, 10 predicted proteins | sample CryGeyCG2114_020_2_FD_59505 | JGI IMG/M metagenome (GOLD analysis project Ga0066640, IMG submission 59505) | Groundwater microbial communities from aquifer - Crystal Geyser CG11_big_fil_rev_8/21/14_0.20 | ecosystem: Environmental > Aquatic > Deep subsurface > Groundwater | place: USA: Utah... | reverse complement strand
ACAGGCTTTTTCAAACCATGAAGTGCTAGCTTATTACCGTGAAACACATCTCAATGACACCAAAACTATGGATGGAAGACCCATTGAGTTATTAAAACACTATGAAAAAATGTATCGCAAAATTTGCCAACATGCTGGACATGACTTTGATTCAGCCTACTTACGCTTTGCCATATGCTGTAGCCTTGGGCACATTCTGACTTGGTCTGCCCTGCCTTACTATTGGCAAGCCTGGCAGTTTTTAAAACTTCAAGGCTACAGCAAAGTCTTATTATTGTACCTACTCACGCTAAATGTCCCAAGAACCCTATTCAGACTGACGTTTGGCCCCACTGCAAAACAACGTTTATCTGTATTTTTTAAAAACATTCTCCATAAACGGCGTTCAGATGATTAAGGCAAACAACCCTAAAATTTTAAGTCTACAAGTGTTTAGAGGGCTTGCAGCTCTAGCAGTTATTTTTTTCCACTGCGCACAACGTGGTGATATTCAAAGCCCACTCCTACAAATACCACTGCTTGGATACTTGGGCGTTGACTTTTTCTTTGTCTTGTCTGGCTTCATTATCATGTATGCACACTTAAAAGATCCTCATACCTTTGCTGCTACTAAAAAATATATTTTAAAAAGAGTTACACGAATTTACCCTGCTTACTTACCAATTGGTCTTGCGGTATATTTTTTGGCAGCTTCATCAGGACCTGCCCATGCAAGCTTTTTGAGCACATTATTCTTAATCCCTGCAAATAAGCCTGTCGCCTTACCCCAAGCCTGGACCTTAGTACATGAGATGATGTTCTACTGTATATTTTTATTGTTTTTTATTTCCTGGCGCTTTCTCCTGAGCGGACTTTTAGTTTGGGCTGCAGTAATTTGCATCTCCACATTTTCTTATAGGCCCATGGGCTGGCTTTTACCTCCTTTAAGTTGGATCAACTTGGAGTTTATGCTTGGCGTAGGTGCTGCAGGACTATTTCACTTTTACCATCAGCAGCTTGCTTTTCATAAAGGCAAAATAACCATTTTGGGTATGTTTACTTTTATGATTCTACTAAGTGTTTTAGTGGGACGAACCAATGGGGTAATTGCCCTACGCCTCATGTTTGCCTGTAGCCTTGTATTTTTAATTATTGGTTTTGCACTTTATGAATACGATGGAAAAATACACTGGCCGAAGCCACTCTTACTAATTGGTAATGCGAGTTATTCACTCTATTTAATCCATTTTTCTGTTATTGCCATCACCTTTAAAATTTTATCCCATTACCAGGCTCGGTTTGCTACCATGTTTATCAGCGGCTTTGCTTTGAGTTTAGTTGTAGGGCTGCTTTACTATTTTACTGTTGAGCGACCCTTCATCTATTTAGCCCAAAAATACTTTAAAAGAAATACACCATGTCATTAAATGCCCAATAGAGGTACCCCTTAATGTATAGGTATTAAAAATAGCATTGAGCCTTCTGAATTTTTTGCTTTAATTTTATAATGCAACAATAGGTCTTGTAAACTAATCTGCATTGCAGGGACTGCGCTTGCCGGGCCCATGCCATAAAAAAGACACTGACTCGGGTGCGTTAAAATTTGCTGAACTAAATGGTCACGATCACTTAGCAATAGGGTTTCAACGAGTCCAGGCCCTGTTACAGGTGAAGCTAAGTCAGCTTCAAGATAATAAATTCCTTGGCGTTGCGATAAAATAACACACTCACTATTATGTTGCTTTTCTTTTTTAATAAATGCTATCTCACTTGCAACCTGCTTATCTTTAGGCACACTGAAGTAGGTAAAAAACAAATGTGCATTTTTAACAAGCTTTGGTGTCACAGATAATGCATTAACGGATGCTGCCAAAACTAGAACCCAAAAAGGCACTGTTAAAATCAATAGAATTTTTGAAATTAAACCTTTTCTAACCAAGTAAAAAAGCCGATCCACTAACAAAGCACTCACAACAATAGCCGGCCACATCACGACGAGTAGATTGTCGATATGTGAGCGTCCTGTATAATATGCGAAAACCCCAACACCTAAAATACTAAGATATAACAACAAATCCAAAAACAAAGAGCTGATCCCTTGCTTATGCCAATAAAACTGTGAAAACACCATGCCAAATAGATACACAGCGATAACAACCATCCAAGGACTTAAACTAAGAGGTGTTGGCAACATTGCAAACCCCATGATATAAAAAATATGCTGGTATTTATCAAGCCACTCATAATGAATCTGCGCCCCTCCTGACTTCAAGGCAATGAGACCAAAAAAAGCTCCGAAACATAAGCTAATAAGAAATAAGTGTAATATGCTGCGAACACATAACTGAAGCAAACGCTTTCTTTTGAACTGCGGAGCGAGGCCTCTTGCTGTCAATAAAAATAAAATTTTCAACAGCAAGAACCCTAAAAAAGCACCCGCAATAGGTATGCCAGTATCTGCATTCCAAATAATTGCCAATCCAGATAAAATTGAAAATACTGCTGCTTTAAATGTTGAGGGCTTTTTGGCATAAATATAAAACATTAAAACAGATAAGCAGGGCCAAAAAAACCGCAAGGGATTATATTGGTAATAAGGGTCATTACTTCCTGCCACCCAAAGATATAAAGTTGTATTCAAAAATAAAACTGCCAGCCCACTAAAGAAAAACACACTCGCTGAACGCAGCATTTTATCCATAACATAAAAAAGTGCGGCGAAGGCAAACAATAGAATACCTGTGAAAATCAAGCTCAATGCAAACAAAGAGTGCCCACCAATTAAGGCCAAGAAAGGCCCAATAAACCCAGAGTAATAGCCGTACTGAGCAGGATAAGCGACCAAGGGCACTTTACCCATAATAGCCTGACTAACACTGTAAATAGAGGCATCAATTGAACCACTATAATTTACTGTTAGATTGTTAATATCAAGCAAACGAAATGCAAAACTAATCAACAAAAAAAACATTAACAAGATTAAGCCCGCTTTCCATTTGGGCTGCTGCTTTACGGAGATTCGCTTAAGATCATAATGCCAAATTAACATAAACAGTACTAAGCTTATCCCAAGGAAACCATAACTACGATGATTCATTAAGGCGACTACGAAGTCTGCATCATGAAAAGCAACAAGGGCTATTACCGTCAGCATAACAACCCACAGGCCGATTAAAGGTCTTAACCACCTTATATGCATATGAATCGCCCTTCTTGCAACGACTGTAATGACCAATGCGGAAAAGATTGAAATCAGAAAACATGACGCTATAAAAACAAAATTTTCACATGGTTTGGGGTGGCCAACATGCCCTGCAATCAATGGAAGCTGCACTATAGCGTGGTGTGGCATTGCCTGATATAGATCAACCAAACCATGAACCACAGCGATAGCTAAAACTAGCAAACCCAAGTACCACACACAAAAAACTGCGAAGATTTGGTTGTTTCTAGTCTGTAAATCCATTGTTCACTTAAGCTATTTTACTCACGTCAAATCCTATAACTAAATTAGGCTGGAGTAAAGAACACAATAACAAAGATTGCGAAATCACTGCTAAAATTAGATAATCTCATTAAAAGCATTGAAGTGAAACCTTATGAAAGGCATAATCCTCGCAGGAGGCTCCGGCACACGTCTACATCCAGCAACGCTCGCAATTAGCAAACAACTCCTGCCTGTCTACGACAAGCCAATGATTTACTACCCGTTGTCTGTGTTGATGCTTGCTGGAATTCATGAAATTTTGATTATCTCAACGCCACGCGATATTCCACATTTTCAAACACTACTGGGTGATGGAACAAAATGGGGGGTGCACTTCGAGTATGTTGTTCAAGATGAACCTCGTGGTCTAGCAGATGCCTTTATTTTGGGAGAAGAGTTCATTAATAAACAGCCTGTGGCGATGATTTTAGGTGATAACCTGTATTTTGGTCATGGTTTATCTCAGCGGGTCACTGAGGCCGCCACGCTTAAAACTGGGGCTAAAGTTTTTGCCTATGCGGTCAAAGACCCAGAGCGGTATGGTGTAGTTGAGTTTAATGCTGCAGGAAAAGTCTTGAGTATTGAAGAAAAACCAAAGCACCCAAAATCAAATTACGCCATCACAGGGCTCTATTTTTATGATGGTCGCGTCTCCGAGTTTGCGAAATCTTTAAAACCTTCAGCACGTGGTGAAATTGAAATTTCAGACTTAAATCAAATTTACCTTCAGCAGAATGCGCTTGAAGTTTCTACTCTAGGTCGTGGCTTTGCCTGGCTTGATACGGGCACGCATGAATCATTATTGGAGGCCAGCCAGTTTATTCACACCCTACAAGAGCGACAAGGCCATTATGTGGGCGCACCTGAAGAGGTTGCGTATTCAAAAGGTTTTATCAATGCAGCACAACTTGAAAAACTGGCAAAACAAATGACCAAAAATAATTACGGAAAATATTTATTAAGCTTAATTAGGAAATAAACACAAATGGAAGTTGTTAAAACTAACTTAGAAGGGCTCTTACTGATCAAACCCAAAACGTTTGGAGATTCCCGTGGTTATTTTTTTGAAAGCTATCAAGAGGCCCGCTATCGCGAAGCGGGTATCCACTGCACCTTTGTACAAGATAACCTCTCTCGTTCTGAACAAGCGGTATTGCGTGGCTTACATTTTCAAAACCCTCATACGCAAAAAAAGCTTGTAACCGTTTCTCGTGGCGAAATTTTTGACGTGGCCGTTGATGTCCGTAAAAACTCTCCCACCTTTGGTCAAAGTTATGCGGTTGTTCTAAACGATACGAATCATTGGCAACTTTTCATCCCTGAAGGCTTTGCACATGGGTTCTATGTATTAAGTGACATTGCAGACTTCCACTACAAATGCAGTGACTATTATTATCCTGAGTTTGAACATGGAATCATTTGGAATGATCCCGCACTTAAAATTGACTGGCCTATTTTGAAAGGAACACAGCCTACCTTATCTGCGAAAGATCAAAAGTTTTCACCCTTGGCAGAAATTGAAGCTTTATGAAAATTTTAATTACAGGCAGTCAAGGTCAAGTTGGTCAGGAGGTCACGCTGGCCTGCCAAGCACAAGGCTGGGAAACCTTAGCCTATACATCTAAAAATTTTGACATTACCCAAACCCAAGAACTTCCGGATGTTGATTACGTTATTAATTGTGCTGCTTATACTGCAGTTGATCAAGCAGAAGACCACAGGGAACAGGCATTTTTAGTCAACGCAACAGGCACGCACAACCTAGCCAAAGCCTGCAAAGAAAAAAACATTCCTTTAATTCAACTTTCAACAGATTATGTTTTTGATGGTAATAAGAAAACCGCTTATTGTGAAGAGGATCACGCCAACCCACTGAATGTATACGGCGCATCAAAATGGCAAGGTGAAGAACTATTACGTGCCACCTGGGACCGACATTTGATCTTACGTGTTAGCTGGGTTTTTGGCCGCTTTGGTAATAATTTTGTCAAAACAATTTTACGCTTAGCCCAAGAACGTGATGAACTCAAAATTATTGCCGACCAACTTGGTGGGCCTACAGGAGCGCGTCACATTGCCAAGGTTATTTGCACCTTATTGCAACACCCAAAACTCCACGATCATTGGGGCACCTATCATTACACCGATGCACCTGTGACAAACTGGTTTGAGTTTGCCAAAAATTTTATTACCCCCTCAATCTGTAAAATTTTACCTCTTCTAGCAGCAGAATATCCTAGCAAAACCACGCGCCCTTATAACTCAGCTTTAAACTGTGATAAAATTTTCCGTACTTTTGGAATCACCCAAGCCAACTGGCAAGAAGAACTTCAAGGAATAACAGATGGATCAACCTAAAAAATTACTCGTGACAGGCGGCGCTGGCTTTATCGGTGCCAACTTTGTACATTATTGGCAAAAACACTACCCTGCCGATTTAATCGTTAACTTAGACTTGCTCACCTATGCCGGTTCACTGGAAAATTTAAAAGACTTACCTCATCCAGACAAGCACGTTTTTGTACAAGGAGACATTGGTGATCAAGCACTCATTGAAACACTGTTGCGTGAACATGCGATTGACACTATCGTTCATTTTGCTGCGGAGTCTCATGTTGATAACTCTATCAAGGACCCTGCCATTTTTATTAAAACCAATGTGCTAGGCACCCATGCAATGCTTGAAGCTGCCCGAACAGTTTGGCTGCATGAAAATAAATGGGGCACCAACCAATGTCGTTTTCATCACATTTCAACTGATGAAGTGTATGGGACCTTAAGTCCTGAAGACCCTCCGTTTACTGAAAAAACCCAGTACGCACCCAACTCACCTTACTCAGCATCTAAAGCCAGCTCAGATCATCTGGTACGCGCTTATTTACACACCTATGACTTGCCTGTTACAACATCAAACTGCTCAAATAACTTTGGGCCGTTGCAAAATTCCGAAAAATTTATTCCAACTGTTATCCGTTCCTGCCTAAATGAAAACTCAATTCCTGTATATGGGAATGGTAGCAATATTCGTGACTGGCTATATGTGGCAGATCATTGTGCGGCTATCGACTTGATCCTCCGCAAAGGTAAAGTTGGCGAAGTATACAACGTGGGTGGTCACAATGAATGGGCAAATTTGGATATTGTTAAATTGATTTGTGATTTATTTGATACGCTTCGACCCCTTTCAAAATCACATCACTCTCTCATTCAATTTGTGACTGATCGCCCAGGCCATGACTGGCGTTATGCGATTGATCCTGCCAAAATTGTCAATACACTGGGCTGGAATACCTCACAGCACTTTGAAAACCATGTGAAAAATTTGATTCTAGCGGAACTGAAACAGTGAAAATTGCTATTGACGCACGCCCTTTGAACCCCCCCATGAGTGGGATTGGGCGCTATACCACTGAGATTGTAAACCGCCTAAATAAACACGTTAGCTTTCAGATGAACCATAAAAGAATACTTTGCTTTTTGGACAATAAGGCTGACCTGTTTTGGTCTCCTCGACACCACCTCCCTCTTTGGTCTAAGCAAACACCTCTGGTCGTCACAATTCACGATCTGGTCTATCGCAAGTTCCCCGAAACCATGAGGGCTCCAAGCCTAATACTCGAAAAGTTGCTCTTGCCTCATTCCGCAAAAAAAGCCAATCATATTATTACCATTTCCAATGCCACTAAAAATGATTTAATCAAAATACTTCATATCCCAGAGTCTAAAATTAGCGTCATTCACTCGGGCTATGTTGAATTTAAACCTGCACCAAAACAGAATCTGCAAAAACTAGGCATTCAAAAACCTTTCATTTTGTTCTTAGGCACGATGGAGCCTCGTAAAAATATAGATCGCTTAATTTCAGCCTACTTGGCACTGCCACAACATTTACAAGATAGCTATCAATTAGTACTTGCAGGTGGGTCAGGCTGGAAGAGTGCCGATCTGTTTCAACGTTTAGACGGTTTGTCCAAAGAAAATATCGTTTATTTAGGTCATGTAGCTGATGACTTGATCTATAATCTCTACACCCAGGCCACGTGTTTTGCTTTTCCATCACTTTATGAGGGTTTTGGCCTACCTATTTTAGAGGCGATGAGTTTGGGCTGTCCGGTACTCACCTCGACTGACCCTGCTTGCGTTGAAGTAAGTGGAAATGCTGCCCTTCATGTTGACCCTCAATCCGTAGAAGCGATCTTAATTGGTTTAACACAAATGTTAGAAGATAGCGCCTTACGACAAAAACTAAAACAGCAAGGCCTTCTAAATGTTAAACGCTTCTCTTGGGATCAGGCAGCTAAGAGGCATTTAGAAATTTTTGAGCAAGTTCTTTCCCAAGCTCAACCCCAAACTGATCAAACGCATTAATATCCCAAAGCAAACTCTGCACAAAAATTTTATGCTCGTATAGTGCAATTAAAGCGCCTAAAGTTTCAGGATTCAGCTCCGGCAGCGTTATTAAATTCACCGGCCGATTACCAGGCATATTGCGATACAGCTCATTCGTCTGCCGACCAATTAACAAGGCTTCTTTCTGTGCCAAACAGTTGGCCACCAACACCTCATGGTGACTTTGATAAGGATGCCGCGGCTGCAAAGGTAAAATAAAATCAATCGGAATATTGAGCGTGCCCTGATGCAATAACTGATGAAAGGCATGCTGACCGTTGGTGCCAACTCCTCCCCACAATGCCACTCCCGTTTGATAGTCAACAGGTTCATTTTGCAAGGTCGCACGTTTGCCATTGCTTTCCATATCGGTTTGTTGCAGATAAGCCGGAAACAGCTCTAAGGTTTGATCATAGGGCAAAATGGCATGACTCTGGGCACCCAGGCCGTTTTGATTGATCAATGCAATTAATGCTAGGAGCATCGGCATATTTTCACGCCAAGGTGCGGTGCGAAAATGTTGATCCATTTGATAAGCGCCTTTTAGCAAGCGTTTAAAGTTATCCATTCCTACTGCCAAAGCAATCGGCAAGCCAATCACCGACCACAAGGAATAGCGTCCACCTACAAAATCCCACATGGCAAAAATTTTATCTGCTTTAATGCCCCAGGCCATTGCTGCTTCAGGTTTGCTCGTGATTGCAATAAAATGATCCGCGACCTTGCGCGCACCCAACCAAGTTTTTGCTGTCTCAGCATTTAATAGCGTTTCTTGGGTGGTAAAGGATTTGGAAGCCAAAATAAATAACGTGGTATCCGGATTCAAACCTTGCAAGGTTTCAAACATATCGGTGCCATCCACATTCGACACAAAATGCACGCGCACCTTATTTTGCCAGTCATAACGCAAAGCCCGCACGACCATGCGCGGCCCTAAGTCTGAACCACCGATGCCTAAATTGACGATATCGGTATAGCGCCCCTCTTGGTACACCTGCTCAACAAAGTCGGCCATTTTGGCAAATTCAACTGCAATCTCTTCACGAACGTTTTGTTCATCAACAACTAAAGGCGTTTTGTCTTCACTGCGCAACGCTGTGTGGAGCACAGCACGGTTTTCGGTGACATTGATTTTTTGCCCTTGAAACATGGCCTCGATTTTAGAGCGGAATTTTTGCTCATCTAAAAAATGGGCACAAGCATTTAGTGCTGCATCATCAATAAATTGTTGGGCGTAGTTGAGGTGCAACCCTCCTGCGGCAAGCGTATAGCGAGATTCGCGGCTTTGATCATTTGCAAAAGCTGCTGCTAAATCAAATGGTGCACCTGATGCAATTTCTGCCAATACTTTAGAAAAATGTTTAAACATGGGTTATCGCTCATTGAATACTATGAACGTAACTTAGCTAAAACCAGCGATTTTAGCAAGGATAAACTTTATAATACGTCTAGAGCCTTTAGGGACGAGGTAGCCCACCCATCTCTTCATAATCTCTCCTTCTTCGGGCTTTTTCCACAGCATGTCTAGCAAATGCAGCTGCCACAGCTGGATGTAACGGACGCCCTGCAGCATCAGGAGTAGTTTTGCTACTTTCTGCCAGCCCATGGCGTCGCTCCCATTCAGCTGCATCGGCAGCTACATTGCGAACCATTACGCCGCCTGCTGGTGCTGGCCCTGCGTCTGCTGCTCTAGGACTTGCTGCTCCTGTCCTACGTCGTGCATTCGCAGCTTGAAGTGCTTGCTCCATTTCTCGAAGATCAGCCCGAGTCACACTACTGTCTGTAGCAACAGATGCTGCAACGACTACACCTCTAGATGACTGACTCCCTGGCATACCGCTCAAAGACCGCAAGTATTCTGTTCCTTCAACCCAACCTGCTTTTTCTGTGCTGTCAGGGTGGCTATGGGTTGCATTACAACAACAATATGCCAACCAGTTCTCCAAGATTACCTTTCGTGCAGATGAATGTTTCACTGAGTCAACTGCTAACAGCGTTTCTACCTGTTGACGCGGCGTTAACCCGCCTAAACTCAGTTGTAAAGGAAAACCACACATCTTTATTTTTTCATCATGAGATCCAGCCGTGAAATCTGCAACCATATGATTCATCGAAATCATATCAAGAATAGAGCGCCCGTGCTCTGTTGCTTTAGCATCCAGCGCTGGTAATAAAAAAAAGCAAGGCTCACTTTCATATTCTCCTTGGCATAAAATCTCTTCCACACCACATAAAAACTCACTTTTCGGCTTGGCAATGACTATCACATAATGCAGATGCTGCTCCTGACATTTAAGAACCCCTTATCATTTAAAAACAAAGTAATTTTATCACCGTATCACTGAATCTAAAAATAAAACATTTTTCTAGTATTATTTTATAAAAATTTAAGATTTACTTAAATCAAAAAATTAACTATAATTTCCGCAAGGAATTTATCATGCCAAACAATCTCAAACCTTTTATTTTCAATCAACTCAAACCATTTCGTTGGCACATGTGGGGTTTGGCTTTCATTGGCTTCTTGTGGTCGCTCGATTTATCAATTCGACCTTATTTAGTTAAGGTGATGCTAGACCGCATGACCCATGCTGCACCTCATCAAGTAGCGGGGCAATTGCTCACTTTGGTTATTGCCTATATCAGTCTAGGCTTTGTGATGTCACTTTTTTTTCGCTGTTGGCAATTAATTCGTCGCTCAATGATGCCTCAACTTAAAGTAAACATCAACAAAACCTTGACAGACCGGTTATTGGAGCAGTCTTATCAGTTTTATCAAAACAATTTTGCCGGAACCCTATCAAACAAAATCAGTGATGTGATTCAAGGTATTCCACAATTGGTGGACATTTTCTTCGATGCCTTTTTGGCAAACTTGATGGCCGTTATCGTTGCGGCCTGCGTTCTGGCATGGGTTCGCCCAACGCTGTGTTTGATTTTTTTAATTTGGCTCGTTGTATTTTTATGGGGTTCCTATGCTTTTGCTAAAAAAGCCCATGTGCTGGCCGATTCATTTTCGGAAAAACGTAGTTTTTTAACCGGCCAAATCGTTGACATCTTAGGTAATATGAACGTTGTCCGCTTGTTCACGGGTAAGCGAGCAGAACGACAGCGTATTGCTCATTGGGCTGATGATGTAATGCAAACCGACCGCGAATTTGATTGGGTACTTGTCAAAATGTTTGCCTTTCAATCTTTATCATTTGTCGTTATGCAAGCCCTTGGAATGTTCTATTTAATTTGGGCACGCAGTCACAGCTTGATCACCATTGGTGATTTTGCTCTAACGCTGATGATTAATGTTTACGTGGTGGATAATTTATGGAATGTGGGACAACAATTCAATAACTTTTCTGAGCAACTTGGCAAAGTCGGGCAAGGATTACGCTTGACGATGAATGAAGCAGATTTACAAGACTCACCCGAGGCCAAAACGCTCAACATTAAAAATGGTGAAATTGTGTTTGAAAATGTTAGGTTTCACTATCGCGGCGACCAACCTTTATTTGAAAGACTATCTATTCGCATTCCTGAAGGCCGTAAAGTTGGACTTGTTGGATACTCAGGAAGTGGCAAAACCACATTTGTTAATCTAATCCTCCGTCTTTTTGATATCCAAAAAGGTCAAATTTTAATTGACAACCAAAACATTACCTCCGTCACGCAAGACTCCCTACGCAGCAGTATTAGTTTTATTCCACAGGATCCAACCTTGTTTCATCGTAGTATTTTAGAAAACATTCGCTATGCCAAACCTGAAGCCAACCTTGACGAAGTGATTGCTGCCGCAAAAAGTGCCCATGCGGATGAGTTCATTCACACTTTGCCTGAAGGCTATCACTCATTGGTTGGTGAACGCGGCATTAAACTGTCAGGCGGCCAACGTCAGCGAATTGCCATTGCCCGTGCAATTTTGAAAAACGCCCCCATTTTAGTGATGGACGAGGCCACCAGCGCGCTTGACTCTGTCACAGAACATTGCATTCAAGAAAGTCTAAATGCATTAATGAAAAATCATACTACGCTGGTTATTGCACACCGGCTCTCCACCTTGTTGACGATGGATGAAATTATCGTATTCCATGAAGGAAAAATTATTGAACAAGGCTCACATGACACTCTCGTTAAAAATGGCAGCCTCTATCAAACGCTCTGGGATGCACAAGTTGGTGGGTTTTTACCAGATCAAGCTTGATCATTTTGGAGCGCTGCAAATCTAGACAAATACAATTCTCCATGCCAAAATACGCTTTCATTTACATTTGAGTTCGCTCATGAAAAAGCTTTTCAGCTGCGTGTTCTTTTTCTTTACTTTAGTGCATTTTGCATTTGCTGACCTAA
>Ga0066640_10002019_pt1 | contig 12199 bp, 13 predicted proteins | sample CryGeyCG2114_020_2_FD_59505 | JGI IMG/M metagenome (GOLD analysis project Ga0066640, IMG submission 59505) | Groundwater microbial communities from aquifer - Crystal Geyser CG11_big_fil_rev_8/21/14_0.20 | ecosystem: Environmental > Aquatic > Deep subsurface > Groundwater | place: USA: Utah... | reverse complement strand
ACGTCGAAGCGGTAGTCGTCATTGGACACGCCGCGCTGCCACGTCTCTGCGGTGGGCTTGGGCGTCATGTAATACGGCAAGGGCGAGGGGGTTTTCAGCGTCGGCGCGCTGCTGAGCGTGCGGCCGAACTTCAGGTAGTCGACCGCGCTGATGTCCATGAGAAAGTCGAAGCTCATGGCCGCATCGCTTTTGAGCCAGCGGGCGATGGGCAGCAAGCCCTCGCGATGGATCACCGCCGTCTCCTGCTCCCGGTAGCGCTGCGTGGCGATGAGCTGCGAGGCAAACTTGGCTTGGACGGTGTGGGCAAGTGCGGGCATACGATGCGCGCTCAGGAAGGTTACAGATGCGCGTCCGGGCGGTGCGGCACCTGCAGCTCGGGAGGACGCACCGACAGCCCGGCAGCGAGCGTGGTACCGGCCCCTTGGGCGATTTTGTCCTGCAGCTTCATGAGTCCATCAAGGACGTTTTCCGGTCGCGGCGGGCAGCCGGGGATGTACACATCCACCGGCATGATCGTATCGATGCCCAATACCGTCGTGTAATCGTCGTAGAACCCCCCGGTGCACGTGCACACGCCGAACGCGACCACCCATTTCGGCTCGGCCATCTGGTCATAGACGCGCCGCAGGACCGGCGCCATCTTCTGGCTGATCGTGCCGACGACGAACAAGACATCCGCCTGGCGCGGCGAAAAGCGCGGGAACCCCGCCCCGAAGCGGTCCATGTCGTAATGGGACGTCGCCGTGGCCATGTACTCCATGCCGCAGCAGGCGGTCACGAAGGGATATTGGAAGATGGAGAACTTGCGCGCCCATCCCAGCGCCGCATCCACGCGCGTGGTGACCCAGTTGAGCTGTGAGAGGTCCGGGGCGGAGGCCATTACTTGAATTCCAGCGCGCCCTGCTTCCAGGCGTAGACGAACCCCGCGACCACGATCAGGAGAAACAGCCCCATTTCCACCAGGCCGAACCAGCCCAACTGCCGCACGAGCACCGCCCACGGGAACAGGAACACGAGCTCGACGTCGAACACCACGAAGAGCATCGCGGCGACGTAGAAGTGGATGGGCAGCCGCCCGGCGGGCAGCGCGATCGGGTCCTTGCCGCATTCAAAGGGCTCGGCTTTAACCGCATTGGGGCGCTTGGGGCCCAGCACGGCGTTGGCGAACAGCATGATCAGCGCCACGCCGGCGGCTAAAGCGCCAAGGAGCAAAATGGCTGCGTATTCGATCATTGTGGGGGCGGAAAACCGGACGGCAAGTTTGTGATTTTTTTCACAGACAGCCTAAGTATAGTAACATTCTTTCGCCCGGCTGTCTAGGGAGGGCTGGTCGGGAGGCGGCTTATTTGTTGTAGTCGAGGCCCCGCTCGAGGAACTGCTCGTCCATCCGTTTGGGGGAGAAGTAGCTGCGGACGAACGTCTTGAGCGGTTCGATGTCGAACTGGCGGCAGCTGTAGACGTCGATCGAGATGAAGTCTTTCGGGGTCAGGGTGTGGAGCTGGATGCCGCTTTCGACGAGGGGAATCCAGCCGCTCAGGCCGGCCTTGTCCGGAAACCGCTTGCCGTCGGTGCGGAAGATGTACGGCGGCGACTGCGGCTCGACTTTCAGCACCCGCACGATCTCCTCAAGGAAGTTGTAGCACAGCGTCAGGTCGTCACAGGCGCCCTTTTTGCAGTCGTACAGGTCGAGCAACAGCTGGTAGCCGAACGGTGCTGCGGCTTGGCGTTTGGACTTTGCAGCCTCGACGCTGGGTGCGTCACATACCTGGGTCATACACGAGCCTCCTGTGTCGGCACAAAAACAGACACCCCGACGGCGATCCGTCGGGGTGGGACGTCGGCCACGTTCGTCTGATGTGAACTGCTATCGTCCATGCCTCTCTTAGCGTCACTGGGGAAGGTCAAGATCGGTTCAATACTACACCTTGCGGCCTTGGTGTCAATATCAAATCCTCGTCATTTCCATCGCGCCAGTTCTCGGCGCAGCAGCTCCAGCGGCAAGCCGATGACGTTGGTGCGCGAGCCTTCGATGCGCTCGATGAGCTCCCCGCGATCGGCCTGCAGCGCGTACCCGCCGGCCTTGTCCAGCGGCGAGCTGCGCGAAAAGAGCCGGCGGATGGAGACATCGCTCAGCGGTTTGAACGTCACCCGCGAGCGCGCGTACGAGGCGCGAAAACGTCCTGTCGCAGGATCCAGGAGGCACAGCCCGGTGTAGACCCAATGGCTGCGGCCGCTGAGCGCGCGCAGCAAGCGGCGGGCGTGCGCCATCGTCCGGGGCTTGCCGATCACCCGGCCGCGGAAATAGAGAAACGTATCGGCGCCGATGACCAGGCCTTGCGCCCTAGCCGGCACGCGCGCCTTGCGAGCCTTGCCGATCGCGTTGCGCATCGCGTTGCGGGCGGGCGTGGCGCGGCGGCGGATCGTTTCGCGGTGGGACGAAGGCACGATGCGAAAGGAGCGGCGCAACCGCTTCAGGAGTATGCGGCGGCGCGGAGACCGCGAGGCCAGGTACAACATCAAAACGCGACAATCAGGTCGCGCATCTCTTCAAGCGACTGCGCCTGATGCATGCGCCCGCGAAAGGCTGCAGCCCCAGGGGCGTCTCGGAAGTACCAGCAGAGGATCCGCCGCAGCGGGCCGACCGGGTGCGCGTCATACCGGGCCTGCAGCTCCAGATGGCGCAGCGCCACCGCCTTGCGCTGGGCCAGCGTGGGCTTGGGCGGCGTCGGCGCGGCCCCAAGCGCCGCCTCAACCTCCTGATAGATCCAGGGATTGCCGAGCGCCCCCCGCCCGAGCATCACCCCGTCGCAGCCGGACACCGTGCGAAGGCGCAGCGCACTGGCCCCATCCATGACGTCGCCGTTGCCGATGACCGGAATCGACACCGAGCGCTTCACGCGGCCGATCGCTTCATAGTCGGCGCTGCCGGTGTAGCCTTGCTCGCGCGTGCGGCCGTGCACTGAGACGGCGGCCACGCCGCAGTCCTGCGCGATGCGGGCGATGCGTGCTGCCTCTTCCCCGCTGCCATCGCTGAACCCCAGCCGCATCTTGACCGTCACCGGGATGCGCTGCACCGCCCGGACCATCTTGGCGAAAATCTTCCCCGCGGTCTCCGGCTCGCGCAGCAGCTTCGATCCTCCGCCGTTGCTGACGATCTTCGGCACCGGGCAGCCGAGGTTGATATCCACGAGAGCAAACCCCATCGCCTCGATGCGGGCGGCGGCTTCTCCCATGACGTCCGGGTCGCAGCCGACGAGCTGCGCGCCCACCGGCCGGTCCTCCGGCAAGGTCTGCATCATCTCCAGCGTCGAGCGTACGCCGCGCACGAGCGCTTCCGAGGAAATCATCTCGAGAAACGCGAAGCGCATGCCGTGATCGCGCGCGATCAAGCGAAACGGCAAGTCTGTGCAGTTCGCCATGGGCGACTGCACCACCGTCGGTATCTCCAACCCTCTCAGTCGGATCATCGTCGACGACAATTATGCTATACTTAACGCTCTCATGGCAACTTCGCGTCAAAGCCTCAAGCGGTTCCTATCCTACGTGCGGCCCTACCGGCGGCTCTTGGCGTCGGCGATCGCCTGCGGAATCGTCCGCTACCTCATCCCGCTCGCCTTGCCGTGGACGGTCAAGATCCTGGTCGACGACTTCTTTACCGCCGGCTCCCGGCGGCCCCACGTCGAGCTGCACTGGCTCATGGCCGGGCTGTGCGGGCTCTATGCCATCTACGCCATCGCCAGCTACTGGCGCTCGTACCTGGCGGGCCGGGCCGGGCACCGCCTCATCTTCGACCTGCGCCAGGGGCTCTACCTGCACTTGCAGCGCATGAGCCTGAGCTTCTTCGACCGTCAGAAAATCGGCGCGGTCATCTCCCGCATGACGACCGACATCGCCTCGGCGCAGAACTTCGTGGGCGCGGCGTTCGTGAACACCATCATGGACCTCGCATGCGTCGCGGTCATCATCGGCGTGCTCTTCGCCGCCCACGTCGAGCTGGCTTTGGTGTCGCTTGCCGTGCTGCCCTTCTATGCGTGGGTGAGTTTCCACCTGCAAAAGCGCATCAAGGAAAAAAGCCGCGCCATCCACCACCAGCTGCAGGAGATCTCGGGCGACTTGCATGAGCAGTTCGCCGGGATCTCCACCATCCAGGCGTTCACCCAGGAGGAAGCCGAAGCTCGCGAGTTCCGGGTGCAGAGCGAAGAATATTTCGAGACCGTGATGGGCAACGTGCGGCTGCAGTCGATTGCGCTGGGCGTGACTGGCTTCCTCACCGCGCTGGGACCGATCCTCGTGTTGTGGGTGGGCGCGGCCGAAGTCTGGTCAGGGCAGATCACCGTCGGTACGCTCATGGCGTTCTATGGCTACCTGGGGATGCTGTACCAGCCGATCCAGCGCCTGACAGAGCTCAACCTCATTCTGGCGAACAGCCTCGCGGCCATGGACCGGATCTTCGAGGTGTTCGACACCTTCCCCGAAGTGCAGGAGCACCCTGGCGCGAAACCCTTGCCGCGCGTGCGCGGGGAGATCCGCTTCGAGGACGTCAGCTTCCGTTACGCTCAGCGGGAGATAGTCCTGGAGCGCTTGGAGCTGGTCCTCCCGGCGGGCACGACCACCGCGCTGGTTGGGCCCAGCGGTGCCGGCAAATCCACCCTGGTCAAACTGCTGCCGAGGTTCTACGACGTCACCGGTGGCCGCATCATGATCGACGGCTTCGACCTGCGCCAGGTGACGCTGAAGTCGCTGCGCGAGCAAATCGCGATCGTCTCTCAGGAGCCGATCCTCTTTAGCGGGACCATCGCGGAGAACCTGCGCTACGGCAGGCCGTCGGCGACCGATGACGAGATGCGCGCCTCCGCCCGGGCCGCGTTCGCCGATTCGTTCATCCAGCAGCTCCCGCAGGGTTATGAGACGGAAATCGGCGAGCGTGGCGTGCGGCTCTCCGGAGGGCAGAAACAGCGGCTGGCGATTGCGCGGGCCTTTTTGAAGGATGCGCCGATCCTCATCCTCGATGAGCCTACCTCGGCGCTGGATCCCGAATCGGAACAGCTGGTGAAACAGGCGCTCAACCGGCTGCTTGAGGGCCGCACAGCGCTGATCATCGCGCACCGGCTCTCCACGATCGAGCATGCCGATACCGTCGTAGTGCTCGACAGCGGGCGCATCATCGAGCACGGCCGCCACGCAGAACTGCTCAAGCGCCCGGGCGGGCTGTACCGCCGCTACGCCGGCCACCAACTCACCTCATCCCTGCTGTAAAAAATTGGGGACGTTTCTCATTTTTGAAAATGAGAAACGTCCCCGTTGTTTGTGGCGAGAGCGTATTAGCGCTTGCGGCCGAGGAACGCGGAAGAGTACAGCAAACCGGCCGCCGCTCCGCCGAGCAGCGGGCCGATCCAATATACGATGTGGTTGTCCCAGAAGCCTGCGGCCAGCGCCGGGCCGAACGCGCGCGCCGGGTTCATCGCCGCCCCGGTCAGCGGCCCGCCCATGAGGATGTCGAAGATCAACACCGTGCCGATGCCAAAACCTGCGATGGCGTTCCAACTGCCCTTCGGGTCCACCGCAGTGCCGAAAACCGTCAAGACAAGGAAGAACGTCAGCACCGCTTCCAGCAGGATGCCTTGGCCGAAGCTGAAGCCGGTGGCCAATCCCGCCGCGCCCAGGTGCACCGCTTGCCAGACAGGCTCAGGCACGATCACCCGCAAGAGCGCGCCTGCCGCAACCGCGCCCAGCAGCTGCGCGGCGATGTAGACGCCGACCTTGCCAGCCTCAATACGCTGTCCGACGAGCAACCCGATCGTGACCGCCGGGTTGAAATGCCCCCCGGAAATATGGCCCAGCGCCGAAATCATGACCGCCAGCACCATGCCGTGCGCGAAGGCGATGCCCAAGAGTCCCACCGCGCCTTGCGTCCATGCGTTGGTGCAGACCGCCCCCGCGCCGATAAAGCACAGCGCAAAGGTCCCCAGGAACTCTGCGACGAACGACCGTGCCGGCTCTTTCACCGCCTACCTCCCGTGGGTTCAACCGCCCAGTTTGACACGACCCCCTCACCGCCGCTATGATAACATCCTCTGATGTGGCTGCCCATCCTGATCGTCAGCGCGATTTGCCTACTCGTCAACATCCCCATGGGGATGATGCGCGAGCGCTATCCGAAGTTTTCCTGGCAGTGGATCCTCTGGATCCACGCCTCGATCCCGCTGATTATTGTCCTTCGCATCGCGCTGCACCTGCCGTCGATCGCCATTCCCATCAACATCGCCTCGGCGGTCGTCGGCCAGCTCATCGGCGCCGCCCCCGCAAAGAAAAAGCGGAAGGCGATCTCGCCTTCCGCGTAATCTCTTCCACCTTTCCTTGTTCTCCCTAGTATCTGGCCATCTCCTGGTCCACCTCGGCCGCCCAGGCATCGATGCCGCCGCGCAGGTGCTTCAGCTTCTTGAAGCCGAAGTGCTCGAGCGTCTTGATCGCCTGCAGGCTGCGCTGACCGTGGTGGCAATACGTGATGATCGTATCCGCGGTGTCGAGCTCGTTGGTGCGCAAGTGCAGCTCCGAGAGCGGGATGAGCGTCGCGCCCTCGATGCGCACGATGTCAAACTCGTGCGGCTCGCGCACATCAAGCAAGACGACTTTCTTGTCCTGCTCCATCGCTTGCTTCACTTCTCCGGGCCCCAGGTCGTACTCGCTGTGGGCCGCCTCGGCTTCCCCGCCGCGCGTGACCCCGCAGAACTCGTCGTAATCGACCAGCTCCTTGACTGTCGGATGGTCGCCGCACACCGGGCACTGCGGGCTGCGCCGCAATTTCACCTCGCGGAATTCCATCTTCAGCGCGTTGTAAATCAGCAGCCGGCCGATGAGCGGCTCGCCCTTGCCGAGGATGAGCTTGATCGCCTCGGTCGCCTGGATCACGCCGATGATGCCGGGCAGCACACCCAGCACGCCGCCTTCCGCGCAGCTGGGCACCATGCCGGGGGGCGGCGGCTCCGGGTACAAGCAGCGGTAGCACGGCCCCTTGAAGGGGTAAAACACCGTGGCCTGGCCGTCGAACCGGAAGATCGAGCCGTACACGTTGGGCTTGTTCTGGAAAATGCATGCGTCATTGACCAAGTAGCGGGTCGGGAAGTTGTCGGTGCCGTCGATGACGACGTCATACGGCTTGATCAGCTCCGCGATGTTGTCGCGGGTGATCTTGGTGTTGAACGTCGTCACCTGCACGTCGGGGTTGATCGCGTTGATGCGCTCTTTGGCCGATTCCACCTTCAACCGTCCGACATCCTCGGTGCGGTGGATGATCTGCCGTTGCAGGTTGGTAAAATCGACCTTGTCGAAATCGACGATCCCCAGCCGCCCGATCCCGGCCGCAGCCAGGTACAGGCCCAGGGGCGAGCCCAGGCCGCCGGCGCCGATGAGCAGGATGCCGGCATCCTTGAGCTTCTCCTGCCCGTCGATGCCGACTTCCGGCATGATGAGATGCCGGCTGTACCGCAGGATTTGTTCACGCGTGAGTTGCGCCATCGTCCACCTGTTGCGTTGTTTAGAAGGTCAGGACTTTGTCCGCCGAAGCCACGTCCTCGATGAGGAACGCCGGAAGTCCCCGCACTTCGTCAATCTCCGGAATCAAATCTTCGCGCGTAAGCCCGGCGATCGCCAGCGACGAGCTGCACGCATAGTACTTCACATCGCCAGACGCCTTGATGTCCCGGCAGAGCTTGTGCACATCCACCAGGTCTAACTTCTGCAGCCGCTGGGCCACGCCCTGCCCGCCCTGCGCGTACGCGGCCGAGAGCTCCAGCCGGTTGATGGCCGCCGGCGTGAGCCGGAAAACGGACTCATCCCGGAAGAGCACCCGCGCTTTCACGTCCGAATGAACCGCCGCCATGAGCAGCGTCAGCACCTGGATGAGGTTATTCGCGCTTCCACCGGAAACAATAATGGCCAATGACTTCATCTAATATACCGGCCCATCCGACTCCGGAACTTTCGGCACCGGCACTTCATCGGCCTCGGCCAGCGGATGCGCCGCGCCCTCGGTCAGCAGCCGCAGGACCTCCTGGTCGCCGATGCGCTTGCACCACGCGTTGAACGACTCGCGCTCCTTGCGCTGCCGCTTGAAGCCCAGCAGGAGCTGCTCCAGCCGCTTGGCGCACTCGGTCGCCGGGACCTTGCGCACGATTGCGTGGTTGAATGCCGCGCCCGAGCCGAGCTGCCCGCCCACGCAAATGTCATACGCGTCGACCACTTGCCCGTCGACTTTGGTCTTGGAGCCCATCAAGCCGATATTCGCCACCTGGTACTGGGCGCAGGCATTCGGGCAGCCGGTGATGTGCAGCCGCAGCGGCTCATCCAGCGGCACGCGCTTCTCCAAATACTCGGTGACCTGCCGTGAGCGCGCTTTCGTCTCGGTGATCGCCAGCTTGCAGAACTCGGTGCCGGTGCACGTGACCACGCTGCGGCGGATCGGATGCGCGTTCACCGACAGCCCGACCTCGCCCAGCGCCGCCAGCACTTTCTCGACGTTCGCCTCCGGCACGTTCAACAGCAGGATATTCTGCCGGTTGGTGAGCCGGATCGTCTTGCCGTCGCCGTAGCGCCGGCTCAGGTCGGCGACCTTGTGCATCTGCGGGCTGGTGATGCGGCCCACCAGCACCGGAGCCCCGACGTAGTAGAGCCCGCGCTGTTTTTGCGCGTGCACGCCGACGTGGTCCCGGTACGCGTCAGCCGGCTCCTGATAATCCGCCGGCGCCTCATCGAGCTTGCGGCCCAGCCGCTCTTCCAGCGCCTGGCGGAATTTTGGCACCCCCCAGTCGTGGATCAGGTACTTGAAGCGCGCGTGATGGCGCTTCTCGCGGTACTCCGGGGAGTCCCGCCAGATCTCGGTGACGCGCCGCGCGACTTCCAACACGTCTTGCGGCTTCACGAACGCATTCAGCCGCTGGCTGATGAACGGCTGCGTGGAGAGTCCCCCGCCCACCCGCACGTCAAAGCCGACTTCGGTTTGGCCGTTCACGGTACGCGTCGCTCCGACGAACGCCAGGCACTGGATCTCCGGGTGGATGCACTGCGTACGGCACCCGGAGAGGCTGATCTTGTATTTGCGCGGCAAGTCGGCGTATGCCGGATCGCTCACGAAGAAGTTCGAGACTTCCAGCGCCAACGGGCCGGCATCCAGGATCTCCTCCCGGTCCACGCCGGCCACCGGGCAGCCGACCACGTTGCGGGTGATATCCCCGCAGGCTCCCCGCGTCGTAATGCCCACCGCCTCGAGCCGCTTCAGCGTCTGCAGCGCCTCAGTGTGGCGCACCCAGTGCAGCTGGAAATCCTGCCGGGTCGTGATATCGGCGTAGCCCTTCTGTTGCTTCTCGGCGATCTCCGCGATGGTGTCGAGCTGCTCCGGCGTCACGAACCCGTTGGGCTGCTTGGTGCGAAGCATGAAATAGCCCTGCTCGTGGCGGTGGGTGTAGAGCCCCAGCCACTTGCACATGAAGAAATCGTCTTCGGTCAGGGTCTCAAACCCCTGGGCCGCCGCCCGCTCCAGCGCTCGGACCACGTTGAAGGGGTCGCCGTACCGCTGCTTGATGGCTTCCGCACTGTTGGCCATGTGCGTACGATACGATATCCTATTTATTCTGTCAACAACAAATGATACATATGGGGTTTAAAGATGACTATATTGAGAGGATTTATACGGCGGGAATCACTCAGCCCTGAAGGCGCTGCAGGGTCGGTTGGCCCACGTCGTGCCACCAGCGGTCAAGTTCCGGCGTGAAGTATTTGACGCGCTCTTTCTTGTACTCCTTGGTGCTGAACAGGCTCTTGTGCGGGAACTGCCCCACCCGCGCTTCGATGCGCTTCACGACGTCCATGCACGCCGAATGGGTCTCCGCGTGGATCATCGTGAAGAGCGGGTAGGGCCAATTGGGGTACACAGGCCGGCGGTAGCAGTGGCTTACTTCACGGAAGCGCGCCATCTCCTCCCCTACCGGGTCGACCTGCTCCTGCGGCACCTGCCACACCACCATGGCGTTGGCCAGGAAGCCGGCGTTGCGGTGGTGGAGGATCGCGGCGAAGCGCCGCATGTAGCCCAGGTGCTCCATCTTCTTAGCCCAGGCGAACAGTTGCTCCTCGGTCACCTCGGCCTGCTCGGCCCACACGACGTAGGGCAGCTCCAGCATCGGCAAGTCTTCCTGCATGACCCGGATCAGGCGGATGTCCTCATCGGTGAGCGGGGGCTTGGCCGCCATGCGGCGCTTCTCGTCATAGATGTCTTCGGCGTTTTCCAGCGGCGCTTCCTGGCCGGTCAGGTCCAGCTTCACCCCGATTTTGTACAGCCGCAGGGTGGGGAGGACAATCGTCTCATCAGCCTTGGCCAGCGTATGCAGGATTTGGATCACCTGTTCCAGCGAGTCGTTCGGCGGCACCGCGACGGTGAACCAGATGTTGAAGGGGTCGTTGCGCTTGTAGTTGTGTGACACCCCGGGGTGCTGGCTGATGACCTCGGCGGCTTCATCCACCCGCGAAGAGTCCACGCGCATCGCCGCCAGGGTGCTCTGGTAGCCCAACGCCCGGGTGTCGAAGATGGCGGAGAGCTGCCGGATCACCTTGGTGGATTTCAGGCGAGCCACGCGGTCCAGGCACTGCTGCTCGGACATGCCGAGCTTCTCGCCGAGCAGCTGGAACGGCCGGTGGTCGATGGGAAACTGCTTTTGGAGCTCGGTCAGCAGCGCTTTATCGAGGTCGTCGAAGGTTTGGGTCGCGGTGGCCATCGATGATCCGTTACGCCGAGGCGGGCTGGAGGCCGAAGTTGTCCGCGTAGAGCTGCGCGACCCGGGCCAGCTCATCGTGCGAGAGTGCTGGCGTCTCCGGCGCGGAGGCGTACTCGCGCAGCAGCGTTTCGTTGTAGATGTTCGGCAGGACCGACGCCACCGACGGCTCCGCCAGGATGTATTGGATGGCCGCCTGCGCCAGGCTGCGGCCGGTGTGCTGCCAGAGAAACTCCAGCTGCTGCACCTTCTTGAGCCCGTTGACCTGCCACTCACGCTTGCGGTCTTCGGTCGAGACGCGGTGGAACCGATGGTCGTCCTGCGAGAACACCGTTTCGGGCTTCACGGTGCCATCGAGGAGGCCGGAGGCATGCGGCACCCGCACGAGGAAGCTGGTGCCGTGGCGCCGGCCCAGCTCGAAGAGCCCGAGGCCTAGCATCTGCTCCAACAGGTTGTAAATGATATAGACCACATCGACGTGTCGCTGCTCGATGGCGGCGGCGCCCTCTTCGATTTGCCGCTCGGCGATCGCCGGCCCCAGCGCCGGTCCGTAGGCGCGGATCTTGCCTTCGCGCTTGAGCGCGTCCAGCGTCGCGAACAAATCATCGCGCTGCATCGCGTCCAGCCGCGGGTTGTGGAGCTGGTAGAGGTCGATCCGGTCGGTTTGCAGCCGTTTCAGGCTCTCCTCGAGCGCGAAGCGCACGTAGTCCGGCCGCCAGTCATGCGGCAGCTCTTCGTGGCCGCGGCGCGAGGTGTTGTGGTAGAAGTCGTAGCCGAATTTCGTGCCGATCGTGATCTGGCCGCGCCGCTCGCCGAGCGCTTTGGCTAGGATCGTTTCACCCAAGCCGTTACCGTAGGTGTCGGCGGTGTCGAAAAAGGTGATGCCGGCGTCATACGCCTGCTGCAGCAGGCGCACGCCGAAGGCTTCGTCGGTGATGCCCCACCAGGAGGTGGAGACGGTCCATACGCCGAAGCCGACTTCGGAAACGGTGACGTCTGTGGTGCCGATGCGGCGCTGTCTCATGGGAGGTGGACGCGTGGATAATGCGTGGAACCATTGTAGGGGAGACGTTCGTCGACGTCAATCCGGGGTGAAAACCCCGTTAAGGTCAGGCGGGGGGCAGGGCCGGGGTTTTGCCGGCCGCGCGGCGCTTGAACGCGCGGTCGATGCGCACCAGCAAGTCGTCGTGGTCAAAAGGCTTGATGACGTAGTCCTCGATGCCTTCCAGCTCGAAGAGGTCCTTCATCCGGTCGCGGGCCGTGAGGATGATGATCGGGATCTTGCCTCGGCCGAAGCGGGTGTTGAGCTCCCGCAGGCAGGAGTAGCCGTCCATGACCGGCATGAGCACGTCGAGCAAGATAAGATCGGGCTGGTCCTTTGCGGCGAGCTCCAGCGCCTGCTGGCCGTCGTGCGCGGTCACCACCTGATACCCGCGCGA
>Ga0066640_10002014_pt1 | contig 12214 bp, 14 predicted proteins | sample CryGeyCG2114_020_2_FD_59505 | JGI IMG/M metagenome (GOLD analysis project Ga0066640, IMG submission 59505) | Groundwater microbial communities from aquifer - Crystal Geyser CG11_big_fil_rev_8/21/14_0.20 | ecosystem: Environmental > Aquatic > Deep subsurface > Groundwater | place: USA: Utah... | reverse complement strand
TGTCACGGCAGAGGTCGCGAGTTCGAATCTCGTCACTCCCGCCAGTCTCCTGTCTCAAGGAGTCTGAACAAGTCCAAAAATAGGGCTCTCCCCCAATTAAGGAGGCGCATCATCTAATCAGTTATAAAACCGTATTTCTTTAATATTTTTTTGGCTTCGGGAGATTGAAGAAAGGTTATAAAATCGCGGGCATTGGCCATATTTTCTCCGGCAACTACTGCGGCCTGATATATAATAGGTTCGTGCAAATCTTCGTCTAAAACCGCAAGAACTCTTACTTCGCTATTATTGAACGCATCTGAATAATAGGCAATTCCGGCGGTCTCACCGTGGGCTATAAGGTAAAGGCAATTTTTGGAAGTAGGAGATTTTATAGTTTTCATTCCTATATCACTCCATAATTTGGTATTGTTTTTCTTATCGAATGACTGCAGCGCCTGTTTCGTATACATACCAAGCGCAGTGTTGTCAGGATCACCAAATGCCATAATTGTGCGGTTAGCGAGGAATCTTAATTTTGACTCAAGCCCCACACCCGGTATAGGATATTCATTAAGCCTGCCTTGCGTGGAGGTTACCAGTACCAGTTTGTTTTTAACAAGATTGGTAAGTGAATATACATCTATAAGACCCATTTGCTTAAGCTCTGACATCCAATAGGGATGAGCGGATATAAATATATCAGCCGATTCCCCCTCCTCTACCCTCCACGCCTGCTCGGAAGTGGAGTTAAAAGAAGAAGTAACCGTTATATTGCGTTTTCTGGAGTAAATTCTGGTAATTTCAGTAAGTGGAACCGTAAGGCTAGATTCGGCAAGAACTGTTATATTAGGCAGGTCACGCATCTCGGCATGAGCAGGAACAACCATTAATATGGTTATTATTATAGTAACAATTCTGAACATGCTTATTCCTTGTTTAAAATCATCTAAAGCAAAACATCGCTCCTGAAAAAAGCTCAGGATGAAAAATATTATTTATAAAGATTATCAGGGTCAATCATCACATCTTGATTAACTATTATTTCATCATTTTTTACTGTTTTATAAAAACAATTCCGCCTGCCGGTATGGCAGGCTACACCATTTTGCTCAACTTTTAGCAAAATGGTATCACCATCACAATCAATAATAAACTCTTTTAATTTTTGTATCTGACCGGAGCTCTCACCTTTGCGCCATAACTTATTGCGCGAGCGGGAAAAATAGCATATCTGCTTTTTTGACAGAGTTTCTATTATAGAATCCTCATTCATCCACGCCATCATCAAAACCTCACCGGTTTTATAATCTTGCGCTATTGCGGGCACAAGACCTTGTCCGTTAAAAGATATTTCTTCAATAATTTTTGAATAATCAGTCATGTGATAAACAGCTTCTTACACTTAATTCTATGTTATTTAGAATGGTTATATATGAATCCTTGTCGGCTTTTACATTAGAACCTAGCGGATCAAGTAAGCTTACATTAATTTTATTATTTTGGCTAATGGCTTTTATAGCAGACTCGGGAAATTGCGGCTCATAAAATATGCATTTTATATTTTTTTCCGCGATCACACGCTCAATATTTTTTAAGCGCTTTGCGCCGATGGAGCCTCCGGATGGAGGAATTATAGCACCTGCAAAAGATATATTCGCATAATTTTCAAAATAACCGAACGCATCATGAAATACGATAAAATTTACATTTTTATATGGCAAAAGATTATCTTTTATTTGCTCACCAAGATTATTTATCCGTTCGATTGCATCTTGCGCATTAAAATTATAATTATCGGCGTTTTGCGAATCTGCCTCAACCATTTTATTCTTAATAAAATTAATTATAACAACCGCATTGGAAGGGGAAAGCCATACATGCGGGTCATATCCATTGTGCGCATGGCTTTCTTCGTTCTGGTTCTCATATTCACGCTTCCCATCTTCATCTCTGGTTTTAAGAAGGGTTAAACCTTGCGCGTCTATAAGCTCATATATCCGCGCTTCATCTTTAACATTATTTAGTATTTTTGGTAGAAAACTTTCCAAATTATCACTTATATAAAATATCAGATCAGCATCAGATATTTTTTTCATACCAGATGGCTGCATCGAATAATTATGCGGTGATTGACTACCATCCATCAAAAGATGCACCTGCGCATTATCACCAACAACCATTGCAACTAACGAATATAAAGGCTTAATGCTCGTTACTATATTTAACTTAGCATAAGATGTATTTGCCGTTAATGCTAAAATCAAATAGATTGCTAATGTAACTTTTTTCATTATACTTGCCCTGTAAATAGTCATAATTCGGCTTGCTCTAACTGTCAAAAAATATAGATTCCAAGGTCAATCCTTAGGATGACTAGTTAAAAAAGAACTTTTTATATAACAAAAAATCACTCCATGGCAAATTATTTAATCAATTGCAAAGATGTATCGGTCTCCTATGGAGAGAAAAAAATACTGGATAACATATCATTTGCTGTAGAACCATCCCAGATAGTTACCATTATCGGCCCTAATGGCAGCGGAAAAACCACACTTTTAAAAATATGCTGCGGGTTAATAGCTCCATCACAAGGCACGATAACGCGCAACAAAGATCTTACCATAGGCTACATGCCGCAAAAAATCACTATTGATAAAGTTTTGCCTCTTACAGTCCGTCGGTTTTTAAGGCTAAATGGCAAAGGCAGTAATATGCGCTCGCTGGGTAATGTCGAACAGATAGCTGAAGAATTCGGTATAAGTCATCTTCTGTCATCGCAGATACACGATATTTCAGGCGGCGAAATGCAGCGTGTAATGCTGGCACGGGCTATATTACTAGAACCTAACTTACTAATACTTGATGAGCCGACCCAAGGGCTGGATATTAATGGTCAGGCTGAGTTCTACAAAATTATAGGACAGGTCAGAAAGACTGTTGGATGCGGCATATTACTTGTATCACACGACCTTAATATGGTTATGGCATCTACCGATCGTGTTTTGTGTCTTAACCGCCATATATGCTGCGAAGGTACGCCCGAGGATATTAATAATCATCCTGAATATATTGCTATGTTCGGTAAAAAGGCCGCAGAAAATATTGCGATATATACACATGAACATGATCACACACACTGCCTTGACGGCCATGTAGACGAGGATGGCCATGCTTGATGATTTTCTTATAAGAGCCATGTTAGCGGGAATAGGAGTGGCAGCTATCGCAGGCCCATTGGGCAGCTTCATTGTGTGGAAGCGCATGGCATTCTTTGGCGATGCCATATCGCACTCAGCGCTACTTGGAATAGTGATTGGCTTTGCCGTTGGAATAAATCATATTTTAGGAATAGCCGCTGTTGCAATTATTTTTTCATATATTGTGTCGTCGTTGCAAAAACAACGCTCCTATTCCAGCGACACATTAATAGGCATAATGGCACACGGAACACTGGCTATCGGTATAGTTATAATTTCTTTTATCGAGAATATACAGGTTGATCTTATGAGCTTCCTGTTTGGTGATATTCTGGCGACTACCACAAAAGATATTATATTAATTTATTCCGGGTCTGCCATATCTCTTATAGTATTATGCATAATGTGGAGAAAACTTCTGCTTAGCACTATAAATGAGGATATGGCAAAGGTTGAAGGAGTTAACACTGATAAAATACGCTTTGGTTTTATGCTTCTTATATCTTTGCTTGTTGCCCTTTCAATAAAAATAGTGGGTATATTGCTTGTCACTTCTTTGCTAATCATTCCTGCGGCAGCGGCGCGCAACTTTTCACGCACACCTGAGCGCATGGCGTTCTTAGCATCAATCATCGGAGGATTGTCAGTAATATCAGGATTATTAGCGTCTTTGCAGTGGGATACTCCATCGGGGCCTAGTATCGTAGTTGCTGCCATTATTATTTTTGTTTTAAGTCTGTGCTTTAACAGAAATAGCTAGCTTTTATCGGAAATATTACTGCCTAGAGACAATAAAACTTTCCGCATATCCTCATCTTCGACACCATCTAGCAATGCTTCCATTGCCGTTTGCTTTTCGGCTGAAATTTTTGGCGCTTTATATTCGAATATATCCTCTTCCATCATAGGTGATGGTTTTTGAATTATCTTTATTTTAACAACCGAACGATAGCCGAAATATGTTGCTATTTTTTCAATTACAACCGGCTCGATATATGTCATCTGCATAGCCATACCGCTATCATAAACTTCTATATGCAAAGTGCCGTCCGCACGTTTATCGCGGTTAAACGTAAGCTTTCTGGGAGTGCTATATTTAGCAAGTGTTGAACCTACTATCTTTTCCCAGTCAGTGATTATCTTATTTTCAGCAAAGCCGCGTCTTTTAAAAAAAGGCTTGGTATAATTATCAAGAACATGTGAAATGTCCTTCATGCCACGTTTTTTATTGTACTTATTTTTCATATTAGCTGCCGAAATTCATCCATAACATAAGAATAAATCTCGCGCTTAAACGGAACTATCATATCTAGCAGCTCCTCAAAATCAACCCACTTCCACTCGCAAAACTCCTGGTGCTCAGTTGCGATATTCACATCACTATCATCACCTATAAAACGTATAAGAAACCATTTTTGCCTTTGCCCCTTATATTTACCGTTCCATACTTTGGGGACAAGAGCCTCGGGCAAATCATAATTATACCAATATTTACTTTTGCTTATTATTTCGACTTTATTCGTTCCGACTTCTTCAGCAAGCTCACGTAAAACGGCCTCATCATCTGTCTCGCCTTTATCTATACCGCCCTGCGGCATCTGCCATGCTTCGCTTTTTGTATCAACACGTTTTCCGACAAATACTTTATTATCCTTATTCAAAAGAACCATTCCCACGCCTTTCCGGTATGGAAGTTTACTTATATCGATCACTATCAATTTCCTAATATTTTTTAATCAACGAAGGTTTTACCCAATAATGTAGAAATCGGGGCTATTTTAATACCTCTACTTTCAACTTGAGGCAACCACATTTCTAACATTCTGACAGTAATAGGATATGGCCTGGCCATAACCACAACATATCCGCGCTTTTGCGCCTGTTCTTCGATTTCACGAAACTTTTTGTTAATGGCATCTTGCGATATAACATCGTCTAGAATGAGGTCGGTTACTAAAATAGGATACTCCATATTTTGCGCGGTTTGTATTAACGAAAACTCTGCATACCCCCCTCCATAAAGGAAATATTTCCCCTCATTCTTTAACGTTTCCATTATAGGCTTAATGCTGGTTATACTCTTAGTAAAAATTTCCTCAGTATCAGAATAAACAGCATCATAACCTTTCATTAATGATAACAACATTTTCAGGCGAGTAATATTATCCTCTTTTGTCGAACTTGTAATAAGGGCATAAGGCCCCGGGTCATTAAGGTTAAAGTCCTTAGTCTCCATTGGAATATTTAGTAGCACCTCATGGCCTTTTGCTTTTGCTTTTGCGACCCATTTATCCAAGGAAGGAGAATAAGGAGAAAATCCCATTGCAACTTCAGGAGGCAATGAAAATGCTCCCTCTGTAGTAGAAGAACTAAGGCCAAGTCCTTTTATAATAACAATAACAATAGGTTTATCACCAAGATCACTTACAGATATTTCCTCAATTTCCAGATCTTTTTTATTACCTCCGGTAATAAATACGAGCATCTGCTCGGACATTCTCGGACCTATAAAATCCTGATCAACCCAGGCAAACTCTTTATTTTCGTTATTTTTGTCTTCTTTTTCTTTTTCAACATGGCCTTCTTTTTCTTTAATCTCTTCAGGCTCTTTGCGCTCTATATCTGATTTTTTTTCTGCCTCAAAGGTTGAGACCTCTTCCTCAGCCTCTTGCTCGGTAGTCAAAACAAGCCCGTGTATCCGGCCACTGTTTATATCGACCTCAACACGCTGGCCACTAAGCAATGCCGACTCTATGCGCGACGCATCGCCTATAAAAAACCGGAAACAAAATATCATTACGATTAGAAGAAAGATAAAGGCAATAGCTCCAACCCACTTATGAGTTTTTCCTATACTGGAAAGACTGATTTTGGGTATGGAAATTTTCATGACGCAAGATCGCCCCGATTATTTTTTACTGGTGCCGAAATAATGTATACCACGCAGCAAATCTATAGCTCTTCCTAGTTGATAATCTTTAGCATAGACAGAGACTATATCATTATATTCTTTATCGGAATCGCCAGATGAATCATCATTATTGTCTTTGTTTTTAAGATGCTTTCTAAGGCTAGCTTCACTAGCACCTTTAACCGATGATTTAATAGTTTCAATGTTAGACTGCTCAACTATGATATCAGGCTCAATTCCTTCTGCCTGAATAGAACGGCCGGAAGGCGTATAATAGCGGGATGTAGTAAGTCTCATAGCACCGCTGCTTACCGATAAAGGTATAACAGTTTGCACAGAACCTTTACCGAATGTTTTTGTGCCGATCACTATAGCACGCTTATGGTCTTGCAAAGCACCGGCTACAATTTCCGAAGCAGAGGCTGATCCGCCGTTTATAATAACAACCATCGGAAGACCGTCTACCATATCACCGGAATCCGCATTAAAACGCTTATTACTATCTTCAATGCGACCACGTGTTGATACTATTTCCCCTTTATCAAGAAACACATCGGAGACCTCAATAGCCTGATCAAGCAAGCCACCCGGGTTATTTCTAAGGTCAAGCACCACGCCCTTGAATTTATCACCCATCTCCTTTTTCAGCTTACGCAATTCAGTTTTTACATTCGCTGCTGTTCTTTCAGAAAAAGATGTAATTCTCAAATACGCGATATCATCACCTTCTTTGTGCGCACGTACCGACTTAATTTTTATAACATCCCTTTTTATAACAAAATCTAACGGCTCATTCTCACCTTCTCTTAGTACTAACAGCTTTATTTCCGTGCCTGGCTTCCCACGCATTTTATCGACAGCCTCGCTCAAGGTAATCCCCATAACGGCCTCACCATCAATACGGCTTATAAAGTCACCGGCCTGAATACCCGCGTGAAACGCCGGAGTATCATCAATAGGAGACACAACTTTTACCAAACCGTTCTCCATAGTAACTTCTATTCCCAAGCCACCAAACTCACCCTTGGTCTGGATGCGCATCTCATCAAATTCTTTTTCATTTAAATAGCTGGAATGTGGGTCAAGAGAAGACAGCATTCCGTTTATGGCATTTTCAACAAGATCCTTATCGGAAACATCTTCAACATAATCACGCTTTACCTTGTCAAAAACATCCCCGAACAGATCGAGTAATTTAATTGTCTCTTTATTACCCGCCTGCGCCGAAAAAGATGCGAATACGACTAAAAGCGCAAAAACTCTAACTAGAATTGTTCTCATATAGTTTCCTGTCAACATACCTTACAAAGAAAAACGAACACAATGTCTCATACTAACAGCATTTTTCAAAGAAATGAACTATAAAATAATTTAAGTTATATATCAACTAAATACCACTGAACCAGCCATAATAAAGCAAAATATTATCTATAAAAAAGGCTCGTTTTTTTCTGATACGACAAACTCCTCTTGTTAATTTATACTACTATATGTATTAAATACATTCGTATATTAATTTCTATAAAGTTCTATGGCCGTTTACACTAAAGTTTCAGATTCCGAGATAGCAGATCTTTTACAAGATTATAATATAGGTTCGGTAAAAGAATTAAAAGCAATTGAACAGGGCGTCGAAAACTCCAATTATTTTCTAACAACCGACAAAGCTAAATATGTTCTTACCATCTATGAAAAAAGGGTAAATGAGTCTGAGCTACCTTATTATATAGGGCTCATGCAGCATCTTGCAAAAAAAGGATTCCCCTGCCCTCTTCCGGTCACCAACAAAAAAGGCGACGCACTGTCTAAGATTCAAGGCAGGCCGTGTGCAATAGTCACTTTTTTACATGGCAAAGGGACTAATACAATCAGAAATAGTCATCTTGAAGAATTGGGCCGCAATGTCGCAAGAATGCATCTGGCCGCAAGTGATTTTCCGCTAAAGCGCAAAAACGACCTTTCCGTCCATTGCTGGGAAGAATTATTTTACAAAATAAAAGATCAGGCAGACGGCCTGAAAAAAGGGCTTGCTACTGAAGTTGCGAGCAACCTTGAAACATTATCGGCAAACTGGCCGTCATCATTATATAGCGGCGTTATTCACGCGGACCTTTTTCCCGACAATGTATTTTTCACCGGAGATAAATTTGCCGGCGTTATTGATTTTTACTTTGCCTGCAACGACTTTCTTATGTACGACATCGCCATATGCCTGAACGCCTGGTGTTTTGAAAACAACAATGAATTTAATGTCACAAAAGCCCGCAAGCTTTTATCATCATATAATAAAGTCCGCCCAATCTCCGAAGAAGAGCTGGACGCATTACCAACCCTTGCAAGCGGCGCGGCGCTCAGATTCCTTCTTACCAGACTTTACGACTGGTTCAACACAGATGAAACCGCGCTTGTAAAGCCAAAAAACCCTCTTGAATATTTAGAGCGCCTGCGCTTCCATAACGGTATAAAATACCACACAGAGTACGGACTATAATCAATGCCAGATGAAAAACGAGTCACAATCTATACTGACGGAGCATGCTCGGGAAACCCCGGCCCCGGTGGATGGGGAGCTGTTTTAATATACGGCAAGCACGAAAAAGAAATTTACGGTGGCGAAACAGAAACTACTAATAACCGTATGGAGCTCATGGCAGCCATTAAAGCCTTAACCTCTCTTAAAAAAGATAGCCGGATCGACCTTTACACAGATAGCACATATGTAAAAGACGGTATCACAAAATGGATATTTAACTGGAAAAAAAACGGCTGGAAAACAGCCAATAGAAAACCGGTAAAAAATATGGATTTATGGCAAATGCTGGATGAGGCATTATTAAAACATGATGTAAAATGGCATTGGGTAAAAGGACACTCAGGGCATGACGGCAATGAGCGCGCCGACCAGCTCGCCGTAAAAGGCTCACAAGAGAATCGCTAAAAAATTTACATACACTACTTGCGCAGTTTAAAAATCACTTATAAGTTGGTTTACTCCATTGTTTAATATAAGTGTAGTTTAAATAAGAATGTCAAAATCACAAATATTTAAAAATTTTTCAGGAGCTTTAACAAAGAGCCCCTCATTTACAAATCTGACTAAACTTAACTCAAACAAGCACGAAGAATTCAAAAGTGTCATTAAAATAGGAGAAGTTATAGTTGAAGAATCAACAACACAAATGCGAATAACTCCTCCAAACGGCAAAGAAATCCTGATTCCAAAAGTTGCTGAGGAATCCCACAAAAGCAACAATCATCACGGCTTTTTAAACACAGCATATTACTTATTAGCATTAGGAGCCATAAGCCTTACAGGCGCGAAATCAATAACTGACGGCACAGCAGAAGATAAGGCATGGCATTTTGCCCGATATTTTTTTCCACCCGAAGCAAAGCCCACTAAAGATTTCATCCATCCCAACCTAAGATTCTGCCCAAAAGGCGATGACGCTCTTATAACGACAAACCTAGCAAACGGCCTTAGCCTTTTTCAATATAAAGGCACTGCCGGAGCGGGAAAAAGAGACGCGGCACGTCAAAAAATGGAGGCAATCCACAAGACCATAAAAGAAAAATGCTCAGACCCCGATATTAAAAAATTATGGCTATTTTTTTCCGGAAAAAGCAAAGAAGAATTTCGCGCATCGGTTATCGAAAACGTTTTATCAAACAAAGATTTCCTGCCTGAAAAATCTCCCTTACGCGCAATTATCACCGACCTTAGCCAAAACGGAGATGAAGAGCTCGCTTTTACTCACTACGACTGGGAAGACTTTGAAAATACAGGGTTAATAAAAACTACAATAGAGACAAAGCTCAAAAAAGATTACGCATATGAACTTGCCGCAGAGTATCTAATAAGATTTGCTCCAAGATATGACGGCTTTCAAAGCCTCACAACCTGTATGGCACCGGATGTTGTAGAAGACTTTGAAAAAATAGCAAAAGGCGTTGCCCAAAATTGCATGACACGATACAGCGCTATGCATGTAACATCCGGATTAATCGGAGATTTAAATATCAACAATTACGGATGTACAAACCTTAATTTTGAATCAATTGATCTTGGAAAATCATTAACCTCGAGGGATGTTGAAGAATATTTTAAAAACCACGATCTAGGAGAACTCTCGGTTTCACTTGCAAATAAAATATTTAAAATAACACAAGCAAACCCTAGACAGCTTGATCTGGTAATAAAATACTTTCAGAAAAATAGCGAAAACAACAAAGCCTTAAGTGACAAGGTGCTGGATTACGAAAAATTAATTAATAATAAGATAACACAATTAATGCAACAAAATGAGTGCGAGTATAACTTCGAAGGAATAACAACAGAACAATCAAAAGACGCCCTACTGCCAACGGCTATATTAAAACTATCCTTAGATGCTATAAGACATGACAAAAACACAGGGGAAACGGCAAAAATAATTTTTAAAAGACTTGTAGAAAAATGCGAAAAACATACATGCAACTATACATTAATGGATGATCTCAAAAAGGAACAAACTAAAAACGGAGTAACGGAACGACAATTTTATAACGCATGCAAACTACTGGATGGTTACGGACTGATAAGCGAAGTTGAGGGCCCCAATAAAAATAACGGGACTGAGATACGCCTTTATTTAAAAGTGCTGGATGCCAGTATCGACCGCCAAAGAGCCTTAGAGTGGGTGGGGGCAAAAAAACGCCCTCCCTCACCATCATTGGAAACACCAAACCAAAAAGGAAGCTTCCAAACAGCAGTAAGCGTTGTAAGAACAATTACAGGCTATCCGCAAATCTAATTTTTACATTATCCTTAAAGCCAAAAACCACAAAAGACACCCCTATAAAAAAAATAAAAAATCTTCTTGACGAAAAGGGAATATGTAATTAGTATGCGCCCTCTCCCAAAAAGGGCTTGGGGGTGGTGTATGTGTGCGTACATATGCCGGAATGTTTAAAAATTAAAAGATAAATTGGAAATAAGTATGCCAACTATTAACCAGTTAGTTCGTAAGCCTCGCAAGGATAAGAGGGTAATTAACAAGGTTCCCGCATTGCAGGGCAACCCGCAAAAACGTGGAGTTTGTGTTCGTGTTTATACGACAACTCCTAAGAAGCCAAACTCGGCACTTCGTAAAGTGGCTCGTATTCGCTTGACTAACGGCTATGAGGTTACCGCATACATTCCGGGTGAGGGACACAACCTACAGGAGCACAGCGTTGTTTCCATCCGCGGTGGTCGTGTAAAAGATTTACCTGGTGTGCGCTACCACGTTATTCGCGGTACTTTGGATACACAGGGAGTTAAAGATCGTAAGCAGCGTCGTTCGAAATACGGTGCTAAGAGACCGAAATAATAAGTGCAATAAAGGAAATATATTATGTCTCGTCGTCATAAAGCAGAAGAAAGAAAAATTTTACCGGATGCAAAATTCGGCAATGAGGTTGTTGCTAAGTTTATCAACTGCCTAATGAAGCAAGGTAAAAAATCAATAGCAGAGAAAGCTATCTATCAGGCATTCGATGAAATCGAAAAGAAAACAAAGCAAAACCCTCTTGAAGTGTTCACTCAGGCGATTGACAATGTAATGCCTTCCGTCGAAGTTCGCTCTCGCAGAGTGGGCGGAGCAACATATCAGGTTCCTACCGAAGTTCGTCCGAAACGCAAACGTACCCTCTCTATTAAATGGCTTATAGAGGCTGCGAGAAAAAGAAAAGAAAAAACTATTATTGCAAAGCTTGCCGGAGAACTTGTTGACGCTTATAACAAACAAGGGGAAGCTATAAAAAGACGTGAGAATACTCACAAAATGGCAGAAGCAAACAAAGCATTTGCTCACTATCGCTGGTAATAACTTCATTTTCGTGGAAGAATAAAAATGTCAAGAGAAACACCTTTAGAACTATATCGCAATATCGGTATCATGGCGCATATTGACGCCGGTAAGACCACTACTACAGAGCGTGTCTTATACTACACCGGAAAATCTCACAAAATCGGTGAGGTTCACGATGGCGCAGCCACTATGGACTGGATGGAACAAGAGCAAGAGCGTGGAATAACAATTACTTCCGCTGCTACTACATGTTTCTGGGTAGGATCTAACGGCAAGAAGCACAGAATTAACAT